>Ga0129309_1000341_pt1 | contig 38557 bp, 31 predicted proteins | sample L1105metagenome_FD_94439 | JGI IMG/M metagenome (GOLD analysis project Ga0129309, IMG submission 94439) | Ring-tailed lemur group fecal microbial communities from Wisconsin, USA - L1105 metagenome | ecosystem: Host-associated > Mammals > Digestive system > Large intestine > Fecal | place: USA...
GGATTCTACCACCGTAATCCCTCCCAATGTGTGGTTTAAGGTGGATAAGCACGGGAATTTAATCATCAGTACCTTTCACTGATCAGGAGGTGTCATGCAATGAGTGTTAAAATTGATGGAATTCTGTTGGAAGTCATCGGAAACACCTTTATGTCTATTGCGGAGGAGATGGGTGCGGTACTAGTCAAATCTGCTTATTCGACCAATATCAAGGAGCGAAAGGACTGCTCCTGCGCTCTGTTTGATGCCCATGGCAGTACAATTGCCCAGGCAGAGCACATCCCTATGCACTTGGGTTCCCTGCTGGGTATGGTAAGCGAGATCAAGAAAAAATATTGTCTGGAGGACATTCAGCCCGGCGACATGTTCATTGCCAACGATCCTTATAACGGCGGCGGCACTCATCTGCCCGACATCGCAGTGGCGTCTCCTGTGTTCCATGACGGTAAGCTTGTTGCCTTTGTGGCCAACATTGCCCACCACAACGATGTGGGGGGCCGCGTGCCCGGCTCCAACGCCGCGGATTCCGACTCCATCTTCGCCGAAGGCATCCGGATTCCTGTGATTAAAATATTTAGCCATGGCGTGCTCAACGAGGATATTCTGGATATGATCCTGCTGAACTGCCGTGTCAATCATATCCGACGAGGCGATCTGACGGCGCAATTTGCCTGCAATAAAAAGGGAGTACAGCGGATGGAGGACGTCTGTGCCCGCTATGGAAACGAGGTGGTGGAGGCCTGCATGGAGGAGCTGCTCGACTACTCCGAGCGAAAGATCCGCATGGCACTGGAAGCGGTGCCCGACGGCACATACCAGTTCTCCGACTATCTGGACTCTGACGGTGTGGGCGGCGGTCTGATCAAGCTGAAGGTCAGCGTGGAGGTGAAGGGCAGCGATATCTATCTGGATTTTACCGACAATCCTGATCAGGTGAGGGGAGCCATCAATCTGCCGAAGACAGCTCTCCATGCCGCCGTATACTATGGTGTTAAGAGCATCGTGGATCCTACGCTGCCCGCAAACGGCGGTTACTACCGGGCCATTCACCTGAAAACCAGAGAGGGCTGCATCTTGGGCTGCACCACTCCCGCGGCATGTGCCGGCCGAAGCGACACCGCCCAGCGTGTGGCTGACATGGTATTTGGTGCAATGTCTCAGGTGCTGCCGCATCAGGTCATTGCCGGAAGCAACAGCTCCATCACAGGCATTTATTTCGGCGGTGTGGATCCGGTGAGCAAAGAATATTATGTGTACATGGAGACGTTCGGCGGCGGCTCGGGAGCCCGGTTCAATAAGGATGGGCTGGACTGTGTCCAGGTTCATATGTCTAACACCTCGAACCTGCCCATCGAAAGCATGGAAGTGGAGTTCCCCTACATGGTGGAGCAGTATACCCTCGTTAGAGACTCTGGCGGAGCAGGAAAGTTCCGGGGTGGTCTTTCCATGATGAAAGATATTCGTGTTCTGGGACACAGCAGCGAATTTTCAGTAAAGGCCGACCGTCAGAAGATGGCCCCCTGGGGCATCTTTGGCGGGAAAGAGGGACTGCCCGGCAGAATCGTGATGAATCCTGATACCGAGGAGGAAGTGGTCATTGATTCGAAGAAATCCGGGACCCCCCTAAAGGAAAACGGCATTCTCCGCTGCCAGATGCCTGGTGCTGGCGGGTACGGCGATCCCATGGAGCGCGACCGGGCCAAGATCATCTATGATCTGGAGGAAGGTTACATTTCTCCCGAGAGCGCCATCCGCGACTATGGTATGACAGAAGAGGAACTGAAGGACGTAGCCGTCTTCCGGGGCTGACAGGAGGACACACAATGAAATTGAAGATCTCTGATATGACGTTTTGCCAGTATATCAACGGTCAATTGGTGGAGGGTGAATCCAGGACGGATCAGATTGTCTGTCCCGGAAACGGGGAACCGGTGGCTCAGGTAAAGCTGGCCAGCGCTGCCCAGGCACAGGCCGCACTGGAGGCGGCCAGGGACGCCTTCCCGATTTGGTCTCATATGCCGCTGGAGGAGCGGGGAAACTGGATTATTAAACTTCGCGACGCCATTGCCCGGGAACGGGAGCAGCTGCATACGCTGCTTCTGCTGGAGTCGGGCAAGGTGAGGGCCCACAACGCCTTTGAGGTTGACAGTCTGATCAATTATCTGACCTATTTTCTGGAGCAGGCAAAGTGCGAACAGGGCGCCATTCTGCGGGATATCACCGGCGGTAAGGGCTACTATGCCGTTACGCAGGAGCCTGTGGGGGTGGTGGTGGCTTCCCTGGCCTGGAACTTCCCGCTGCATAATGTGGCCACAAAGCTGGGACCCATTCTGGCATCCGGCTGCACGGCGGTCATCAAGCCTGCCACCAAGACACCCCTATCCACGCTCTACCTGGGCTCCATTCTGAATCGGATCGGGTTCCCCAAGGGCGTAATCAATCTGGTGGCTGGTGACGCCAGAGAGATCAGCAGAACGCTGAGCAGCAGCACCATTCCCGCCATGCTGACCATGATTGGCTCCACCCAGGGCGGTCTGGAGATGCTGCGTGACTCCTCCACCTCAATCAAGCGCTTCTCCATGGAGCTGGGTGGAAACGCTCCTGTTATTGTCACGCCGAGCGCGGATCTGAGGGCTGCGGCCGCACATACCGTGGGCAATAAAATGCGCTGTGCCGGACAGACCTGCGTAGCACCCCAGAGGGTGTTTGTCCATACAAGTATAGTGAAGCCCTTTACTGCGCTGTGTAAGGAGCTGGGCGACACGGCCAGGTGCGGCATGGGCGACGAGGACGCCAATACCGGTGCCCTGATCAGTCAGTCCGCAGTGTGCCGCATGGAAGAGATCGTGGCAGACGCCACCGACAAGGGCGCCAAAATCCTCTGCGGTGGTAAGCGGCCCGAGGGCAAGGCGGGGTATTATTTCCTGCCCACGATCCTGACCGACGTGACGTCCGACATGAAGGCGGTGCGTGAGGAGATATTTGGCCCGATCATGTCCATTATTCCTTATGAAACGGTGGAGCAGGCGGTGGCCATGGCCAACGATACCCAGTACGGTCTGGCCTCCTATGTCTGGAGCACAAATTATTACGAGATCAATGAGATCGTCAAGGGGCTGCAGTTTGGCGTGGTCAATGTGAACGGTCCCGGGACGGGACCCAACTACCCCCATGGAGGCTGGAAGAACAGTGGAATTGGCGCGGACGGAAGCTGTTATTCACTGGAGGAGTATTACTGTAAAAAGGGTATTCGGGTGGCCCTGGGCTGAGGGAGGCGAAACCGATGGAGCCAATCATCAAAAATAAAGCGAAATTGTTGGAGGTCGGGGATGTGGACTCCCGACGTGTGGTACTGGATATTACAGAAAGGGCCATTGCCCGGCTGAATGCGGGAAGAAGAATTAAATCCATCCTCCGCCGCCAGGGCAGCGTTGTCACGATTGGAGAAAAGCAATGGGATCTGGCACAGAAAAGAAATGTCTATCTCATTGGCGCGGGAAAGGCCTGCAACGCTATGATCATGGCTGTGGAGGAAGTCTTGGGCGATTACCTGACCGATGGCATTGCCATTGTAAAGATTTTGGAGGACACCGACGTGTTCCGGAAAACCAGGGTCTTTGTGGGCGGACATCCTGTGCCCAATCAGGAGGGGCTTCGGGCTAGCCGGGAGATTTTAAAGCTGATCGACGGAGCCTGCGACCAGGATCTGTTTTTCTGTGTTATGAGCGGAGGCAGCTCCGCATTGATGAGCTGCCCTGTGGAGGCAGTCACCCTTCAGGAGGAGATTCAAACAACGGATGTGCTGTTGAAAAGCGGCGCCAATATCCGGGAGATTAATGCGGTACGCCGCCACATTTCCCAAATGAACGGAGGCCGGATGGCCCAAAGAATTGCCAAGAAGGGGGCGGAACTGATTGGGTTCAATATCAGCGACTCCGTGGCTTACGGTCCTACCGGAGATATTTCCATCCCATGGCAGAATTTTTCTGCTACGCCCATAGGGCCAGACTTTACCACGGTGGAGGATGCCTTGAAGGTAATCCACAATTATAATTTGCGGGACCGTTTGCCCCAGAGCGTAATCCGCTATCTGGAGAACTGTGGGCCGGAGGGGGAGACACCGAAGGCATTTCCCGGCAATACATACTATCAGATCAACACCCTCCCCGACTCCTGTGTCTACGCAAAGGAGGCGGCGGAGGAGCTGGGGATTCCGGCCGTTGTGCTGACCACGTTCTTGGAGGGAGAGGCCACAGATGCCGGACGATTCATGGCGGCGGTGGCACGTCAGATTCAGATGTACGGACAGCCAGTCAGCGCTCCCTGCGTGGTGCTGAGCGCTGGAGAGGTGGTAACCACCATCCTGGACAACCAGACCATTCAAGGCCATGGAGGACCATCCCATGAGATGGTGTTGGGATTTGCCGAAGGTGCCCGCCAAGTGCCGGGGGCTTGTCTGCTGTCCATCGATTCGGAAGGAACCGATGGAACGACTCTGGCGGCGGGCGGCATTGCCGATTCCACAACCAAATCTGCTATGGAAGACAAAAAGATCGATCTTTCTCAGATGCTGCGTCAGCATGCCAGCCACGAGGCTCTAACAGCGGTGGGCGGCGCGGTGTTTACTGGAAACACAGGAACAAATGTATGTGATTTAAATATTATGTTCGTGCCGCGAAAGAATTGAGGTGAGTGTATGAGCAGCAAGATTAAACATGTGGATGCCCGGCAGATTTTGGACTGTAAGGCACGACCCATGCTGGAGGTAGATATCTATACCGAAGACGGCGTTTTGGGCAGAGGATCTGCGCCTACCGGCACTTCGGTGGGGATGTATGAGGCCTTTGTTTTGAGAGACGGCGATCCCAACGACTATAACGGGATGAGTGTCCATACAGCCGTCTGCTATGTAAAAGAGATCATTGGGCCTGCGCTGGTGGGAATGGATGTGATGGATCAGGCAGCCATTGACCGGATGATGATCCAGTTGGATGGCACCCCCAATAAGGAGAGACTGGGCGGGAACACCATCTACAGCGTATCTATCGCCTGCCTTCGGGCAGCCGCGGCCACCCGCCGGATCCCGGTATACCGCCACCTGGCGGGTGGGGAGCTGAAGATTATCCCCCTACCAACCTTCAATGTGGTCAACGGAGGGCGCAACGGCGGGGTCGTGCAGGCGTTCAATGAGTTTATTTTGGTTCCCTACCGTGCAGCCAATGTGGAGGAGGCTGTATCCATGGGGATTCGGGTATTCCAAAAACTGAAGGATGTCATTACCTCTTATCAGAACGGCCGGGAACCGCTGGTGGGCGGCTCCTACGGATGGGCGGCTCCCAGCAGTGATCCGGATACCGTTCTGGGGATCATGGCCGAGGCCGTGGATGCGTGCGGACTTGAAGGGAAAGTGGCCTTCGCACTGGACTGCGCCGCCAGCGAGATGTACGACCAGGAGAGTAATACCTATGAACTGAATGGCCGGCGGGTGAGCAGCGACGAAATCATTCACTGCATTCGGGACCTGAGTGAGAAATATCCTCTGATTTTTGCGGAAGATATTCTGGATGAAAATGACTGGGACGGTTTTGAAAAGGCCCATACAGTTATTCAGCGAACCAATTTGATTGGAGACGATCTGATCGTTACCAATCGGCTCAGGTTGGAAAAAGCATGCCGTCTGAATGCCATTGACGGCTTTATCCTCAAGCCAAACCAGGTTGGTACGATCACCGAGGCGCTGGAAACCTATGAATTTGCGAAAGAGCGGGGACTGCTGGCAATCCCGTCCGGTCGTTCCGGCGGTGCGGTGGACGATGTGGTTGCCGACGTATGTCTGGGCCTTCAGGGGCCTATCTCCAAAAATGGCGCCCCCCGTTCCGGCGAACGATTGAATAAAATCAACTCCCTGCTGCGGGCCTCCAGCGAAAATCCCGGCAGCCGTTTAGCTGATTTTTCACCGTTGATCCGGTTCTAATAAGGAGCGCGGTGTGATATGAAAGTAGGCCCAGTTCAGTACAAGGTACAAAAGGATTTGAGCCAGGCGAATCCCAGAATGTACCGGATCCGGCAACAATTTTCCACTGTGCGCTCCAGAGACCCAGGATATGATATCTACAACTCCTTGGCCTCTTTGCGCTGGCCGGATCTGAAGGGAAAACGGATCGGGATCACTGCGGGAAGCCGGCGGATTGCAAATCTTTCCGCAATTCTGGTGTCCACGGGAAAATTCCTTCGGGAGCGGGGCGCTCGGCCCTTTATCATCCCCGCAATGGGAAGCCGCGGGGGAGGCACGGCGGAGGGACAGACTGCCCTGCTGGCCAACCTTGGTATTACAGAGGACACGGTTGGTATGCCGATCCTGTCCTCCATGGAGACCCGATCCATCGGCACGCTGGATGATGGTTTACCCATCTATTGCAGTGCAACGGCCCTGGAAGCCGACGGCGTAATCGTATGCGGCCGCATCAAGCCGCATACCAGTATCCGTGGGCGGGTGGAGAGCGGCCTGTTTAAAATGATGGTGGTTGGGCTGGGGAAGCATAAGGGAGCCGCCGCCTTTCACCAGCGTGGTTATCCTGTTCTGGCAGATACGCTGCTGAAGGCGGGACCAGTATTTCTGGATCGGTTGCCCATACTCTGTGGGATTGGAATTGTGGAAAATGCCTTTGATCAGACCATGCTGGTGGAGGCCATTCCCTCCCATCGGATTCTGGAGCGGGAGAGCCAGCTGTTGGAGATCGCAAGAGAGAATATGCCCCGTTTTTTACTGGATGAGATCGATGTCCTAGTGGTGGATCAGATCGGAAAAGATATTTCCGGCGCTGGAATGGATCCGAACATCACGGGGCGCTCCATCACGCCTTTGCCCATCGAAGCCAAGGTGCCTGTCCGACTGATCACGATTCTGGGGGTGACTCCTGCCTCTCATGGAAACGCCACCGGGATCGGCGGCGGCGACATTACCACCACGGAGGTGGTGGAACAGATCGACTGGACAGCTATGTATACCAATGCCTTTACATCGGGGGCACTATCCGCGTCAAAAATTCCGGTAGTGCTCAACAATGATCGGGAGGCCATCCGCATGGCAATCTGCTGTACGCCAAAAGCGGATCCCATGGCCGTCAAAGTGGTCCACATCAAGGACACGCTGCATATGACGGAAATCCGGGTGTCGGAGAACTATCTGCCCGACCTAGCCGGACGCCCTGATATTGAGGTGCTGGACCAGGGACATCCCTTTGCATTTGATGCCAGAGGGAAGCTGCTTTCACCCTGGCTGGACGGTTAAAAAACAGCGTCCCTCTTCCGGGGAAGAGGGACGCTGTTTTTATACGTAGTCGGAGAAAATTTCCACCAGATAGGCCAGCTCGGCGTTTGAAATCTGAATGTTGAACAGGTTCTGGATGGGCTCCAGACAGCTTTTGATGATCTGGGACAATCCCTTGTGCTGCCGCAGGTATTCGTCTGCTCTTTTGTAAGGAAGAGACTCTCGGCGGATTGAACGCTCGATGGTAAAAGAGGAGTGGACAATAAAACGGATGGCCAAGCTGTCATTATAGGGAAGATCCATCCGGTTCAGAATGGCGTTGAGGGCGTCGCTCAAGGCATTATATACCTTATTGGCATCCAGAAACACCAGGGTATCATTGATCAAGGCTTTGATCCGTATGGTGATGCGGCTTTCCACCATGAAATGGGAGCTGTCGCTGTTGGAGAGAATGCGGCCGAATTCCTCCAGCGTGGCCAGGGGATCGTCAAAAAACATCAGGGCCTTGCGGATGATCTCCTGGGACAGGTGGGAGATGAACAAAACGTTACGGCCGATCTCCTCGTAGATCATTTTGACAAAATCTTCATCGGGGGTGCCGTCGCTGATGATGATCAGGCCGCCCCCCTCCTGAAGCTCGGAGAGACCGTCCAGAATATGACGCAGCTGAAGTTCCCGTTCCCGGCCAACAGAGCTCTTTTTGTAGCTGAAGAATTCGGGCTGATTTTCGTATAGCAAGCTGGAGGCAAAGCGCTGATACACCGTAATGATCTCGCTCCAGTGACATAAAACCGCGATTTTGACCCGCGCTAGGTGGCGGTTTTTCACGGCATCCTCCAGGTAGATGTGGATGTACTGCTGTTCCACAAGAGGAAGCGCCACATCAAATTGGGATTGAATGGCTTGGGTGAGCTGGCGCGTATTGGAGGACAGATCCGAAGCGGTGATTTCCTCCACGGGAGAGAAGTCCGGGTGATAGGACTTGGTCAGCAACTGATTGATCACGTCGGACAGGTGTTGGAGCATGCCGTAGTACAGGGCGTGAGGCGCTGAAGCGTTGTCTTCGGGCAGAAGGGGCATCAGGATGCGTAGCAGCAGCTGGAACATCTTGGAGTCCTGGCTGAGCTGGTAGGCAGCCCTGGTGTTCTTCAAGTCCTGCTCACACTGCAAGTACAGCGTGGCACAGGGCGGCGCTTTAAAGAGAGAGGTGGAGGATGTAAGCAGACGACCGTCTGGACCGATGGCCCAATCTCGCAGCTGGACGGAGGTCGGATTGGACTTCTGAGGAAGAAATTTGAACAAATTCAAGGAAACCCGGCTTTCCAGGTCTCGTATGGCAGGGAGAATATCCTGAACATCCATTGTATCGTTGAATACTGCGTCAGGGATGTCGGATAAGGTCACCGGGAGCGTTCCGGAACAGGGATAGCAGCGAAAATAGCTGTTTTGGCAGGCTTGGCGGACGGCGTTGTTCATCGTTCGCAGATTCTGCTTGTAGTTGGTGACTACGAAGGACTGAAAACTGGGGCGGTCCAACGTAATGGGAAGCCGCAGAAGATCACACTGTTTCTGAAAAGCGCTGAGTATGAACAGAATCCGCTCCTTAATGGAGCGCTGATCCAGGCATGGAATAAAAATGGCTGCGGGGGCTGGGTAGAGATCGTGCAGCAGAGACTCGGAGAAATCGGAATTTTCAGATAAAATGGCGTAGGAGAGAGCGGTATCTGGGTTTTGAAAGGCGAGAGCGTTGCACCAAGCTACCAGCTTGGAGACAAGCTCAGGCGCGGCCTGATCCACATGAAGAAACCCAATGCAGGCGTTCGGTTCCAGATGGTCCATGGACAGAGATTCCAGGGCGTGCTCCGCGCCAGGGCTGTGTAAATCAATCCAAAGAGGAGCGGGAGCCGTAGTGTCTGGGGAACGGAGTTCCTCCTCCATATTGAAAATCGTCTGGCAAAAGCTCTGCTTGCCGGTTCCTACCTGACCAGTGATCAAGTAGGCGTGTATGTTGCCGGGATACAGCGCTATTTTCATGGCGCTGTTGATGGCCGGCTGCAGACTTTCATTGTTTCCGCTGCCGATGAGAGAATCAAAGGCCATAATCGGAATACGGGCGATGGAACGGCCTTCCGTTAAAAATAGTAGCCGGAGTTGCTCCAAATTGTCCAGCTCCAAGGGGATCTGGGTCAGATCATAAAAATCGCAGATGGTCTTCTTGTCTAGGTAGTAGGTGGGGCGGCCGTGGACCTTGACCAAAAAGCCTCCACGGTTCAGGTTGTTCAGCGAGCGTGAAATATTGCTGCGATTATAATTCATGTCGATGCTTAGCGTAAGCGCGTCGGTATCCAGGTTGTGATAATTTTTAGAAATTGCCGCCTGCAACGTTTTCTTCTGAATGATGTCCAGCAGCTGTGAGGACAACGATTGATTATCCATAATAGCACCCCGCTGTTAAAAAGAAAGAATTACTATAAGTATATTGTGAGAAACTGGAAGTGTCAAGTTTTCTGAGAAATAAATTCTTTTTTGCAGGAGATGATTCAAAATATTGCGTAGATGAGGGCGGAATAGAAACATCAAACAGAAAAAAGCGTGTAAAATTCAATGACAAATCACGCACGAAAACTTGATTTGCTGGTGCAGATGACTACTCAGTCGTACCGCGGAAACGGAGATACCGGACTTTTTATCGGCACACTAAGACGCTGCGGTACACACAACGGGAAACAACCCTGCGCCTGCTGACATTTTGACGAAAATGAATGATACACTGCGGGAAAATAAGAAACTTTTGGATAATTTGACAATACAGAATTTGGCTGGTATCATCAGGCTACATCAAATTTCAAGCCTGTTCAAGGAGGAACATAAGATATGCGTCGTGCGGATAAAATCCTGCTGTGTACCCACGGACACTTCGGTGAGCAGCTAAAAGAAGCCGCGGAGATGATTGCCGGAAGTCTAGATCGTGTGAAGACATTTTCTCTTCTTCCCGGCATGACCGCTGAAGAGCTGAGTGCGGCTGTTGAGGCGGAGCTGAAAAGCTGTCAATCCGGGATTTGTCTGGTGGACATTACCGGCGGAACCCCGTTTAACGTGACGGCGCGCCTGGCCGCGCAATATCCCATAGCCGTTATTACCGGTGTAAATATGCCGACGCTGATTGAAGTCCATGAGAATATGGACGACATGGAGTACGATGAGCTGGTGCAGTATGCGCTGGAGGTGCTGGGCGCCAGCGGACGTATCATTTATCTGAAAGGAGCCTTAACAAATGAGTAAAATTGAGCTGATCCGAATTGATTTCCGTATGATCCACGGACAGGTAATCGTAAAGTGGCTGAAAAAGACGGGTGCCAACAAAATCATTGCCATCAACGACGCCATTGCCTTCGATCCGTTTCTGGCGGATATTTATCGGATGTCCGCTCCCATTGGTGTGGAGATTGAGACTATGACCCGGGACGATGCCATCAAGTATCTCACCACTAGTAACGGCAGTAGCGAAAAGCTACTGATTTTGATTAAAAATGTTGAGGACGCCTATTATTGCTACAAGCACGGCATGCCTATGCCCCACCTGCAGATTGGCGGTCTGGGCGCGGGCCCAAACCGAATCAATGTGTTCGGCGCCGTAACGTTGGACAGTGCCGACGCCAAGCTACTCAAAGAGATGAATGATGCTGGCGTGGACGTTTACTTTCATCTGGTTCCGGACGAGTCCAAGGCCGATCTGGACAAGATTTTAAGTAAGCATAACTTTGATCTGACCTGATACCTTCCCACGTTGCCCCAGGTATTTTGGGCTTAACCAACACAGGTTGGCGAAATATATATTAACCAAAAGGAGATGGAGCACAATGACATTAGCGTTAGCAGTTGCAGGTGCCCTTTGTTATTTCTTTGGTACCTGCCGCGTCGGGTCAGGAACTTATCACTCCCTGGGTTCCGGCGTGTTTATCGGGTTTATTTGTGGATTGGTGTACGGGGATGTGACCACTGGACTGATAATGGGCGCCTCCATCAATCTGGTATATCTGGGTGTGGTAGCTCCCGCCGGACAGATTCCTTCGGACGAGATTATGGCCAGCTCCATTGCGATTCCTCTGGCGTTGGCGGGCGGTCTTTCCACCGAGATGGCAATTACGCTGGCGGTTCCTTTCGGATTGCTGGGCGTGTTCCTGGATCAGATCCGCCGTACATCCAATATTTATTGGCTCCACAAAGCCGATAAGTATGCGGCGGAAGGAAATGAACGGGGTATTTATCTCTGCGGTACCTGGTATCCCCTGGCCGTTACATTTATCATCCGCTTTGTTCCTGTGTTTATTCTGCTCTCGCTGGGTGCTGACGCGGTATACAAGGTGCTGGAGATCCTGCCTTCCTGGCTTACCACGGGTCTGTCTGTTGCGGGTGGCCTGATGCCCGCCATCGGCTTTGCCATCATCCTCAAGTGCATTGGTAACGCCAAGCTGCTGCCGTTCTTCTTCATCGGCTTCTTTGCCATCCAGTATTTGGGCATCAGCACCATGGCCGCGGCTATTTTCGGAGCGTGTATCGCTTTGATCGCATTTTTTAACGGGAACGAAAGGGAGGCTGCGTAATGTCTGAAATGATGCATGAAGTGGAACCCGTGGCTAACGAGAGCCAGGTTTCCGAGTCTCAGCAGGGACTGAGTAACAAGGAGCTGTTTCGTACCTACCTTCGGCTGTACATCACCAACGAGATGAGCAACTCCTACGAACGCCTGCAGGCGCTGAACTTCTGCGTCACCATGGCGCCTCATCTGAAGAGGTGGTACGGAGACCGGAAGGAAGCGTACATTGAAGCCCTCCAGCGCCACCTGCAGTTCTACAATACCGAGTCCACCATCGGCTCCGTCATCTGCGGTATCGTTCTGTCCATGGAAGAAAAGAAAGCCAGGGGCGAGGATATTCCCGCCGAGGCAATTACCGGCATAAAAACCGGCCTCATGGGGCCCATGGCCGGTATCGGAGACTCTTTGATCCGGTCCACCCTGAAATCCACCATCCTAGCCATCGCCTGTACCATGGCTCTGGCTGGAAATGCCGTCGGTGCCTTTATCCCCATGTTGTATCCGGTGATCATGATTGTGGTCGGATACTACATGCTGAAGCTGGGTTATGACGTGGGCCGCGATGCAGTGACCAAGATCCTGAGAAGCGGAATGTTCTCCAGAGTAATCCACGCCACCAGCATTCTGGGTATGTTTATGATGGGCGCGCTCTCCTCCTCTTATGTGAAGCTGAAGACACCACTTTCGTTCCAGATGGAAAATGCCGCCAAGCCTGTAGTCGTGCAGGAACTGCTGGACGGTATCGTTCCCGGCTTACTGCCGCTGGCCGCGGTATTTGGAATTTACCTCTACCTGTCTAAGGGAGGACAGAAATACAGCGCTCTGGTTTGGGTGCTGCTGGCCATTGCAATCGTGGGCAGTGTGCTTGGAGTGTTTGCCTGATTCCATTGGACCATATCCGCGTATAAAACCGCCCAAATGGTCGATGATCGGTCACTTGGGTGGTTTTTTAAAATCGAACATACTTGGAGGTTTTTAATATGATTGTTCCCATGCATGAACTGCTCCAGGACGCAAAGAGGAATCATTACGGCGTGGCCGCCCCCAATGTTTTTAACCGAGAGACAGTGGAGGCCGCGTTTCAGGCCGGTCAGGAGTTAAGTGCTCCGGTAATCCTGGACGTTCACCCTGTTCATGGCATTTATGAGTGTGCAGCCCTGGCAAAATTTTTTGAAAAAAAGTATCCCCAGGTTACTGTGGCCCTGAATCTGGACCACGGCGGAACCTACGAGCAGGCTGTTCAGGCAATTCACGCAGGATTTTCCTCTGTGATGGTGGACCGTTCCACGCTTCCATTCGCAGAAAATGTGGCGCAGGTGAAGGAAATTGTCCGGATCGCTCATGCGGTGGGCGTGTCAGTGGAGTCTGAGCTGGGTCATGTGGGCCAAGGCGACGAGTATGCTGAGACCCGGGACTCCGGACTAACCCGTCTGGAAGAGGCGGACGACTTTATCAGGGAGACTGGAACCGATTGCCTGGCTGTGGCGGTGGGTACCTCTCACGGCGTCTATAAGGGCACGCCCAAGCTTGAGTTTGAGTTGCTGAGCACGCTGTCCAAGGAGTTGCCCCTGCCCCTGGTGCTTCACGGCGGTTCCGGCACGGGGGACGACAATCTGGTGAAAGCTATTCAGTGCGGAATCCAGAAAATTAATCTAAATACGGATCTGAACGAAGGCGGCCTGGCTAGGTTGAAGCAGGTGTGTGAAGCGGGTTTCTGCCGCCAGGTTCAGGGTTCCGGCGGAGAGATGAATACCAAGCGGATGAACCTGCAGCAGACCGTTCAGGCTGCGGCAGAGGGATGGAAGGATGTTCTGAAATACTATATCAAGCTGTTCGGCGGCGAAAACCGGGCCTGATGGGGAATGAAATTATGGATATTATGACAACAAAAACAGCAGTTCTGCGCGGAAAAGAACAGCTGACTATAGAGGAACGAAGACTTCCTGAGGTGACGGCGGACAGTGTGCTGGTCAAGATCCAAGCGTGCAATATCTGCACTTCCGAGTACGGTGTTTATAACGGAAGCAGAACCAGACCCTATCCCCTGGTGTTTGGCCACGAATGGGCGGGGGAGGTACTGGAGGTCGGGGCAAATGTGGACGACTTCAAGAAGGGAGACCTGGTGGCCTGCGGCTATGAGTTTGACCCGGCGTCTCCTGAATCCCTGGAGGGACGTACCGGAGAATGCCGCCACATCAAGACCGCAAACGACCTTAATCCAGACGGCTACTACGGAAATGCTGGCTTTGCAGAGTATGCAGTCAAATCCAAGGTGGGTCTGTATCATATTAAGCCGGGCGTCGACCCCTCCGTTGCCGGTCTGCTGGAGCCCATCGCCTCTGTAATGTTCGGACTTAGAAAGGTTGGAATTCAGCGCGGCGAAACGGTGGTTGTGATTGGCGCCGGGACCATGGGCGTACTGAACGGTCTGATGGCCCGGGAGTGTGGTGCCCGTGTGCTGATCAGCGAGCTGCTTCCCAAGAAGTTGGAGGCAGCCCGAGCCTGCGGGCTGGAAACTATCGATGCCGGCGCAGCCGACCCCATTGAGGAGGTCATGAGGCTGACCGAAGGGAAGGGCGCCGACGTGGTGATTCTCGCGGTGGGCGCCCAGTCAGCTACCGATCAGTCCTTTGAGATGCTGAAGTCCAAGCGGGGCCGTGTGTTGTTGTTTGCTGCATCCTATCCCAGCCCCAAGATCAATCTGGATGTCAATACGCTTCACTACCGCAAGATTGACATTGTGGGTACCTTTGGCGCCGATCATAGAGATTTTCAGTCGGCGGCCGACGCCATCAACGCCGGCAAGATCAATTTTGCCCCGGTGATCGAGAGCCGTTTCACCTTCTGTGAAATGGAGCAGGCGATGAAAGCGGCCTGCATCCCAGGTGCTTACCGCGTATCGGTCTTGATGTAATCGCCATGGAGAACGGCAGTAATCCCACTTTGGTGGTATACGGAGCTGGAAATATTGGACGCGGGATCATCAGCCTGCTGTTTCAAAATGCCGGGTATCATCTGCTGTTTTATCGACGGGATAGCCGGGCCCTTCGGGAGATGAAGGCCCGGGGCGGCTACCGGGTTAGAATTCAGGGGACTGGAGCGGAGCAGGACACAGAGATCAAAAATTTCGACATCTTGGAAGATGAGCAAGCGCTGATCCGCGCCCTGTCCTCTCATTCCCTGGCCGTTTGCGCCCTCTATCCATCTGCGTTTCCTGAGGTGGCTAAGACATTGGCGGAGGTTTGTCGGATCAGAAGTGAGCGGAATGACCCGAAGTCCCTGAATTTGCTGTTGTGCTGTAATGAGCCGGGCGGAGCCCAGCTTTTGCGGTCCCTGTTGGAGAAAGCGCTAAAGCAGAACGGGTGTCTCGGTCTGGAGTGTCTGATTGGAATCGTTCCTGTGCTGGTTTACTCCGTGGGATTTCACACCCCGGACGGTGGGCCCTATGACATGACCGTGTCAGAAAACGGTCGTCTGGACGCGGAGCGAGATTCCTTCTTAGGTACGCCAGGTCGGATTCCGGGCTTATGCTGGGTGGAAGGCGTGGACAGAAAGCTGTACCGAAAACTTTACTTAGGCAATATGTTTCACACCTTTGCGGCCCTTTTGGGGGCGGAAAAGGGATATTCCAGAATATCTCAGTGCTATGAGGATCAAAATATCCGGCAGCTGGCGCGGCAAGCCTTTGTTCAAAGCGAAACAGCGGTGCTGAAGCAGTGGCAATTTGACAGAGAGGAGCACGCCCGCTGGAGAGTCATGATGCTTGCTAAGATGGATGTACCGTCGGCAGATGATGTTGAGCGCGTTTTGAAGGATCTGCCGCGCAAGCTCAGAAAGGAAGACCGACTGGTGGGGCCCGCCCTGCTCTGCATTCAGCAGGGCTGTCCATGCGACTGCCTTGTTTATGCTGTGGCTCTGGCGTTGGGCAGGCTTGGAGAGCAGAAACCCGAGGTACAGGGTGCGTTGGCCCAAGATGCTGCAGGAACGATTGCGGCGCTGTGCGGCCTTGACAAGGAGGAGCCTGCGCAGCGCAGGCTGATACAAAGGATTGTCCAGCGTCTTCAGAAATGACCGGGCAGTTATCTTTGAGATGGAGGACGGACATGAAACAATTTTCTTATACAGTGCAGGATTCTATGGGAATCCATGCCCGTCCCGCTGGCATGATCGTCAAGCTGGCAAAAGAGATGGACAGCAAGATTATCATTGAGAAGGCGGGCAAAACGGTAGATGCCAGACGCCTCATTGCTCTGATGGGGCTGAATGTACTCCAGGGAGAGACGGTTACCGTCTCGGTGGAGGGGGAACACGAGGAAGAAAATTTCGAGAAGATCGAGACATTCTTCCGGGAAAACTTATAGGAGCTGATAAACATGACACAGGTCAACGGGATCTCCATCCTCGCTGACGTTGCCATCGGCAGGATAAAGTTTTGCCAGGAGGAGCAGGCGGTTCAGGTTGCGGGCAAGAGCCCTGCGCTAGAACGGACTCGTCTGGAAAAAGCATACGAACAGACCATGGAGCAGCTTGCACAGCTGTATCAGAAGGCCATGCGTGAGGCGGGAGAAGAGGAAGCTTCCATCCTGGAAATTCATCAGATGCTATTGGAAGATGAGGATTTTCGGGAGGCGGCGGAGGATTTGATCCAGAAAAATTACTCTGCCGAATATTCCGTACAGCAGGCCGGGGAGCTGATTGCCCAGAATTTTGGGCAGATGGATGAGTATATGCGCGCGCGGGCTGCAGATATTCGGGATGTAGCCTCTCGGTTAGTTCGTGTTCTGTCTGACACGGGTGAACTTGAACTGACGGAGCCTGTCATTGTGATGGCGGAAGATCTGGCACCCAGCGCCACTGTGCAAATGGACAAGAGAATGCTCCTTGGCTTTGTTACCCGGGGCGGCTCCACCAATTCTCATACCGCTATTTTGTCCAGGACGATGCACATTCCGGCGTTGGTTCAGACCCCAATTCTTCCGGAATGGGATGGAAAACTGGCGGTGATTGACGGAATCAACGGCGTGCTCTACATAGAGCCTGATGAAGATACCCTGGCTGAACTCAGACGGATTAAGAGTCAGGAGGAGCAGCGCCAACGCCAGTTCCAGTTGCTGCGCGGAGAAAAAGCGATCACAAAGGATGGCCGGGAGATCCTCACCTATGCCAATGCGGGAAGTCTGTATGAGGTTGAGTTGGCGCTGAAGAACGACGCCCAGGGCATTGGGCTGTTCCGAAGTGAATTTCTCTATCTGGAACGAGAGAACTTCCCCACAGAGGAGGAGCAGTTCCAGGTCTACTCCGGAATTCTGAAGAAAATGGGAATGCGGAAGGTAATCGTGCGCACCATGGACATCGGTGCGGACAAGCAGATCGATTATTTTCATCTGGACAAAGAGGACAATCCGGCCATGGGATATCGGGCGATTCGGATATGTCTGGACCGCACGGATATTTTCAGAACGCAGCTACGGGCCCTTCTCCGCGCATCTATTTATGGGAACCTGGCCATTATGTACCCCATGATCACTTCTCTGGAAGAGGTGCTGGAAATCAAGAAAATTGTGCAGAGCGTCTATCAGGAACTGCAGGAAGAGCATATTCCTTGTAACTTGGTGGAGCAGGGGATCATGGTGGAAACACCCGCCGCAGCCATTATGAGCGATCAACTGGCCGAATATGTAGACTTTTTTAGTATCGGTACCAACGACCTGACGCAGTACACACTGGCCGCGGATCGACAGAACGCTAAATTGGCCCATTGCTGCAACCCACACCACCCAGCGATCCTACGCCTGATTCAGACTGTGGTGGACGCCGGGCACAATGCGGGGATTTGGGTGGGGATTTGCGGTGAGCTGGGTGCGGATCTCACGCTGACCAGAAGATTCCTGGAGTTTGGCGTAGATGAACTGTCCGTTGCCCCGGGCAGTGTGCTGGAGCTTCGTAGCCATGTCTGTGAGTTGGACATGAGAGAGGCACAGTCATGAGGCGGCTATTAGCCGCCGCCATCTCTATGCGGATGGGTCAGGCAGGTGTGCGTCGCAGAATGCTGGCCAGCAACTGATATCCAGCATTTCATCGCGGGCATGAACGTGTTGGTACACCAGAATATTGAAGTATGATGAAGGAACGGAGAATTTGTCTAGAAGAAGTGTTTCTGCGATAAAACGAGAACACGATCTTTTAGCTATCCGTAAACGAGGTATACTGGCAGCGACAAAGAAATACACTTTATTCGTCATGGCACTAAACTTCAAAAGGATAGTACAAACCGTCATTTAACGTTGAAATCATGTAAAAATTGGGCAGAGGAAGCAATTCCTCTGCCCAATTTTTGCGTTTGTCAAGAACGTGGATACAGCGACCGGCTATTATTCAAAGATTTCAACGCTGCGTTGGGGTATGATTATAAACAGGCCCGCGACCATAGGTCGAAGGCTGACAATAAAACAGGGTTCTGGACGATACAGCTCGACGAAAAAATTGCTGCACCTGATCAACGAAAGAAATCATCGCCAGGGAAAAGGAAGAATTCTACTACCGTCTAGAGTGATTCAAGATACTGTCCTTCAGGATTTTCCCGACTTCTTCTCCCAGCTTCTATTATAATTAGTGGAAGGCACGGCTGGACGCTGTGCCTTTCGCATGAAATACAAATGAAGAGAAAACTGGAAGCCTTGCGGCACAGCCGCTTGAAGCTGTATGGGAAGGGTCCACGTCCCACTGGATGGGTTCCATGCCGATGGACCGGGCGGCGTTGACAGAGTTGTCGTCATAGTCTCCATAGGGCAGGCGGACCAGGGTGGGGCGGACGCCGGTGACGGCCTCAATTTTGTCATTGCAGGCGTTCAGGTCGGCCACCACTTGGTCGGAGGAGAGCTGTGGATAGTGGGCGTGGGTATTAGAGTGATTCATGACCTCGTGGCCTGCGTCGTGGAGGGCCTTGACCGATTCGGGGTACTTATCCACCCACTCGCCCACGACGAAGAAGGTGGCCTTCACCTGGTATTTTTCCAAAATGTCGATGAGCTGCTGGGTGTCCTCGTTGCCCCAGGCAGCATCGAAGCTGATGGAAACCAGTTTCTGATCCCGCTGGACGCAGTAGATGGGCAGCTGCCGGGTGGAGGCCGAGGCTCGAATAGCCGACGGATAGCTGACCAAGTAGAACATGACCGCTGCCAGCCCCAGGCATAGGGCCGCAGACCACCACTTTTTTGGGACCAGATAAACATGGAAAAACTGTTTGGTTCCTTTCAAAGTACCATCTCCTCAATGATTTTGTCTATTTATATGAGATTTGGCAGGAGAACATGCGGTGGGGGAGACGGAGATGCTTGCAGGAGAAAAAACCGCGTTTTACCGGTAAAACCATATGCTTTCTTATTGCTCGCGGTACATGGACGCGGGTCTTTTTGCGGAAAGGTCAGTTGACAATCCACAGATTTAAGGGTAATGTGTTATATGGGGAAATGAAATTTTGGCTGCGGCAGGAGTACTCCTGCGCGTCTTTTGTGGAACAAAAGACGATCCTGCTTCAAGACTGCTGCCGCGAGGAAACGAACTGGCAAGGGAGAGAGCGAAATGAACGGCGGAAAACTGCCTCCGGTTGGGCTGACCGAAGCGGGGATGGCAGAGCTGTGCAAAGCGGTAGCCGCGCAAATAGAGGGATACGCCTTTTGGTACGTACCGGGAGAACAAAGCCTTTTTGTGACTCAGGAGCTGCTGCAGCTGTTCGGACTGCACAGCAAAGAGGGTTTCCCTGAGATATTATGGAAGAGCCGCAGGCTGGATGGAAGGACCAGCCGGAACCTGCAGGATTTTTTTACTGGCATAGCAGCGGAACAGAGCGCTGGGACCTGTGCCGTTTCCATTCGAAAGGGGACGAAGAGAGCGTGGTACCGCCTCCAATACAGCTGGGTAGGCCCAGGCGCTATCGTCTCTGTTCGGGATATCACTGTGGTGCGGCGGATGCGTCTGGCCTATCAGAGCTGTCGGAACAACGCGGAGCTTGAGATTCAGGGCGGTCTGCTGTGCTGCGTGGCCGATCTCCGCGAGGACCACATCCTTACTTGGATCATGGGCCGCCTGGCAACGGTGGAGGAGGACGGCGGACAGGGCTACACCCAGCTGCTGGAGGATCTCTGCCGGCGGTACGTCGATCAGGAGGACAGAAACCACATCCAGTGGGCCCTGTCCAGGGAACGGCTGGCGGAGCAGGAGGCACAGGGCGAGAACCATTTGGAGCTTCGGGTCCGGAGTGACCGGGACAGCGGTGTGTCCGGAACCATTTATATTCGGGTGGATTTGTCTCGAGAGCCGTACAGCGGCAATCTCTGCGCCTGCCTCTTTGCGGCGGTTGAGAGCAGAACTGCCGGCTGCGACCGAGGAGCACCCAATCGGGATCTGCGGGATGGCACCACGGGGGTCTACACAAGAGAAGCTTTCGCAGCGCAGCTGACCAGGCGGTTCGCGGACGGCCGGACAGGAGGCGGGACCCTGGTGTTGGTGCGGATCAACCACCTGGATCAGGTCAACGACGTCCTGGGCAGCCAGCGGGGAGATCAGGTCCTGGGGGACATGGCACGGACCCTGTCGGTACTGCTCCACGAGGGGGATTTCCTGGGCCGCAGCGGCGGAGCGGAGTTCATGCTCTATCTGGAGGGAACCCCGGCCCGGGAGCTCCTGGAGGAGTGTCTGCGGATTATCTGTACGGTGCTTCCCCGGAAGCTGGAGCAGGGCATCGACATCACAGTCAATCTGGGGGCGGTCAGCGTCCCGGAGGGGGCGGTGCAGCTGGATGACCTGTATGCCAAGGCGCGGCTGGCTCTGCGCAGCACCAAGGAGGAAAACAAGCTGGAGTTCTACCGGCCGGAGCTGGACGCTTTGAAAAAGCAAAATTGGTCCAGCAGAGCGGACCCGACCAAGAGCCACATTTTCGTACGTACTTTCGGCTATTTCGATGTGTTTGTGGACGGAGTGCCCATCCACTTCCTGGGCGGCCAGGCCAAGGAGCTGATGGCCCTGCTGGTGGACCGGCGCGGTGGAATCCTAAGCTCCGGAGAGGCCATCGCCTGCCTGTGGGAGAACGAACCGGCCAACAAGACTACCTACGCCCGGTTCCGGAAGGTAGCCATGCGGCTGAAGCAATCTCTGGAGGCGGCCGGCATCGGGGACATCCTGGAGTCGAAAAACGGGGAGCGCCGGGTGATTCCCGAAAAATTCAGCTGTGACTACTACGACTTTTTGGAGCACGGGGACCAGGCCGGCCGACCGCCTGCCAGCGGATACATGACGAATTACAGCTGGGCCGAATCCACCCTGGGCGATCTGGAACAGAGAAATCAGGACTGAATATGAAGCGAGAAATTGACTATGCTGCCAGCATAGTCAATTTTTCTGTATTTCCAAGAGAATATTGACTGGATGAGAAGGAGTTTGAACGGAGATGCGGAGCCGCGTCAGAAATAATTGGAAACTTCACGGAAATAAAACTGAAAAGGAACGCTTTTATCACGCGCGTACCACATGCCTGGAACGCTTGATGATTATAATAAATCTAAGAGTGGATTATCTTCTCTTAAGATAAATGAAATATAGATGGGGGGAACAGACCGGATGGCAGAAGAGAAAGCTCCAGCGGACCAAATGGGAGCCTTCCATTACCCCGACAAAAACGTTATGTTCCTCTGCTTTGACGGCTGGGACGGCGAGGTCCCCAGGGCCGGATTCTGAATGCCTACTGCCCGGATGAGCTCTCCTTCGTCGGTCTGGATCAGATGCTGCTGAAGATGGACTGGTTCTGCGACCAACTGCGTGTGGCACAGGGCTATGTGGAGCGGCGGCAGGTGGGCTTAGGTAAAACACGGGAGGTCCGGGAGTGGAACCAGAAGCAGACCTGGGAAGCCGCCCAGAATTTTGACCAGTTCTGGTTCAAGTTCGGCGACGCGCTGGTGGTGCCGGTCCGCATCCTATTCCGGATGAATGCCACCTGGCAGGGACAGGCCCTGATCAGCCCAATTTCCAGAAGTCCCGTCTCCTTCCGAAGCGCACTGGAGCTGCTTGGGCTGTTGGACGGGGCGCTCCGGAAGAAAAAGACCGAGTACAAGCTGGACTCCCAGCGAAAGCGAGAGAAATTAGCATGATGAAAGCGATGAAACTGGTCTGGAACGTGGTTTCCAGCCTGATCCTGGCCGTTATTGTGGCCATGGCTGTCCTCCTGGTGGGCGTTCGGCTGATCGGACTTCGGCCTTTCGTAGTCCTGTCTGGCAGTATGGAGCCGGCCTATCACGTGGGCTCCATGATTTACGTCAAGTCCATGGACCCCAATGATATTAAAGTAGGTGACCCCATTACGTTCGTTATGAACGAGGACTTGGACGTGGCGACCCACCGGGTCATCGAGATCGACGCCGAAAATCAGCACTTCTACACCAAGGGCGACGCCAACGATGTGGCCGACGGCTCCCCGGTCCACTTTAATAACCTGGTGGGCAAGCCGGTCTTTACCATCCCGTACTTAGGCTATGTGTCCGACTGGATCACCAATCCCCCCGGCATGTACATCGCCATCACCGGCGCCGTGATCTACCTGATCCTGATGTTCCTCCCCGACGTTCTGGCTAAGGCCGAAGAGGCCGACCGCAGGGCTGAGGAGAAAAAGAAGGAGAAGGCCGCGAAGTAAGAAGAAACGCCCCCTCCGCCGCCGCGGGCGGCACCTCCCCCAAAGGGGGAGGCAAAGGAGAGGCTCCCCGGCTCCCTTTCGCAAAAGGGGGTGGCCCCACAGGGCCGGGGGATTTTCCTGTGCGTCCAGACGCCCCTTCCGCCGCCTGCGGGCGGCACCTCCCCCAGAGGGGGAGGCAAAGGAGAGGCTCCCCGGCCCCCCCTTTGGGGCCGATTCCCCCTGTCAGGGGAAAATGGCCGCAGGCCAAAAGGGGCAGGGCAGCTGTCGAGCGAAGCGAGACTGAGGGGGCAATCCCAATTTCGTATCTTAAATTCCGGCGTGACCGGAGTGAGATAAAACAACCCATGATAGATTTGAAAGGAGAAAACTATTATGAAAATGAGAAAAATCCTTGCCTCGGCCTGCGCCCTGGCCCTGACCGCCGCCATCGCTGTCGGTGGTACCCTCGCGTACCTGACCTCTCAGGATACTGTTACCAATACCTTTACTGTTGGTAAGGTTGGTATCACTCTGGATGAGGCCGTTGTGGATGTAGACGGTGAGTATGTGACCGACATCAACAATCGTGACGATCATAACGCTTATAAGCTGATGCCCGGTCATGAGTACACCAAGGACCCCACCATTCATGTCGCTGCTGACAGTGAGGAAAGCTACCTGTTTGTTAAGGTTGTGAACGGCATTGCGGATATCGAAGCTGATGGTGACACTACCATCGCGGCCCAGATGGCCGCTAAAGGCTGGTATGCGGTCGAAAACGTAGACAATGTGTACTACTACGGGGATGCCAACGGCAAGAAGATCGTGCAGGCTGGAGAGAACAAGGTTGTTTTCGATAACTTTACGATCGCTAATGATGCCAATACCACTGGTTATGAGGACGATACAATCACGATTACCGCTTACGCTGTTCAGGCTGACGGCTTTGCAGACAGTACTCCCGCTCAGATTTGGACTGCTGCTAATTTCACCTAAGTATAAGGCTGTTCCATACGTGTTTTCCTAAATAAATGAAAGGAAGATAGCTATGAAGAAAAAAACAGTTGCTCTGCTGATGGCCGGTGTTCTGGCGGTTGGCTGTGTGATCGGCGGGACTTTGGCTTGGCTGACCAGCACCACCGACACCGTTGTAAACACCTTTACGGTTGGTGATATCAACCTGACTCTGACCGAGGAAGGTGCTACCCAGAACGGGACTACCTTGACCAAGGATTATAAGATCATCCCTGGTACAACTGCTGACAAGAAGCCCGTGCTGACGGTCGAAAACACCAGCGAGAAGTGCTATGTGTACGCCAGTGTTGAGAACACTGTGAAGCTGAACGGTGCCGTGGTTGCTACCCCCAATATTGACTCTGCTATTTGGGTCAAGGTCGGTGAGAACGGCGATAAGGCTGTGTATCGTTATATGGGCGCTAAGGCTACTGATGGTGTTGTGGATGCGGCTACTGCTGAACAGGAGCTGGAGCCTGTGTTTACTCAGGTTACTTACAGCGACAGCATTACCAAGGCTGATATTCAGACACTGGCGAATACGACTATTACCATCAATGGTTATGCTCATCAGTCCGAGGGTGATGGTATGACGATGGACGCTGCCGATGCCGCTGCTTGCATGCACTTTGCAGTCACCGCTGTTGCCCCCTAAAACCCCTTACACAGTACGCAAAACCCTTAACATAACAACAATGTAAAGGAGAAAATACCATGAAAAGAAAGTCTTTTGTCCTGGCCCTGACTGCCGCTATGATGGCGGCTGCTCTGGTCGTGGGCGGCACCTTGGCTTACTTCACTGACACTGATGAAGCCACTAACACCTTCACTATGGGTAATGTCGATATTACCTTGAACGAGGTGTTTGATGAGGAGAACGCTACCCTGATTCCTGGTCCTGCCAATTCCGTGAACAAGGATGTTTCTATCGAGAACGTTGGCGACAACGATGCTTATGTGTGGTACACATGGAAGATTCCTGCCGCTCTGGACAGCACTGACGGCTCCACTGGAACCAACAACATTGTGCATGTAAACTCTCTGGGCCGCACCTGGGATACTTACCGTGAGAATCCCAAGTATTGGGCTGAGGGTCAGACTGAGGCTCTGCCCCTGGAGCAGACTTGGGACCACGATTCCATGGGGACTCAGGGCTTTATCGGCACTGAGACTATCGATGGCGTTCTTTATAACGTCTATGTTTCTCTGTATCATGGTGTTCTGGCTCCTGGTGCTGAGACCTCTCAGGCCATGGATAAGGTTTACCTGGACAAGGACGTGGACATGAACGCTAATGGCGAGTACACCTTCCGCGGCAATGTTATTGACTATGACTTCAGCAAGAACGTTGATATCATTGTTACCGCTTATGCCATCCAGGCTGACGGCTTTGCTGATGTTTACGCTGCTTACAATGCTTACAACGCTTAATTTACTAGTGTAAATTTACATTACCCCGGGGAGGCTACCACCTCCCCGGGGCACAGCCCCCTAAACACGAACCCCTTACGCAACCACGATCCCCGCACATAACTTTGAGAATTCCTGCTGAAAACAGTTAACATAAAACCTTGAACATACACTGAAACGAGAGGGTGGTACATTATGAGGAAGAAACTGATGGGCGGCAGCCTGGTGGTCCTTCTGCTGGCGTTGGTTGCCTACGGCACGGCGGCGTACTTCACGGCGGAAACCCGCACGACAAACGTCATCACCACGGGAACCATCGACATCTCCCTGGAGGAGTACACGAGGGACGACAAGGGCGACTGGGTCACGTTCCCCGAAGATGGCATCCAGGGCGTCATGCCGGGCACTTCGGTGGATAAGCTGGTGAGCGTATCCAACGACGGCACCGCCGACGCCTGGGTCCGTGTGGTTGTGACCAGCAAGATCGTGGCCGCCGACGGCAAGACCGAACTGCCGCTGACTCTGAACAACGGAGAAGAGGTACTGAGTATTGACGTGCAGGACGACTGGACCCGCGGCCGGGACGGCGTGTACTACTTTGACCATGCTGTGGCCCCCGAAACCTGTACCGTACCGGTGTTCACCCAGGTAACCTTCAACCCCGCTATGGGCAACGAGTACCAGGGCTGCACTGCCTACGTGGATGTGCAGGCCCAGGCGGTCCAGGTCAAGAACAATGGCGACAATGTGCTCCAGGCCGACGGTTGGCCCGCCACCGGCGACGCCCCCGTCGAGCCGGAAGAGCCCCCCGTTGACCCCGTCGATCCCCCTGTTGATCCGGTGGAGCCCCCTGTGGACACCGGCGACACCAGTAATCCCGGCGATGCCAGCGGCAGTCAGGCCGGAATCTGAGAAAGGAAGGGTTTGAAAAATGAAAAAACGTGTATTGGCCCTTCTGATTTGTGCCTGTATGCTGATCGGCATGGTGCCTGTCTTCGCCAACGAGATCGCGGAGAGCGGCAGCACCTCCAGTTCCAGCGTGGAGGGAACGACTTCCTCTGCTGAGACCGGCAGCGCCGAGGGTACCGGTGACGCCAGCGAGCCCCCTGTGGACAACGGTGACGCCAGTGAGCCTCCCGTGGACACCGGCGATACCAGCGAGCCTCCCGTGGATAACGGCGGCACCAGCGAACCCCCTGTGGACAACGGCGATACCAGTGAGCCCCCTGTGGACAACGGGGATACCAGTGAGCCCCCTGTGGACACCGGTGATGCCAGCGAGCCTCCTGTGGACACCGGTGACGCCAGTGAGCCTCCTGTTGACCCCGAGCAGCCCGTCGGCCCTGAGCACCCCATCGTGGTGCCCCCGGAGAATCTGCTCCCGAGCATCCCGGAGTTCCCCAATCCGTTCCCGCCCATCGAGCTGGAGTGCACCTGCGGCGCCGCCGAGGGTGAGGAGCACGCCGAGGGCTGCCCGCTGTATGTGAAGCCTGAGTTCGATGTGGAAACGGCATATGAGTATTTGATGAACTGCGAGACTACCGCTGAGATGGAGTCCTACCGTGATGAATATCTGACCGAGGACATGATCGCGCAGTTCAGTGATGAGCAGGTCGATGAAATCGAAGCCCATTATGCAGAGCTGATGGATTTGGAACTCATGGAAGAGGAAGTTGAAGCTGCGGTCAACTATGACAATGTGGCTGAGTTTGCCCAAGCCATCTCTGACAGCCCCGTTCGCAGAAAGGCACCGAGCAAAGCGTTTCTCCTCAGTGTGCCGGAGACTGACCAGGTGACCCCGACTAATGTGGATGACAACAATGGCCTGGAACTGAGCAAGACCGTTGAAAAGACTGCGAATGGCTATCAGCTGAAACTGGAGGCCTATACTACTGGTAAAGTTCAGGCCGGTACTGCTAAACCCAGCGATATTATTCTGGTACTTGATATGTCTACCAGTATGGAAAGCAGCTTTTCCGAAGCCGAGTATCGGGAAGTTTATGAATTGGATCAAGATCAAACATATTATGTTTATAACAGAAACCGGTACGTAGCTGTTGAATGGTGTAGTAATTGTAAAGCATGGACCAATGGTTGTCGTTCAGGAATCTTCGGAGGCCATACTTCTGGAACTAAGTATACGCCAAAAACGTCTGCCGATGATCCTACGGGGAACAGGGTTCAGTTCTACACTGAAATTGACGGTATGAATCGGCTGGAAGCCCTCCAACAAGCAGCAACTTTGTTTGTGGAAGATGTTGCAGGTAAGGCTACGGAGGACCGGATTGCAATTGTTGGTTTTGAGGATGTTGCTCACTATATGACGGGTGGCACTGCGGGTACTGCGTTGCTCGATGCAAGCAGCAATGAGCAGAACTTAAAAAATGTGATTTCCGGAATCAATAATAATGACTTGGAGCCTGCGACAGAACATGGTAAAGGCATGGAATATGCTGTAAATATTTTTGATGCGGAAGTTGAAAAAGGTACAGATTATTCCAATAGGAATAAAGTTGTAATCATGTTCACTGACGGTGAGCCAGAACCGAATGGAAGCGGTAATTGGAGTGCTAGAATCGTAAAGCAGGCCATCAATGAGTCTTATGAGCTGAAGAATACTCATAATGCGGCTGTGTATTCCCTGTCTGTTGCTCCCAATACCGATGCATCGAATCCGAATAGTCCGATGGATTGGTATATGAGTTACATTTCCTCGAACTATCCTGATGCACAATATACAGGACGCGAGAATGTTAGTGGCGAACAGATGATTGTTAATCAGATTACCCCAGGTGACCGGGCAGACACTGGAGACAGTAGTTTCTACCTGACCGCCGGCGATATTGATACTCTGGAGAGCATCTTCGGCCAGATTTCTGACCAGACCGGCGGCGCAAGTATTGCCCTGGATGCCGAAACGGTAATCAGTGATGTTATCAGTGATTATTTTGAGTTGCCCCAGGGCGCTGATGAGAATTCGATTACAGTTGATACCCAGGGTGCCGTCTATAATGGCAGTGCCTTGAGCTGGACCACAACTACGATCCAGGATTTTGATCCTGCTGTCACGATCAACGGTAAGACAATTGCTGTCGAAGGCTTTGATTTCAACCGGAACTTTGTCGCTGAAAAGGGCCGTACGGAGGGAGATGTGTCCCAGGATGGCGATTTCCACGGCAGAAAGCTGATTATCACAATTCCTGTTGTAGTGAGAGACGGATTCTGGGGTGGCAATGGTGTTCCCACTAATGGGAATGCCTCCGCTGTGTACGACAAGAACGGCAACCTGGTTGAGACCTTCGAGGTCCCTCATGTGGATGTGGAAATCAAGGACCCTGAAATTGAGGACACTACCAGCAACATCTACTTTGCCGGTACAAAACCCAGCGCAAGCGACCTCAATGGCTATACGAAACCTGCCGACAGCTGGGCAACTGATTTTGTTACCTTTAATACCACAACGCCTAATTCTAACACGATTAGCAATGTGGCAGATGGCGACTATGCTATCTCTGTGACGGTCAGCCCGAAAACAGAGGGGAACGCGACGGCGAAAACTGCAACCGGAAACGCCCATGTCAACGTGTTTGTGCCTGAGGTTACATTTACGGACAGCACCATCTACCTGAGCCAGACCCCCGGCGCGAATTATCCGGAAAACACCCCCACCGTTACCTGGTGGCACGGCGAGAATCAGGATACCACAGAGGGTATCGTGATGATTGGAACCGCACCCACCGACTTTACTTACGGCTATGACGTAGCTCCTGGCCAGTTTACCGACTGCACCACGGTGCAGGGCAAGATCACCAAGGTGGGCACAACGGATTACGTGGAAGGAAATCTGGATAACAACACCTTTACGGTCCACGTCCTCAAGCCCACTGTGACCTGGCAGGATACCAGCAAGTATTACGGTGAGGATCTCCCCACCAGCTTTACACCGTCCAATGTCCAGTGGCTGGATGGAAACACAAGCCACGGTGTGCCCGAAGGCACCCAGGGGCCCAGCATTGTCTACTATGGCTTCACCTTTGTGGACGAAAATAACAACGCTGTGGCGGATGTGATGCCGAAGGATGTGGTCCTGGTCGATGTAAACGCTAAGATCGGTAACTTCATCATCAACGACTACATTCATTACGAATGGGCAAAGGGCGGCGATGGCTGCACCTGTAACGCTGGCCCCGAGAACCACGAGTTCCGTATCCATCCCAAGTTCTGCACCCTGATCGTGAACAAGGATCTGGCGGAGGGCAGTGAGCTGTTCGATGACAACGATTCCTTCCTCTTCACCGTCACCGGCTCTGGCAACAAGTACAGTGAGCTGGTCAACATGCAGGTGATCGTCGAGGGCAAGGGCGAGACTAAGATCACCGGCCTGCCCGTTGGTACCTACACCGTCACCGAGGATACCAACTGGTCCTGGCGGTATACCACTGATGATGCCACTGACACAGCCACCCTGAGTTCCAGCAATGTCAACGGCACCACAGCCATCACTAATACCCTGCACAACGAAAAGTGGCTGTCCGGCAGCTCCATTGCTGAGAACACTTGGAGTGCCAACAATACCCAGGTGGAACGGACCAAAGGCCCGGGCCTGTTGGAAAAAATCCGCAAACTGTTCGGCTGAAAGGAGGACTGAGCCATGAAACGAGGAAAGCGCGAAATGCGCAGAAACTATAAAGGCAAAACCGCTCTGGTGGCGCTGGTCCTGATCTTCTGCTGTACCGTGGGCGGAACGCTGGCTTGGCTGGCCACCTCCACCGAGGACGTGGTCAACACCTTTACCCCCGGCGAGGTGGACAGCGAGGTCCATGAGGAATTTGAGGGCAGTACCAAGAAAAATGTCCAGATCGAGAACACCGGCAATGTGGACGCCTACATCCGGGCCGCCATCGTGGTCAACTGGGTCGCCGCGGACGGCACCATTTATGGAGAGGCCCCCGTGCGCGACACCGATTATACACTAGTAACAGATAACTACTGGTTCCAGGGTGCTGATGGATATTACTACTATCCAGATAAGGTCGGCGCGAAACAGCTTACGTCTGAGGCACATTACCTCATCAAATCCTGTACGCCGGTTGCCAATGAGGCCCCTGATGGATGCAATCTCCAGGTCACCATTCTGGCCGACGCCATCCAGGCCGACGGTGTGGACAGCAGTGTTACCCCCGCAATTCCTGCGGTAGAGTCCGCATGGAAGGTAGTTACGATCGGCACTGGCGACACGCTGGTAAAGAAATAAGGAGGTGGACAGTATGAAACTGAAAAAAGTCAGACGGCTGCTGTCCGTCCTCCTGACGGGCACCCTGATCTTCTCCCTGAGCAACTTCGCCGCCGGCGCCAGCGACGAGGACCCGGTGGTCACCTACAATGTGGCCACCCAGGAGTTCTCCTTCAGCCCTGAGCTGAACGCAGACGAGAACGGCCACCCCGACCTGTTCCCCGACATGAAGAACCTGATGCCCGGTGATTCGGTAGAGCAGATCATCAATGTCAAAGTGGTTCAGATGGGCTCCAACATCGTCAATATGACCCTGCGGGCCGAGGATTCCGTGGACGACCCGGAGAACGAGGACGCGGTCAAGCACAATGAAGCCTACGAGAAGCTGATGAAGTGGGCCACCCTGACGGTGGAGGATATGGCCACCGGCGATAAGATCCAGGACGACATGAGCGACGAGGACGGCGCGCAGCTGGCTGAGTTCAGCAGCAGCAAGAACGAGCAGCAGCTGAAGGTGACCCTCACCATCAGCAAGGAGGCCGGAAACGACCTCCAGGACCTTCTGGCTACCATCGACTGGGTCTTCCATGTGGAGGTTATCCCCCACGGCGGCGGTGGCGGCACGCGTTACGACCTGACCGTCAACTACCTGGATCAGGACGGAAATAAGATCCACCCAAGCTATGAGAAACTCAACATCCGCAAGGGTACCAGCTACGACGTTACTGACAAGGACGCTATCGACATTGAGGGTTATACCTATGTCGAGACCACCGGCGATCCCCTGACCGGCATCATGAACAGCGACAAGGTGATCAACGTCTATTACAGCAAAGATGAGGAAATCGTTGATCCTCCTACTCCTGTCGATCCCGGACCCGACGAGCCCGGCCCTGACGAACCGGGACCGGTGGAACCCAACCCCGACAACCCCAAGCCGCCTAAGACCGGAGACAACTCCATGCTCTGGCTGGCTATGTCGGTTCTGTCCGGCGCGGGTCTGGTGGTTCTGGCCCTGACCTCCCGCAAGAAAGAGGAGTCCTGATATTTCAGGGAAAAACCGCTCCCCATATGAAAATATGGGGGGCGGTTTTGTTTTGGATAAGACTAGAACTGCAATAAAAAATGCCCCGCATCATATGATGCGGGGCATTTTTCGTTAACGTGTGGGCACATGCCAGATATCACGTGCGTAGTCAGCGATGGAGCGGTCAGCGGCGAAGATGCCGGAACGAGCGATGTTGATGAGGGACATCTGGTTCCAGCGCTTCTGATCGGCGTAGGTCTCCAGAGCGCGGCGGTGCGCGGCGCAGTAGCTGTCGAAGTCGGCCAGCAGCATATACTCGTCAGCGGGGCTGCCGCCAGCGCCGAAGAGAAGCCGGTTGGTCAGGTCACTGTAAGGCACATGGTCGTCAAAGCCAGCGGCGATTTGGTCGATGACCCGCTTCAGCGCCTGATTCTGCTGGTAGTAGTCCAGGGAGCGGTAGCCCTGGCGCTTGCGCTCGTTGACCTGGTCGGTGGTCAGGCCGAAGAGGAAGATATTCTCATCGCCTACCTGCTGGTGCATCTCCACGTTAGCGCCGTCCAGAGTGCCGATGGTCAGGGCGCCGTTCATCATGAACTTCATGTTGCCGGTGCCGGAGGCTTCCTTGCCGGCGGTGGAGATCTGCTCAGAAATCTCGGAGGCGGGCATCAGTTTCTCGGCCAGGGAGACGCGATAGTTCTCCAGGAAGACTACCTGAAGCTTATCCTTGCAGATGGGGTCCTTGGCGATCTGAGCAGACAGGGAGTTGATGAGCTGGATGATCTCCTTGGCCACGTGGTAGCCGGGAGCCGCCTTGGCGCCGAAGAGGAAGGTCTGGGGAGTGAACTCCATATTGGGGTTATCCCGCAGCTGGTTGTACAGGTAGATAATGTGCAGGACGTTGAGCAACTGACGCTTGTACTCATGGAGACGCTTAACCTGGACATCGAAGATGGCGTCGGTATTCAGAATGACGCCGGACTCCCGGGCCACATAGCTGGCAAAGCGGCGCTTGTTCTCACGCTTGATGGCCTCCAGCTGCTTGAGGACAGACTTGTCGTCCTTGAACTTCTCCAGGTCCTTGATGGCCTCGGGGTGGAGAAGGTACTTGTCGCTGCCGGTGCAGTCCTGGATCAGAGCGTCCAGCTTGGGGTTGACCTGGGCCAGCCAGCGGCGGTGGTCCACGCCGTTGGTCACGTTCTTGAACTTATCGGGCTGGGCCAGGTAGGCGTCGTGGAAGACATCCCGCTTCAGAATGTCGGAGTGAAGGGCGGACACACCGTTGATGGCCTGGCAGGCGCAGACGCACAAGTTGGCCATGCGGACCTCGCCGCCCCAGATGATGGCCATGTGGCCGATCTTACCCATGTCGCTGCCGTAGCGGTACTCCAGTTCCCGCTGGTAGCGGCCGGAGATCTCCTTCAGAATCTGCCAGATACGAGGCAGCAGAACCTGGATCAGGTCCTGGGGCCAGCGCTCCAGAGCCTCGGCCAGAATGGTGTGGTTGGTGTAGCAGACGGTGCGGGTGACGATGTGCCACGCCTCGTCCCAGGAGTAGCCCTCCACATCCAGCAAAATGCGCATGAGCTCGGGGATGACTAGGGTGGGGTGGGTGTCGTTGATCTGAATGACGTGCTTCTCGTGGAAGTTGCGCAGGGTACCGTACTGGGCACGGTGCTGGCGCACAATGGACTGGACGGTGGCGGAGACGAAGAAGTACTGCTGCTTCAGGCGCAGGGACTTGCCCTCGTAGTGGTTGTCGTCGGGGTACAGGACCTTGGCGATGACCTCGGCCATGGCCTGCTGCTCCACGGCCTTCAGGTACTCGCCCCGGGAGTACAGGGACATATCCACGGGGACAGGGCTCTTGGCGTCCCACAGGCGCAGGGTGTTGGTGTGGCGGGTCTTATAGCCGGCAATCTCCATGTCCCGGGGGATGGCCAGGACGGTGGTGTAGCCCACGTGCTCGGGGTGATTGTGGCCGTGCTCGTCCCAGCGGTCCTCCACCCGGCCGCCGAAGCGGACCTCCTCGGTCTCGTCCAGCTTGGGGATGAGCCAGGCGTCGCCCAGGCCCAGCCAGTTGTCGGCCAGCTCCACCTGCTTGCCGTCGATGATCTTCTGCTTGAAGATGCCCAGCTCGTAGCAGATGGAGTAGCCGGTGGCGGGGATCTCCAGAGTGGTCATAGAGTCCAGGTAGCAGGCGGCTAGACGGCCCAGACCGCCGTTGCCCAGACCGGCATCGGGCTCCTGCTCAAACAGGTCAGCGGCGGAGAAGCCCAGACCCTCCAGAGCCTCGGTCAGAGTGCCCAGCAGGCCCAGATTGTAGGCGTTCTTTTCCAGAGAGCGACCCATGAGGAACTCCAGAGACAGGTAGTGGACCTGGCGCTTCTGTCCCTCCCACACCCGGTTGTCCGTCTCCATCTGACGGCGGGACATGATATCCCGGAGAACCAGGGCGCAGGCCTTAAACATGTGATTGGGGGTGGCCTCATCTACGGTGCGGCCAAAGTTACGCTGGAGCTTACCGATGATCATTTCGGTAAGCTGGGATTTGGTATATTCAGCCATAGTTGCCTCCTGCACAGATATAATTAACATAATATGATTGGAAACGTTTTCTTGTCCACGGCACTCCATTTTATCAAATTTTTAAAAGAGCGTCAATCGGCAGAAGTGCGCAAAACCTAGGAATATCAAGGGGTTTCTATCCGTTTTTGACAACTGAGAGGCAAAAAACGGAAGAATAGAAGCAATAAAAAGGCCCCCGCCGGAAAGCGGGGGCCTGAGGAAAGACAGGCTTAACCCTGGATGCGCTGGTAGATATCCAGGTACTGCTTGGCGGAGTTGTCCCAGGAGAAGTCGGTGGTCATGCCGGCCTTCTGGAGGGCGCGCCAAGCCTTCTTGTTGTGGTAGTATAGGTCCACGGCCTCCCGCAAGACCCAGACCATGTCGCCGGCGCTGATGTTGGAGAAGGTGAAGCCGCGGCCGGTGCCCTCAAACTTGTTGTAGGGGGTGACGGTATCCCGGAGACCGCCGGTCTCCCGGACCACGGGGATGGTGCCGAAGCGCATGGCGATGATCTGGCTCAGGCCGCAGGGCTCGGACACGGAGGGCATCAGGAACAGGTCGGCGCCGGCGTAGATCATGGTGGACAGGGGGCCGGAGTAGGTCAGCTGGGCGGCGAAGCGGCCGGGATACTGACTCTGAGCGTGGCGGAAGGCCTCCTCATACTGCCAGTCGCCGGTGCCCAGCACCACCATCTGGACATTCATGCCCATGATCTCGTGGAGGGCGTCGGTGACCAGAGAGAAGCCCTTGTGGCCCACCAGACGGGAGACACAGGCGATGATGGGCACCTCGGGGTCCTCCTGGAGGCCAACGGCCTGCTGGAGGGCCAGCTTGCAGGCGTTCTTGCCCTTGACCAGGGACTTGGCGGTGAAGTTGGCCGCCAGACCGGGGTTGGTGGCCGGGTCGTACAGCTCCATGTCAATGCCGTTCAGGATGCCCTGGATTTTGCCGCTCTGCTGATTGATGACCCCGTCCAGGCCCCGGGCGTAGAAGGGGGTGCGCAGTTCCTCGGCGTAGGTGGGGGAGACGGTGGTGACGAAGTCGGAGGCCATGATAGCGCCCTTCATCAGATTCACGTCGCTGAAATAGGCCAGCATCCCCTCGTTGAAGTAGCTGTTGTCCAGGCCGATGACATCCTGGAGGACCTGCTCGCCGTAGCGGCCCTGGTATTCGATGTTGTGGATGGTGAAGACGGACTTGGCGTGGTCCAGCTGGGGGATGCGGTACTTCTCCTCCAGCAGATAGACGGGGACCAGGGCGGTCTGCCAGTCGTTGCAGTGGATGACGTCGGGGGCCCAGTCCAGCTGGCCCGGGGTCTCAATGATGGCCCGGGAGAAGTAGGCGAATCGCTCGCAGTCGTCAAAGTGGCCGTAGAGCTGCCAACGCTTGAAGTAGTACTCGTTGTCCACAAACCAGTAGGTGACGCCGTCACGCTCCAGCTCGAAGATGCCGCAGTAGACCTGCCGCCAGGACAGGGTGACGTTGAAGTGCTTCAGAAAGGTCATCTGGCTGCGCCACTCGTCCCCAATCCCCTCGTACAGGGGGAGGATGACCTTGACTTCATGGCCCTCACGGGCCAGGGCCTGGGGCAGAGAGCCGGCCACGTCGGCCAGTCCGCCGGTCTTGATGAAGGGCGCTACCTCGGGGGAGGCAAATAATATATTCATAAATAATCCCCTTTTCATTACAGTGCGGTGTATGTGGTGATACAGGCGACTCCACCGCAGGGAGAGCGGGAACCCGCCCGGCTCCCGTGCGGTGGAGTCGATCAATTATACAATGGAGTCCTTGGCGATGGCCAGAGGATAGGTGTGGTGGCCCATCAACATCCGATCCTCGTTGACAGTGACGTTCTTGTCCGCGATGACGTAGGACAGGGAGGCGCCGGCCTTGACCACGGTGCCCTGCATGAGGACGCTGTTGGAGACCTTGGCGCCCTTCTCCACGATAACGCCGCGGGAGAGGATGGAGTTTTCCACCTCGCCCTCGATGTAGCAGCCGTCAGCCACCAGGGAGCGCTTGGCTACGGCGTCGGGGCCGTAGTAGGTGGAGGGATTGGAGCGGTCCTTAGTGCGGATGGGGCGGTCGGGGTTGAACAGCTCGGCCCGGACCTCCGGGTCCAGCAGATCCATGGAGTGCTGATAGTAGTCGCTGACCGACTGGAAGCGGGCGGTATATCCGTTGTGGATGTAGGGAATCATCTTCAAGCTCTTCAGACGGGGCTGGAGAACACCGCGGCTGAAGTTGGTCACATCGTGGGCGGCACAGTAGTCTACCATGTCCATCAGGAGAGACTTGGACAGAATGTAAATTTCCAGAGATTCCAGCGCCTGGTCGGCGGCAGTGGGGTGGACGGACAGGTCGGTGATGCGGCCCTCGTCGCTGACCTCCACGTACTCAGAGTACCGGGGCGCGCCCTTATGGGTGGGGGTGCACACCACGGTGATGTCGGCACCGGAGTTCAGGTGCTGCTCCAGTACGTCGGCCACGGGCAGGTTGATGACCAAGTCGCCGCTGCCCATGATGACATAGTCCTGGCGGATGTTCTCCAGGTAATCGGCCACGCCGGCCAGAGCTTCCATGGTGCCGTGGTACTCGCCGCCGCCCCGCTCCGCATAGCTGAAGGGGGGCAGGATGCGCAGGCCGCCGTGCTTGCGGCTCAGATCCCAGTCCTTACCGGAGCCCACGTGGTCCAGCAGGGACTGATAGCTCTTATGGACCACCAGGCCCACATCGGTGACGCCGGCGTTCACATAGTTGGACAGCATGAAATCCACCAGGCGGTACCGGCCGCCGAAGGGCAGAGAGCAGGTGTTGCGCGGGCGGGTCAGTTCACCCAGATTTGCGTCGGAGCGGTAAGCAAAGAGAAGACCATGGAGATTATTCATGCCCGCTCACCTCCCTTCACGTCTTCGCGGACCATGGCGCTGGGGGCGACCACGGCCTTTTCGCCAATGGTGACCCCGCCGGCCACCACCGCGATGCCCCAGCCGGGACTGTCATCCGGAGCGGAACCAACCACGGCGTCCGCCTCGATGACGGCGTTTTCCGCCACGATGGCGTAAGATACCTTGGCACCCGCCTTGACCACGGCGCCGGGCATCAGGATGGAGTATTGGACGTCAGCGCCCTCCTCCACCGTGACGGAGTGGAAGAGCACCGAGTTCTCCACAGCGCCGTCCACCTGGCTGCCGCCGGTGACTAGGGAGTGGGAGATCTTGGCATTGGGGCCGGTGACATGGGGGGGCCGGATGGGGGTGCGGGCGTAGATGGGCCAGCTGGTGTCGTACATGTCGATACCGCTGCCCCGGGCCAGCATGTCCATGTTGGCGTCCCACAGGGAGTCAATGGTGCCCACGTCCTTCCAGTAGCCCTGGAAACGGTAAGCCATCATCAGCTCGCCGGCATTGAGCATATTGGGGATGATGTTCTTGCCGAAGTCGTTGGAGGAGCCGGGGGTGGCCTCGTCGTCGATGAGGTACTGGCGCAGCTTGGACCAGGTGAAGACGTAGATGCCCATGGAAGCCAGATTGCTCTTGGGATGGGCGGGCTTCTCCTCGAATTCGAAGATGCGGTCGTTCTCATCCACGTTCATGATGCCGAAGCGGGTGGCTTCCTCCATGGTGACCTCCAGCACGGAAATCGTGCAGGCGGCACCGGATTTCTTATGTAGGTCCACCATGTCGGCGTAGTCCATCTTATAGATGTGATCGCCGGACAAAATGACTACGTACTCGGGATCGTACAGGTCCAGGAAACCGATGTTCTGGTAGATGGCGTTGGCGGTACCCTTATACCAGGTGCCCTGGTCGCCCTCCCGCATGTAGGGAGGCAGGATATGGACGCCGCCGTCGGACCGGTCCAGGTCCCAGGGCTGGCCGTTGCCGATGTAGCTGTTCAGTTCCAGAGGACGGTACTGAGTCAGCACGCCAACGGTGTCGATGCCGGAGTTCACGCAGTTGGACAGGGGAAAATCAATGATGCGGTACTTGCCGCCGAAGGGGACGGCAGGTTTCGCCACGTGGCTGGTCAGGGCGTAGAGGCGGCTGCCTTGGCCACCGGCCAGCAACATGGCTACAACTTCTTTCTTCATGCTGTTCACCTCTTGTCTGTTTCAAGCGCGGGGGATGGAAAGGAACGCTATATGGAAACAGGCGTTGTTTAGATGGAATACGCCTTGTTTTCACCGATGTGAGGAAAATGCGAACTTTTGAGGAGATGCCGTCCGGCGGCTTTTCTGCCAGACGGTGCTTTGCAGGGGCCAAATGCCCTGTTAGGGGGTCTGGCCCTTAGCGGGCTTCTTCGCAGGAGCTTTTTTTGCCGCGGCCTTCTTGGCTGCGGGAGCCTTCTCCGTCTTGGGGGCCGCCTTTTTAGCGGGGGCCTTGGGGGCCTTTTCCGCCTTGGGAGCGGCCGCTTTTTCCGCCTTCGGGGCGGCGGCCTTCTTTGTCTTGGGAGCGGACGCCTTTTCGGCCTTGGGCTTGTCCGTCTTGGGCTTGCGTGCCGGATTCTTCCGGGTGCAGCGGTAGATCATGGCAGACATGGGGGGAAGGTCGATGACCAGGGACTGCTCCTGATCGTGACAGGGGACCTTCTCGGTCTTCAGGGGGGCAGTATCGCCCAGGCCCTCGCCGCCGAACTCGGGGGCGTCGGTATTGAAGACGGGAGTCCAGGTGCCGCCGAAGGGGGCGCCTACCCGGTAGCCCTTCCGGTGCTCGGGGGAGAAGTTGCACACCACGACGAGGGGAGTGCCCTTCTTATCCCAGCGCAGGAACGCTACGGTA
>Ga0129309_1000343_pt1 | contig 38079 bp, 35 predicted proteins | sample L1105metagenome_FD_94439 | JGI IMG/M metagenome (GOLD analysis project Ga0129309, IMG submission 94439) | Ring-tailed lemur group fecal microbial communities from Wisconsin, USA - L1105 metagenome | ecosystem: Host-associated > Mammals > Digestive system > Large intestine > Fecal | place: USA...
ATTCGACAAACATGCAAATCTGAAATATAAGTATGGGAACAGGCATTTTTGGTGCAGAGGGTATTATGTCGATACAGTAGGAAAATATGAGAATGCAATAAAAGATTATATTCGAAACCAGCTGCAAGAAGATATTGCAGACGATCAATTGAGCTTAAAAGAATATATAGATCCTTTCACAGGAGAAAAGAGTAAGGCATAAAAAGCAGCCCCCGAGAAGGGGGCTGCCAGGTAATAATGGTGTGATTGCCAGACTCTTCGATGCCCCTTAAGGGGCTGCTACAGGAGATAGACCCTTATAGGGTCTGTTCAAACCACCCGTTCAACGGGTGGTTTTGATTGTAATCATCCTTCTGCGGGGGGATGCTGAAAGGGCGGCGCTTTGCCTTGTGCTTTCCCCATATTCCGGCGCGGTAATCCGCGGGCAATGGCGAAGCCGGCCGCGCTCTAGCTGATTTCCCCCGTTCCCGGGCGGTAATCCGCGGGCAATGGCGAAGCCTGACCTGCATTCTAATTGCTTTCTCCGCGTTCCCGGGCGATAATCCGCACCGGTGTGCCGGACAGGCCAAAGGATTCCCGAATCTGGTTCTCAAGGTATCGCTGATAGGAGAAATGGAACAGCTCCTTGCTGTTGACAAAACAGACAAAGGAGGGCGGGCAGGCCGAGGGCTGGGTGATATAATAGATTTTCAGGCGCTTGCCCTTATCCGACGGCGGCTGGACCCGGGCCGTGGCATGAGCGAGCAGGTCGTTGAGTGCGCCGGTGGTGATCCGCATCGCGTTGTTGGCAGCGACCTGATTGATGAGAGGGAAGAGGTTGTCGACCCGCTGTCCCGTCTTGGCCGAGAAAAAGACAAAGGGGACATAGCTCATAAAGGAGAAGTCCTGCTCGAGTTTCTTCTGAAATTCCTGCATCGTCCGGTCGTTTTTGTCCTCAACCGCATCCCACTTGTTGACCGCGACAATGCAGCCCTTCCCCTGCTCGTGGGCATAGCCCGCGATCTTGGAATCCTGCTCGGTAAAGCCCTCGGTTGCGTCGATCATGATGACGCAGACTTGGGCGCGGTCCACCGCCATATAGGCGCGCAGCACCGAGAAGTGCTCAATCGAGTCGGTGACCCTGCTCCTGCGCCGGATTCCGGCGGTGTCGATAAAGAGATAGCGGCCATGCGCGTTGTCGATCTCGGTGTCGGTGGCGTCGCGGGTCGTGCCCGCGATCTCAGAAACGATGGTGCGTTCCTCCCCGGCGATGCGGTTGACGAGCGAGGACTTGCCGACATTCGGCTTGCCGATGATGGCAACCGAAATGCGGTCTCCCTCCTCCCGCGCGAGGCGGGAAAAATCAATTTTTGCGCAGACTGCGTCGAGAAGGTCGCCGGTGCCGTGGCCGTGCACCGACGAGACGGCGATGGGGTCGCCCAGCCCCAGATTGTAGAACTCATAGAACTCGGGAGGCGGATCGCCCACCCGGTCGCACTTGTTGACACAGAGCACCAGCGGCTTCTGGCTCTTGAGGAGCATTGAAGCCACCTCCTGATCGGTCGCCGTCACCCCGCTTCTGAGGTCGGTGACCAGGATGATGACATCCGCCTTATCGATTGCGAGCTGGGCCTGGCGGCGCATCTGCGAGAGGATCACGTCATCGGAAAACGGCTCGATGCCGCCGGTATCGACCAGCATAAACTCCTGCCCCAGCCATTCGCAGGGAGCGTAGATCCGGTCGCGGGTCACGCCGGGGGTATCCTCGACGATGGCGAGCCGCTGGCCGGTCAGTTTGTTAAAAAGGGTGGATTTGCCGACATTCGGCCGGCCGACCACCGCGACGATCGGTTTGGACATCCGCGGTCACTTCCTTTCTGTGGGGCGCAGCGCCCCGGCGAAAAAACAGAGGGGGAAGAAAGCCTTCCCCCTCCATCGCGCGTGGATTGTGCCTCTTTACGCTTCTACCTTGACAACTTCCTTGCCCTTGTAGTATCCGCAAACGGGGCAGACTCTATGCGGCATTTTCAGCTCGCCGCACTGGGTGCACTTGGAAAGCGCGGGAGCATCCAGCTTCCAAACACTCGAACGTCTCTTGTCTCTGCGCGCCTTCGATACCTTTCTCTTCGGAACCGCCATGTTTTTGCACCTCCCTTTAAATTCAGCCTTTCAGCAGATTTTTCAGAACTTGCAGTCGGGGATCGCCCTCATCCGGGCGGCACCCGCAGGTTGTTTTGTTGAGATCCGCCCCACACTGAGGGCACAGGCCCCTGCAGTCCTCCTTGCAGAGAAAGACCTGCGGCAGGGTAAGCTGGAGATCCGAGCCCGCGATCTCATCGAGCTCCAGGACTCCTTCCGGGGCGATCAGATAAACGTCGTCGAGGGAGGGGTCCTCAAGCTCGCGCACCACCGGGTGCTCGAACTGTTCGGAGATTGTCCGCTCTGACTGCATCAGGCACCGGTCACACGAAAAGGGCATGACCCCGCTGATTTGGTAGCGCAGCGTTACGACGCCGGCCCGGTTGGACGCCGTTCCGCTGACCGCCAGTGCATCAGGGAAAAGGACCGAACCGTGCCTTGTGACCCACGAAAGGTCGATCGCGCCCGCAAAATCCAGCTTCTCCCCGACGACGTCAAGGACCCGTTTCAAATCAAGGGTCATAAGGTTTCCTCCCGTCATCGATTTCGCGCCGTAAAAGGGCGCAAAAAAACCTGTAACGCGGGCGTTACTTCGTTATTATATGATACCCGCGGGGGTTTGTCAAGAATTCCGCACCACTGCAAACAAGAAAATTTTGCATCCGGGCGCGGTTTTCGGCCCGCAGACACCGAAGCCCGGCGCCCCGGGAAGAAGGAGCGCCGGACATCGGCGGTGTTGTTTGCCCCGTGCGGGAGAGACGCCGCACGGAGTTTAAGAAGAAAAAGAGGAGGATGTTGATATTGGCTCAGGCTGCCCGTCTGAGAGGCTCGCTGCGGGCAAAGCCGTCGATCTTGATATAGGTGGGCAGGCAGCGGCAGGCGCCCTCGATATCGACAATGCTGGCAAAGGTCAGGGGCATCATCCGGTCCTCCTCGCGGGCGGGAAGCAGCTCATTGAGCAGCTCGAGCCGGGCAGCGAAGGTCTTGGGGCCAAGATACAGGTTTGCCTTGCCGGATGCCAGATATTCGACCGAAGCCTCGGCAAAATCGACGTAGTCGCGGCTCTGGAAGCGGATTGTCTCCCCTTTTACGCGATAGGCGATCATCCGCTCGGTGGTCATGCAGTAGCAGATGTTCTGCTCAAGGTTGCGGCGGCAGAGAAACGGCGTGGCCGCGATATATCCGCCGAGGGCGAGACTGAAAAAGCTCACCTTGGCGGCAAATCCCATCTCGATGCCGGCCGCGGGCGCATAGAAACCCGCATACCAGACAGCGGCGGCGGCAAAGAGGACGGCAAATGACCACACAATGAGATTCTTGAGACGGAACGCAGGGTCCATCAGCCGGATTCCCGCAGGGTGTCCCTGCCAGAGGACCTTTTCACCGGGACGCAGGCGATCTTGCAATAACTGATTCATAAACGTACTTCCTTTCTATCTGAGACTGTGATCGGATTCAAAACGCGCGGGCCTTCCCATCGGTCGGCGCGCGGGATTTGCGCTATTCAAACGCCCTGCCCGCCTTGCGGAACTGGTCGGCGCTGGTACTGTCGCCGAGTCCTTCGTAGGTTTCGGCGAGCATCCGGTAGAGCAGGGTGCTGTCGGGATGCCGGGAAAGCTCTCCCTTGAGGCGGTCGAGTGCCTCGCGGTAGCGGTGCGCATCCAGAAGCTGCTGAATTTCCTCGCTGCCCGCGCGGCGTTCCTGCGCCTCGGCGGCAAGCTGGTTCAGCACGGCGCGCAGCCGGTCGGCGGTGAAGGGCTTCTGGAGGTAGGCGATTGAGCCGAGCTGGGTACATTCGACGGCGTTTTTCACGGTGGGATAGGCGGTGATGATGATGACCGGGGTGGGAATCCCCTGTGCCCGGATGCGCCGCAGCACCTCGGTTCCGCTCAACTCAGGGAGCTTGATATCGAGAAAGACGAGGTTGTAGGCACCGCCGCATATTTTTTCGTAGCCCTCCTGTCCGTTGGATGCCGTTTCCACTTCATAGCCCTCGAGCTCGAGGCATTTGGTCAGCAGCAGCCGGATGTTTTTTGTATCGTCAACGACCAGCACGCGCTTCAAGCGCCTCACCTCCGTCCTGATAAATCGGCAAGGTAAAGAGGAACCCGTTTCCCGTAGTTAAAGATATTGGTTATGTGTGAGTGCCTGTGCCTGATTGCATAGGCACTCATATCGTTGTTTTTACTCAATCTTGCCGATAAAGCGGTAATAGATGTCAATATCCTGCTCACGCATACCGTCCACGGTGGTTGCTTCGTGAATAACTATTTTCTCAATCAGCGTATTCAGAAGCTCCGCTGTCAGTTCGGTGGGATTGGCATACTGTTTGATAAGAGAAATCCAAGTCTCCGCATCGACAGTTGTTTGCTTTTCAGATTCAAGCTCGGCAGACAGCCTTTCAATCTTCTCAACAAGCTCCTGCTGCTCGGTCTGATATTTTTGAGACATCATGTTGAAGTTGTACTCCGTGATACGTCCGTCAGTCCAATCCTCATACAGCTTCGCAAACTTGCGGTCAACCTCTGTTCTGCGCTTCTCGGCTCTTGTAAGCTCTGCACCTTGCCTTTTGGCACTGGCGACAAGCTCCTGGTCACTCGCTTTCAGCAGCCGATGCAGAAGTGCCTGTTCATCCACCTGCGCCTGTCTCGACAAATCCTGTATTCTTGTCAAAACGTAGTGGTAGAGGTAGTCATAGCGGATATAGTGTGCGGAGCAGACACCACTGACCTTGCCAAGCTGTCTGTAAGAAGTGCAGTTGAAATAGCTGTACGGTTTACTGTTCTGCTTGTTTGTGCCGAAGCTCATTGACCATCCACAATCAGCGCAGCGGACAAGTCCTGCAAATATCTGTGTGGTAGCGTCCTTCTGCTGTCTGCGGCGGCTGGCGATCTGCGTTTGCACCTGTTCAAAGACTTCCTTGGAGATAATGGCTTCGTGGGTATTCTCCACTCTGAACCATTCTTCCTGCGGCTTGCGTACCTTTTTCTTATTCTTGTAGGAGATATTGGTCTGCTTGTTGTGTACGCTGTTGCCGATATAGGTTTCGTCTTTCAAGATGCTCTTGACCTGTGATACCGTCCACGCATAGGACTTTTCAGCAGGTGCGCCCTCGTAGATATGAGCGAATGTCCCATATCGCTGATAGTTCAGCCATCCGGCAGTCGGAACCTGTTCTTCTACCAAAGTCCTTGTAATCTTGGCAGCACCTGCGCCGTTGACGGCGAGATCAAAGATTTTCTCAATAATCCATCGGGTCTCAATGTCAATGACAAGTGCGTTCTTGATTTCGGGATGTCGGATATATCCGATGGGTGCATAGGTGAAGGTACGTTCTCCTGCGGCATACTTGGCGTGAAGTGCGGTCTTGACCTTGCGGCTGGTGTCTTTTGCCAGCCATTCGTTGAACAGATTTTTGAACGGCACGAAATCGGACAAGCCCTTCTTTGTGTCCTCGTTCTCAGATACGGCAATATAGCGTACCTGCTTCTCCGGGAACACATATTCCAGATAGTAGCCGACCATGATATGGTCACGCCCGAAGCGGCTGAGATCTTTGGTGACAATGCAGTTTACTCGCCCTGCCTCCACTTCCTCCATCATGCGCTTGAAATTCGGTCTTTCAAACGTAGTCCCACTCCATCCGTCATCGACGAACTCGCCAACCACATGAAGCTCCTGTTCCTTTGCGTACTGCTGTAAAATGGTGCGCTGGGTCTCAATGGATACGCTATCGCCAAAATTTTCATCGTCACGGCTGAGTCTCATATATAGTGCTGTATTGTACGGTTGTTTCATTTAAAATCCTCCTGTTCGTGAAACAACCCACGCTTACAATACTTCGTTGAGTATATTATACCGTAAGCGTGGGTCTGATTCAATGCGATTCTGTTAACAATTCTTCGAAATTTCTGCAGAAACGGTGCTTCCTGCGGCGAAGCGGACAACCTTTTCAATCAGAGCGTCCATTGTCTTGCCGTTGGGAGAAAAGAACTCGGATACCCTTGTACGGGTATTTCCGCAATAAAAATACTTCGTTCCGTCAGGCTCAGTGACATAGAACGAAGTGTTTTCAAGAGTAGGTTCCGGCTCATATTCTCCGCGCATCCTGCGCCATTCTTCCTCCTGTTCCTTGGGAGGATAGAACATCGGCTCATAGCAGTCGCAGATGTCGATAAAGGAACAGGCATCCACAATCTCCAACAGCGTGAGGTCATCACGCATCATCATCTTGTTAAGCTGGGCTACGGTATAGGTCTTGTTTTTCTTCTTCATAGGCAAAAATTCCTTTCTTAGCGGTGAATATCGTGTTTTTGTGTACTGTGGTTGGTGTACTCCCTCAAAATTTCCGGCGGGATGCGGTCTAAGATGGCGCAAGCGTTGGCATAGTCATTTTGAAGCTTGGCTTCCTGCAACTTTTTGAGGGTACTCTGTTTCTCGCTCTTTTCCAGAGCGGCGGTCAGCTCGTCATTTTTCTTCTCCAATGCTTTCTGCTTGGCATCTGCCGTCTTGAAACACTTTTCGTACTTTTTTAGCTGGGTCTCCATCTCCGCAAGGTCGGGCAGGTACTTATCAAGAAATGCCATAATCTGCTTGCTCTTGTCCTTGAAATTGAACACCGTCATATCGGAGAGAATAACATCCAATTTCTGCGAATTGCGGGTAATGCGGGACATCTGCTTGAAAATCCTCGTGGGAATGTGGTCACGCCCGGTCTCGCTGGCACTTTCGCCACGCTCCAGATCGGGATATTTCTTTACCATGTGTTCCCAATACTTGTCCTGCCACTGGGTCAGTTTTTTCTTGTTGCCTAAGATTTCTTTGGCGCACAGCCGCTTGTCCTCCGTCAGCGGGACAAAACAAAGGTGCATATGGGGCGATTTCTCGTCCAGATGCACCACAGCGGATATAATGGTTTCGGGAGATTGGTTCTGTTTGATGAACTCCAAGGCTTCATTGAAAAACTCTTTCAGCTCAGAACGTTCCTTTCCCTTGAAGAACTCCGGTGTAGCGGTAATGAGAGCTTCCACCACACGAACGCTGTCGGAGCGTGTGCGGCATTTGGCTTCTGCAATCTGCTTTTCAGCTTCCGCACGATACTTTCTTTCCGGCTTGATGAGATGGAAGTTAAGGTGTGTACGGGTCGGGTCAATGTCGGGATTGCTGGCATATTTCTCTTTGGTGCGCTCGTTATGCGCTTCAATGCCGCTGATCTCCGGTCCCTTGTACTTGGCAAAGCGTAAAATTGCATACTGCGGTGCTGCCATTAGCGATCACCCCTCTTTCTCCATACGATTTCAAAGCCCAGCACATCGGCAAGCTGTACTGCTTCGGTATAGCGGAGCGATTCACGCTGGAGCTTGTTGGATAGATTGGAAACGCTGTCGCTCCATCCGTACTCGTCTGCCAGAAGGTCAACGACCTCCTGCATGGTCATACCTTGCCGTACAATGTACGACTTGATTTCATTTCTCAGATTAGATTTCATACTGTTTTTACCTCCATAAATTCGTGATAGTGGTTTTCTGTGCGGTGAACTGCTGTCACCGACAAGCGTTGATTTTGAAAATGGTGTTTTCCTCTCAGATTTCGCTCTGCGTAGTCCTGTCCATAACAGCACCCTATCGGGTTTACTGTTTTGTGGGAGAGCAGACCGAACCGGAAGAAACACCACAATTCCGTGAATGTGCTTTACTGCTTGGTAAATCACCGAATGATGATTTTGATACTTCCTACGGTGTAAATCTTCACGGATTGCACAAGGCTTGATTTTTGATGCCCGAAAATCGCTTTTACCGTGAACGCTCATATTAGCGGCGGACTTCAAAAGTGCCGTACGTACTGTACGGTACGTACAGCACTTTTTCACTTCGCTTACCATTTCAGAAAAGAGGACTTCGCCAAGACCTCAATGCCCACAAATCCACGCACACGCCTTCCTCCGGCGTAGATGTTGTTGGTGGCTTCCACATTGTAAAGGCGTTCATTCTGTGCAAGCTCGGAACTGAGCCTGCTTGCTGACATGGGTTTTCGCACATTGTCCTCGCACCACAGCTTGTACGCTTCATAGAGTGCCTTGGAGCTTGCTTCTGCATCTGCCTTGAAGCGGATATACCCCTCCGATTGCAGGAACTCAATGACGTTGTTGCTGCTGCGCTTGACGGTTTCCACATTTTCGATGGCTTGGGTGCTGATGGAGAAGCGATAATTGTTTGCCAGCAGCCGATGCAGTCCCTCCAAGCACCACAGGAAGATACCCTCCATCTCGGACAGGAGCTTTTCCACGAGGAACGGATCGTCCGTACGGTCGGTGGGTCTGTCCTTCGTAGTCAGCACGATCTGGCGGCGAAAGAAACCGTCCGACTGGTCGTGCAGGGCGGTCAGCGCACCATTGCCGAAACATAAGAAACGGGCATACAGTTGGCTCTGGTAGCTCTGTACGCCCTTGCGTTCCAAGTCCATCTTGCACTCGGCGGTGACAATGGACTTAATATAATTGGTTTTGGGAAGTGCGCTCATATCCATATCATCGTCCACCATTAGCAGTTTGTTTTCCAGATCGGCTCGGCTGAAACGGTTGTTTTCGATTTTCTGAATACTGGTGGTGTTCATGCTGTCACCCAGAATGTGCCGCATCACAAGCCCGATACGGCTTTTGCCCTCGCCGCCTTTGCCGATGAGCATGAGCATCTTCTGTCCTTTGGTGGAGGGGATCAGACAGTAGCCCAGATACTCCTGCAAGGTGGGAATGTCCTCCGGCGCAAGCAGGTCGGACAAAAAATGCAGCCATCGCTGCGGCTGCGGTGCATTGGGATTGTAATTGACTCTCACACGGTTATTGCAGTAGGTTTTGTCCTCGGTAAACGTGCCGTCAAGGAAATACGTGCCATTCGCTACATGAATACGGTCTGTTTCAATGGGCAGTGGGTCAGAATATGCCACCATCTTGACCGCTTCAAAAAGGCTTTTTACCTTCTTTGCGATACCGATGCTCTGGCAGTCCATCACATCCTCCAGAACCAACTGCTGGATTTTGCCCTCGTCCTCGATCAGACCGTCCACCGTAAACAGCCGTCCCCGAATACATTTCATGGGATGCCGCTTCAAGAACGAATAGCAAAATGCCACCTCGTCAATGGTTTTACCGTCGAACCAGCCGGGTCTTTCGATGTTATCAAAACTCGTATTTTCCAAGATCGGTTTCCTCCTTCTTTGCTTTTTCCAGATGTTTTTGCAGTTTTCCATCGGTCAGCAGCATTTCAATAACCTCGGCTCGCTCGTAGGAAACACCGCTGATGAGCGTGTCTACCAGATATTCCACATAATCAAGCCTGTCGCACGCTTCTGAAAAATGCGGATGCCACTTTTCTTCCAATTCTCTCGGTGCATAGAGCCGTTTCCATTCCTGAAGCAACTTGAAATACTCCAAGAGCGCAGAAAAGCACAGCTTCTCATTTTCTCTGAGTCGCTGTGCTTCGCTTTTCCTATTCTGTTTTTCCAGCATTGCCTTTGTGGGCGGCTTGTCCTGCGTGATGCCGAAGTCGTATGCCAGCTTCTTCGCCGCATCGTACAGGGGCAGACCGTAGAGCTTGACTGTGAAGTCGATCACGTCCCCATGTTCGCCGCAGGCAAAGCAATAATAGTGGTCATCGTCCACGAACAGGCTCGGATGCCGGTCATTGTGGAACGGGCAGAGTGCCATACTGTTATACTTGACCTCCACACCGTACCTTTCTGCCGCTTCTTTCATGTTGATGCTTGTCTTTACGGTTTCAAATACATTCATTCAATTCCTCCTCATTTTTGATGATAGGGACGATTTTTCATCCCCTCGTGTATATTATGAGAGAATTTGAAAAAAGGGTGCTGATGGCATGACAAGCTCGTTTCAAAAAACATGACAGCAGATTTTGAGGGCAAGTGACATCAAAATAGAATTTCGGTAGCGGCTACCAATATTCTGTTACGACCTTTGAAGCACAAATCTACGTTCCATTTTGATACCATGAAATATTTTCGGTAGCCGCTACTAAAATTTCATCTGACCTCTATATTTCTTCACATTTGTATGATATAATATGAGAAAACAGAAAACATGACAAGGAGGGCAAGACGGATGGAAGAAAAGCGTGGGCGTGGCAGACCGAAAATTGACACGAGCATTACCGAAACAGGCGCACCCAGCAGACGGCAAGCGATCAATTCCATGTATATGTACGAGGGTGTGCATCTATTATCGGTAGCCGCTACCGATATTCCCGACAGTCACCTGCTCTGGCACTCGGATGAGGAAACACGCACCGCCAAGAGCAAAAACGGCATCTTGGAACAGCTTGGAAGAATGTTGGAACAAGATCATATTGCCGAGGGTGATTGCATCTATGTTGCCAATCTGTCCATTGCCGCTTTGAAGAACGGCAAGACCTCCAGAGAAATTGAAAAGGCCATTCGTGCCATCCGGCTGACCTTGAAAGAATACAAAAAGGATTTGGAGAATGACCAGCTGAAACACCACATGAACAAGGCGGTTGCGGAGCTGCACGAGATGGGAGGCACATACAATGAGCATCCTTGACCAAAATCTGCTGACATTGGATTTCTGGCAGGACAGAGTTACCTATGCCGGACACACACTGCCTACGGGTAGCATCGGATGCGCTGCTATGAATATTTCCGATGAACAGATCGGACAGCTCATACGGCTTTCCATTCCTCTGGCAACGGTTGTGGAGCTGATAAAGAACGGAACGCCTACAACAGAGCATTTATCAGCGGCAAAGAAAAGCGTGTTGCAGATCACGCAGATGATGCGTACCATACAGCCCTTTTCACTCTTTGACTTTCCTGCCGATGGGCATGACACTCAGCAGATTTTCACACAGGAATACACTGACAATGTCATTGCCTACATAAAGGCGGCACAGGAAAAAGGAGCAATCGCCGCCTTTCAATCGCAGTACAGTAAAGGTGTGGGGCTTGTGAAGCTCATTAGTGAGCTGGCACAGCTTGGTTACACTCTGATGATTTTCAAGCAGGAAATGACTGAATTTGCCAACAAGCTCCACGACAGCAAACGAACGCCGGAGGGATATGCCCAAACTTTTGCGGAGCATTTTTCTAAGGCTGATGATTCCGCCTGGTCAGCGATGCAGAATATTACGGTGCAGTATGCGTCTGCGACAATGCCGGAAAAAGAGTTGCCCCAGCTCGTCAAGCGGATGCACTATGTTTCCTTTGTGGGTATGTTCCGTTCCGACTTGTTTGAGGGACTGTGCGTTGGTCATGCACCGAGGAAATGCCCCATCTGCGGCAGATGGTTCCTGACCACCGATGCAAGGCAGAACAAATACTGCGGAGGACTTTCGCCGGGAGATAAGCTCGGACGCACCTGCCGTCAGATCGGTGCGAAGCAAGGCAGAGAGCAGAGGGAGCTTGCGGACGATCATCCCATCAAGGCAATTTACACACGCCGCATGAACACGATTACGCAGTATCTCCACCGTGGCACTCTGGATGAGCAGACCGCCGCTGTGATGAAACATTTGGCAAAAAGCAAAATGGTCTGCGCCATTAAAAACGCTGATTATGCCAACGGCGATTATGAGAAAGAAATGGAGCATACTGCTCTGCTGAACGAAGCAAAGGCAAGTATGAAATAAAAATTTTTCTATGATGGGAGGTGCGCCTAATGTCAGAAGAACGATTCTGGAATACCGATGAATATGCCAGCACAGCAAAATTTTCTGTGCCGGACGGAGTTATGACCATGCGACAGGCAGGGCGCATCTTCCGTCTTGACCCTGCACCGCCCAAGGTGGAAGAGATCAACGATTATATTGTTTCTGCTATCAGAGAGCAGGACAATACATACTTTACATACTTCCTCCACCACTACGAACCAAGGCTGAACAAGCGAGTGTACCGATTTCTGCTGACCGAGGGTATTGACCGATATGACCCTCTGCGCTTTTTGGATTACAAGCTGAGTTGTGTTCTTGCCATGTTGGAGTGCTTGCCGAACTACGCTCCCGACAAGGGCGCAGACTTTTTGACCTACGCCCATTACTTCATCGGCAACGCACTTTTGGATTGCCGAAGACAGGAAGAAGCAGGCTCATTCAAATCTCTGGACGAGTACAAAGCCGCCCGTGGCATTGCATGGCTCTATAACAATTCCGGCAAGAGCGCAAAGGAAGTCATTGCCGAGTATGCCGCCCGGCAGAACTTCACCGAAGAAACCGCCGCCGAATATCTGACCCTTGCAAGGCAGAACCGTAGCCGTGTTCCGTTTTATTCGACCATGCAGGATGAGGATAGCGAAGAAACGGGCGAGGATGTTACCCGTGACGATAGTTGGAATTATGCGGATATTCTCTGGAATGGGATTCGTGCAAAAGAAGTGCAAAACGCTTTTTACAAGCTGGACTACAAGGAGCAGGATTTTCTTGAGGGGCGTAATGCAATCTGCATGAACTGCGGGCGGGTAAAGCCGTGGAAAGAACAGGTGAGCTTTGAAAAGCTGTCAACCGATTATGAATACAGCAGCACCAGCGGCGCAGAGCGTTTCTACAAAAGGACGGTGGACAAGCTGACCGGGCTATTGGTAGATAGTGGTGTTCTCGGTGTGGTGGAATTGAAGCTGACCGACAAAAACAAAAAAATCGCCACCGCTGCATACGAGTACAAAGCAGTACATCAGTATGCAAACGACGACGATAAATGGGGAGAAATCCGTTTTGACTTTTCTATGGGAACAGCGCAGATCGTAAAACCGGCAGACGGCGATATGAGCAAAACCAACGTGTTTGCAAAAATCGCAATCCGTAAAATTTTGGAACTCTCTATAAGCGAGATTCCGAAGAAATTGACGATTCCCTTTGAGTTGGAAATGGAGAGAATACGATGCGAGGGTTAGTCGCTGCGGCGAGTTTTTATATACCTCTTGCGCCCCCCGTTGACACAGAAAATCTTTCCGCACAGCTTCAAGATTTCCTATGCCAACTACACACGAACAGCCGGATTTTGCTCATGGCAAATTCCTTGTCCTTTGTGCCTTTCAGCCCACAAAATCCGCCTGTTCTGCTGCCGCCGAAAAGTGTCTGTCTGGCGTGGAACAGCCCCTTTCCAGCGTCAGCGGTCGCAAAAGGTATAACACACTAGACTTTCCAAGGAAAATCGTGTGCCAACAGGGATGCTTCTCGCCCCTATTGGAAACCCAGAGCCAAGGGATTTCACCCCTCTGGACACCCCATATATTTTCCTCGAAAATGGTACCCAAACTGTAAAAATGCAGTTTGACACCTTTTCTCAGAAAATACAAAACCGCTGTAATCTCCATCCTTGCGAGGATGGAAAAAATTACAACGCATCCAAATAAAATTTTTTCAAAATATGCAACCTGTTCTAAAAAATGCTGTGTATATAGATAGGAACGCATTGTAACGAGGTAACTTCATGACAGACGAACAAATTATCGAATTGTACCTTGAACGTAACGAAAAGGCAATTCTTGAAACAGACAAAAAATACAATGCGTATTGCACCAAAATCTCCATGAGCATCCTCGGTAACGAACTTGACAGCGAGGAATGTGTGAATGACACCTGGCTCGGGGCATGGCGCTCCATACCACCCAAGCGTCCGTCCAATCTTGCAACATTCCTTGGTAGAATCACGAGAAACCTTTCCATCAACCGTTACAAGATGAAATTTGCCGACAAGCGGGCAGTCAACGAATTCACCGTTTCCCTCGATGAATTAAGTGAATGTGTATCTGAAGGCAATGGCGTGGAGAATGAGGAATACGCCAAAGAGATAGGCGCAAGCATCAGCCGATTTTTACATGCGCAAAAAGAGCTTGACCGCAAAATCTTCGTTTGCAGATACTTTTACTGCGACTCGATTGCAACAATAGCTGATCGTTTCGATATCAGTGAAAGTAAGGTGAAATCGCTCTTGTTTCGGATGCGTTCCAAATTGAAAACCCATTTGGAAAAGGAGGATATCATTGTATAAAACCAAAATTAAGGTGGTACAGCATGAAAAACGAACTACTGGCTCGTGCGATCAGCGAACTCGATGATGATCTACTTGAAGAAGCACATCAGCCTATTCAGAAAAAGAAGCACCCCATTACACACCTACAGAGTTGGGCAGCTTTAGCCGCCTGCTTTGTTGTGTTGGTTGCGTCATTGATGCCCCTTCGGAGCAAGGACGATATCGGTGTGTTTGTCAACGGTGTCAATATGATGGCGGAAAATTCTGTTGAGATACCTTTATTTACGTCAACACAGCACCGGCAGACGGCCAGAACGGAAATACCTCTGAATATTTTGGATGCAGGTAGCAGCGTAACACTGGCCGCCGATGACGGCAGCGTGCTTCTGCACACCGACGGCACGGAACACAGAGAACTCATTGCTTCCGGGGGTACAGAAATCATTTGGGTGGTAAACACCCTAATGCAAGACTCCTTTGAACTAAGACTGGTATATGATGATCAGATCATTACCATCACGGCGGAGGTAAGCCAAACAAAGGGTTGCATGATTGTAACAGTACGTTATGGACCGTAACTCTAATTTAATTTGAAACAATTGAAAGGAACACAAAAAATGAAAAAATTACTCTCTATTCTTCTCGCTTTTATGATGGTTATCTCCATTGTCGGCTGCAGCAGCAATGAACCTTCCAGTACGCCATCAAACACCGAACCTCAGAGCCCAGTGATTGAATCTGCCGTAGATTTCTATACTGAAGTTTGGGCTGCATTCGGTGCTGATAACCAGTTCCCCGCTTCTGGCGGTGATGCCGATAACGCTGCGGAAGGTCCTGCAAAGTTCGCCCTGTCTGAGGCGAACGCAGACTCCTTCAAGCATATGCTTAAGGTAACTGACGAACTATACGATATGCTTGACGATGATGTTGCAACCTTGCAGCACATGATGAACTTGAACACCTTCAGCTCCGCTGTCGCAAAGCTAAAGGATCCTTCCAAGACTTCGGAGTTTGCAGAGGCGTATAAAACAGCCATTCAGGGGCAGCGTTGGATGTGTGGTTTCCCCGATAAAGTAGTTGTGATCTCTGTGGGCGACTATGTGGTCATGGCGTATGGTCACGAGGGCAATATTGACAATCTCGTTGCTGCCTGCTCTTCCGTGGAAGAGGGATCCACTGTTCTCGTTGACGATGTCGCAATGATTGAGTGATTCCTGATACATGTATCATCCGGGGCAGCTGAAAAGCTGCCCCTCTTTTTATATCTAATACGATAAAGTAAAGGAGAAAATGTAGGCTATGCTTTTTTCAAGTACTCCGTTTTTATACTGGTTTTTACCATGTGTGCTGGTTTTGTATATAGTAACACCCCGTAGGCTAAAAAATGCAACGTTGCTTCTTTCAAGCCTGTTCTTTTACGGCTGGGGAGAGCCGAGATATGTTATCTGGATGATCTTCGCTATTGTTATGGGATACATGTTCGGACTTCTCATTGAGCATTTTCAAAACAATGCTCACTTAGCAAAGCTCTTTCTTGTGCTTTCTGTTACCAGCAGCCTTGCCATGCTCGGATATTTCAAGTATGCAGACTTCTTTATCCAGAACTTTAATGCAGTGACTGGCCTATCTGTACCACTGCTGAAAGTGACCTTGCCCATCGGCATCAGCTTTTATACGTTCCAGATTCTCAGCTATACTGTTGATGTTTACAGGCGAGAGGTTAAGGCACAGAAGAATATCATTGACCTTGCGGCCTATGTCGCACTGTTCCCGCAGCTCATCGCAGGTCCCATCGTCCGATACTCTGATGTTGCGGATCAATTGAAAAAACGTACCCATTCCGTAGAAAAGACGGTACTTGGAATGCGCCGCTTTGTCATCGGGCTTGGTAAGAAAATCATGATTGCCAATCAGCTTGGTGAACTGTGCAGTGTTTTCCGGAATTCAAGTGAGCAATCTGTACTTTTCTTCTGGCTCTACGCCGTAGCATATTCGCTCCACGTATATTTCGATTTCTCCGGATACAGCGATATGGCAATCGGCCTTGGCAAAATATTCGGTTTTGATTTCCTCGAAAACTTTAATTATCCGTTCATTTCCAAGAGCATTACCGAGTTTTGGCGCCGTTGGCATATGTCTCTTGGTTCCTGGTTTCGGGACTATGTCTATATTCCCCTCGGTGGCAACCGCGTATGTGTTCCCCGCCATTTGTTCAACATTTTTGTGGTCTGGATGCTCACTGGATTGTGGCATGGCGCTGCCTGGAACTTTATTGTATGGGGACTCTACTTCGCAATTCTGCTCATTGTTGAAAAGGTCTGGCTTCTTAAACATCTGAAAAACAGCCGCATACTGAGCCATATTTATGTTGTTATTCTCGCCGTTGTGAGCTTTGTGATTTTTGATGCGACAAGTATGGGACAGGCGTTTTCTTACATCGGTGCTATGTTTGGGGTGGGAGAAAACCCGCTGGTTTCGGCAGAATATTTCTATTATCTGCGCAGCTATTTTGTGATACTGGTTATTGCTGTGATCGGTGCAACGCCAATCCCCAAGAAGATTATAAACGGCATCAATCAAACCTCTCTTGGTGGTACTGTAATGACAATCGTGGAACCTCTGGCAATTTCCACGTTGCTTATCGTATGCACCGCATACCTTGTTGACGGTTCCTATAACCCCTTCCTCTATTTCAGATTTTAACAGGAGAAACTATACATGAAACAATATAAAAACATAATCAGCATAGCGGTTGTTGCTCTGGTATTTGTAAGCCTAACTCTGACAGCATGGTTTTTGCCAAAAAAGGACTTCTCCGACAGTGAGAGAAGAAAACTGGAGCAGTTGCCCACTATGTCTCTTGAAACCATTACGAACGGTAGCTTTATGACGAAATTTGAAAGCTTTACGCAGGATCAGTTTCCTCTGCGTGATACATTCCGGTCTCTCAAAGCCTTTACAGCCTACTATGCACTCGGTCAGCTTGATAATAATGGCATCTATATTAGGGATGGCTATGCCGCAAAGATCGAATACCCTTTGCATGAGGATTCTGTAACTCACGCAGCAGACAGATTCGCATATGTTTACAATCAGTATCTGAAAGAGACTGGCAGTAAAATCTATTTTACTGTTGCACCGGATAAAGGCTATTTTCTTGCGGAAGAAAGCAACTATCTCCATATGGATTATGAGAATCTGTTTGCCTTGATGAAGGAAAGGATGGATTTTGCCGAATACATTGATATCACTGGAACACTTGATATCACAGATTACTATAAGACAGATACGCACTGGCGGCAGGAAAAAATTCTCGAAACCGCAAAGAAACTTGCGGAAGCAATGGGGATCGAGTATTCGGAGCACTATACGGAGCATGCTCTTGAAAACCCGTTCTATGGTGTCTATTACGGTCAGGCATCCCTTCCGCTTCCTGCCGAAACAATATACTATCTTAGAAGCGACACTCTTGATCACTGCATTGTGACCAACCATGAGAATGGCACGATTGGCGGGATCTATAATATGGATAAGGCAACTGGTAAAGACCCTTACGAGATGTTCCTTTCGGGTCCGGTTTCTCTGATTACCATTGAAAATCCAAGTTGCAAGACCGCCAAGGAACTGATCATGTTCAGAGATTCCTTCGGCAGCAGCATCGCTCCGCTTCTTGCTGAGGGGTATGAAAAAATCACACTGGTTGACATTCGTTATCTCAGAGTGGATCAGCTCGACAAGTTTATCGAATTTGATGGGCAGGATGTACTGTTCCTGTACAGCACCCATATCCTGAACGAAAGCGGACTACTGACCTGATTGCAGATTAACTCGTAGCAACCGCTCATTCCTGTAAGGAACCACCAGAGAATACAAAGTATCATTTAGGAGGCTATTTAGAAATGAATCCCCGCAAGAATACCATTTGGAAGAGGCTGTTGGAAGGTTTGCCGGTCAAACAAATATTGCTGATCCTGCTGGGTGCGGCAATCTGCACGTTTGGAATTCACAACATTCACCAGCGGACTGGCATCACAGAAGGCGGTGTTATCGGATTGATGCTTTTTGTTGAGCACTGGCTGGATATTTCTCCGGCTTATATTACCCCTGTGCTCGATATCGCCTGTTATCTGCTTGCTTTTAAGTTTTTAGGTGGAGGATTTATTAAAATATCCATTATATCCACGCTGTTTGTCTCGGGGTTCTACAAGCTTTGGGAGCTGTTTCCCCCAATGCTCCCCAATCTGACTAACTATCCGCTGGTCGCTGCCATCTTGGGCGGTATATTTGTTGGTGTGGGCGTTGGATTAATCGTGCGGCAAGGTGGTTCCAGCGGAGGAGATGACGCTCTGGCATTAACGATTTCCAAAGTGAGCCATTGGCGGCTATCTCGTTCTTATTTGTTCACGGATGTCATTGTTTTAGTGTCATCCCTTACTTATATTTCTGTAATGCGAATCGTTTTTTCGCTGATTACCGTTACTGTTTCCTCGGTTTTAGTCGATTTTGTCAAGGAGTATAAAAAGAACCAGCCAACAAATAATTTTGGCAAGTAGTGATACATATTTGTTTAAGTTCATTCATATTGATAATTACCTTAATGCTTGATAGGCTGGCAATTCTATTTATACTGACCACGTTCAACAAACTCACATTGCTGGGAAGCTAAACAAACCTGTATAAGAGGAAGTTCAAATACATGAAAAGTCCCAGTTGTTGCTCAAAGATGTGTCCACCAACTGGGATAATTTTATTCTAAAGGCTTATATTCAGTGACCGTTCTCAAATAGGTTACGAGATCGCCATTTAAGATAAGGTCAGCATATCCCATTGGATCATTGTAAATCAGATAGTCAAGCTCTGACCGTTCGTACAGATTACGGGCAACCTCGTTCTCAACCGCAATGGTATCAATCGCAATCATACTGCCATCGGTAAATTTCAGTTCCACACAGCAGTTATCGAAGTTATATTCGCAGAAAATCAGCTTTTTCATTGTAAGTACCTCCAAATATTATGTTTTGGAAGCATCGTAAGCGTGGGTTTGTGGTGTGGTATCTTTAACTATGGGAAACTCCGGCTTCCCTTCCTGACATTGCTTTCGCACCAGATCTTTCCGCCATGCGCAGTGATGATGGCGCGCGCAACCGCAAGGCCGAGGCCGCTGCCCCGCATCTCGATGTCGTAGCTCGAAACCTGCACGTATTTGTCAAAGATCCGCTCGAGATATTCCTCCGGGATGCCGGTGCCGGTATCTGAAACGACAACGGTGACGAACTGCGGCCCGCCGCCGAAGGCTGAAACGGTGATGGTGTCCCCGCGGCCGGTGTACTTTACCGCGTTGGAAAGCAGGTTGTTCATCACCCAGGTGATCTTGGAAAAATCGCCCCGCACATCGGGAAGCTGGTCCGGGCAGCGCTCGACAATGGTGGTGCCGCCGCGCTCCGCCGCGGGAGTAAACTGCCGGATACAGGCGGAAAACACCTCCGGCAAAGAGCACCGCTCGAAACGGTAGACATTCTCGGCCGACTCGATGCGGGAAAGCTCGAGCAGGTCGGTCACCAGACTGCAAAGCCGCTGACCATCCTCCCGCAGCGCCTCAAAGACCTCCTTCTGTTCGTCTGTCATAGTGCCCAGCGCTCCCGATGAGAGCAGGTCAACGCCGATGACCATTGAAGTCAAGGGAGTCTTGAACTCATGGGAGATGGTGGCGATAAAATCCGATCGTTTGCGGTCGAGATCCTTGAGGGCGGTGATGTCGTAGAGGACGATGATGACGGCGTCGCCGGACGGTTCGTCATGGGCGAGAGGGGTGACCATCGCATTGTAAAACTTTGCCTCCTCCCCCGAGCCGAGCTGGATCACCCGTTCGGTATAGCTCTGGGAGCGGTAGGGAACTGCGGAAAAGGCGGAAAGCCCGCTCTGGGCGACAGCCTCCTGAAAATGGACCCCGCGCACCTCCTCCATCTCGACCGAGAAAAGCCGGTCGAAGGACTGATTGGTTAACGTGATGCAGAAGCTGCCGTCGAGGATCGCCATCGGCTCGGTGATGCTTCGCACAATGGCCATGGTGCGGTTGCGCTCGGCCATCAGCTGGCCCATCGTGCTCTGTTCAAACTCCTGCAGGCGCTGGGTCATGTTGTTGAACTCCTGCGCCAGAGAGCCGAGCTCGTCGGATGCCCGCACACTGGTTTTGCGTCCCATGTTGCCCTGCCGCACCGCCTTGAGGTTCTGGGTGACCTCGTAAATGGGGCGGAACAGCTTGTCGGTGTAGATGCGGGCGGTGGTATAGGCGATGATGATGGTGACGAGAAAGGTGCCAAAGAGAAGGGCGGCCGCGTGGCGGACCACCTCGCTGGCCTCCTGCTTGCGGGCGAAGAGGGCGGCTTCGTTCGAGACGCGCAGCGAGTGGATGTGCTCACGCACCTCCGCGGCCGCGGGGATCAGCCGCTGCTGGTAATAGCGGTCCGCCCGGGCGGAGGAAAGCGCGAGGTATTCGGGAAACAGCGCGCAGAAACTGTCGTATGAGGCAATGATCCCCGAAATCATCTCCATCTCTTGCGGAAGGACAATGGTTCCGTATTCGGTCTCGCTCGCCTCATGGAACACCGCCGCCTGAGTCTCGAGGGTGGAAGCGGCATCCTGGGCGTCGCCGGTATGTAGATAGCTCAGCAGGGCGGCATCCTGCGCATAAAGCGCCTCGTCCATCTGCCGCAGCCGCTGAATGCTGTTGTAATTGGTGATGATCAGGCTGTCAACCGCACGACTGATCTGGTACATGTTGAAGAGGGAATAGATTCCCAACAGGGCGATCAGCAGCACCAGACTGCCGCAGAGCAGTGAAACCTTGCCCTTAAGAGACTTGATCATGGCAGGCACTCCTCTCCGCCCAGCCTGTGGGCATCCCTTTCTTTGAGCAAAGTATAACGGTTTTCTCAGGGGCCTTCAACGAAAGATATGTTTTGATTTTGATACTTATCAGAAGAAATTTGGAGAATTTCTGATATATTTTCTGAAATCAGCCTCAAATATATTATAAAACGAGAAATTTGATCATTTATTGAAATTTTATGTTTTCTTGTCGGAATCTTTATGCCTTCTCTGCACAGAAATTAAAAGCTCCCGTCTCCTGCCGCAGCAGGGGAAAGGAGCTTTTCCAAAACACTTTGAACGAACCAAATCAGCGGTCGAAGGATTCGCATGCGATCTTTCCCACCTCCTCCCGGAGAATCTGCATAAATTCCCGGATATAGAGAGGCTGCACTACATTTCGATGGCTGACAAGATCAATATGCAGCCGCCGATCGAGGTTCTTGATCGGCAACATATACAGTTTGTCCGGTTCCTCGCAGGTTAAATTGTGACGGTGGGCAGAAGAAAGCAGCATTCGCGGGCAGAGCGAGGCGCAGATTCCGGCGGCACAGAGCATAATCTGGGTTTCACTGTCGCTAATGTTATAGACGACATTGAGCTGGAGGTTATAATAGTTCAGATATTCCTGAATCACACGGTTCACTTTTCCCGTCTTGAAACTGAGGGTAAACGGAATGTTGGTGAAACGTGTCATATCCACGCCGGCGGTTGCCATTCGCTTAATTTCCGCCGGTTCAAAAAAGCGATGCAGAAGCCCTGATGAGATGATGAGCATGATTTCATCCGGCGCAAGAACTTCCACATAAAAGTCCTGATGCGGGTCTGTGTTGATGCCGATGAACAGATCGATATCCCCTCGCAGCAGCCGTTCCTCGAGAATGGGCGTATCCTCCACGCAGAAGGAAATATTGACATTCGGAAACATCTGGTAGTATCGGGAAAGCACCCCCGGTATGATGATAGGAGCACGGGAAGTGCTGATTCCGAGGGTGAACTTTCCCCTTTCTCCGCGTGCAATATCCTCCAGACTGGAGGACATGCTTTTCTCCATGATCTGGATATTCCACAAACTGTGCCGCATGATCTCGCCTGCGGGGGTCAGCCGAAATTTTGGCTTGCGTTCAAAGAGTTCGACGCCATATTCTTTTTCGAGCCGCTTAATATGGTCGCTGACGCATTGCTGGGTGACAAACGCCTTCTGCGCCGCCCGCGAGATACTCAGCTCTTCCGCCGCAATTAAAAAAATTTCAAATCCTGTTTTCATGCGATAGGCTCCTTTCACGCGCTGGGGGCGTTTTTGTCCGATAGCGAACGGGAATCCACCCGCGTGCGGATGGATTCCCGTACCAGCAAAGTCATGCCCTTTGCGGGGCACGGCAGCCATCGTTAATAGCTGTATCCCATCATCCGGGGGAGCCAAGTGATCAGGCCCGGCACATAGGCAAAGAGGAAAAGCAGTGCGATTTCGGTCAGCAGAAACGGGATGGTACCTTTAACAATCTGCTTAAAGTTCAAGCCGGAAATCGATACTGCGGTAAAGAGGTTGTAGCCAAAGGGTGGGGTGACAAAACCGACCACCAGGCAGATGCAAAAGAGCATGCCGATATGCAGCTGATTGCATCCCAGGGAGATTCCCACCGGGATCAAAATCGGAGCGAGAATCAGGGTGGCAGCCACATTGTCCATCAGGCAGCCGACCACCAGCAGAATGAGCACCAGCACAAAGAGGTACATGGCCTGACTGCCCCCCACCAGATGGATGAAAGCATTGGAAATCGCTGCGCCGATTTGGGATTTTGAGACAACCCAAGAAAAGATAGAGGCCGCAGCGATAATAAAGTTTACCATCGTGGAAGTCTTAAGCGAGGAGATCAGGATGCGGGGCAAATCACGGATCCGCAATTCGCCCAACGCAAATCCGACGATCAACGCATAAACAATACCTACGGCAGCAGATTCGGTCGGGGTAAAGATTCCGCCGTAGATTCCGCCGAGAATCAATACCGGCAGGCCGAGCGCACCGAGAGCCTTCCAGAACATTTTGAACGAATACACCAGATCAAACTTTTGCTCCCGGGCATGTTTGCGCACTTCCGGGTTTTTGTAAGAGAAGAGCACATTGACAATGCTCAGTGCCAATGCAATCACCAAGCCTGGTACAACTCCCGCCACGAACATCGCCGGAATGGAAAGGCTCATTGTAACACCATAGATGATCATCGGGATACTCGGCGGGATAATCGGTCCGAGCGCGCCTGCGGCGGCAACAAGACCGGCGCTCTCCTCCTTCGAATATCCGGCTTTGAGCATCGAGGGCAGCATAATTGAGCCGATTGCCGCTACTGTTGCAGGGCCGGAGCCGGTCAGCGCTGCAAAGATTGCACAACTGAAAACAGTGACAATGCCCAAACCTCCCGGGAGCCAGCCAAGAAGACTTTTTGCCCAGTCGGTCAACCGCTTGGAAATACCGCCGAAATCCATCAGGTTACCGACGAGAATAAAGAGCGGAACAGCCAACAACGTAAAGGAGTTAAGGCCGTAGATTAAACGCTGCGCGACAACCAGCATGCTAGTTCCGGACGTGGCGAGGTAGACCATCCCCGCCGAAATAATCGAGAATGCCACAGGAACGCCAATCAGCATCAGTCCGAAGAGAGCTGCCAATACTGTTGTCATTGTGCCTCACCTCCCTCTTGCGTTTGTTCTCCGGCAAGGACCACAGCGATCCTGACCAAAGCCTGAAATACCAGCAACAGTCCGCCGACGGCCACCGAAGAGTTGATCATCCACATCGGAACCGACATTGCTGTGCTCAGATTGTTTCGGGAGCTGTAGGAAAGCACCCAACCGGAATGGAGCATGACCACACCATTGAAGAGAATGATCAGTTCAATCAGGATGTCAAAAACTTTTCGCACCGCTCCATGCATCAGATCGAGGATGACCGTGACGGTAGCATGTCCATTGGCCTCGATCAGCAGGGAAGCGCCGATCATATGCATCCAGATGAAGCAGTATCGGGCCAGTTCCTCAGTCCAAGAAAGTGAGTTGTTCAGAACAAAGCGGAAAAACACCTGTGCGACACAGGCAAAGATCAAAATGACGAAGAGAATCATCCCTGTATAGCTTACCACATTATTGACCGCGTTGGAAACACGTCTGAGATTTTTCATGAAAAAGACTCCTCATTAAGCATTTTGCAAAAGCACCCATGGAGAAAGGCTCTGCTTTTCTCCATGGGTGGAGATGCTGCTCTGTCTTGTCCCAAAAAGTTTTATGCCATACCCACCAGGGCTTTGAGCTCGTTGACCCACTCGCTGCCGATATAGGATTCCATCTCTTCATAGCAGGGCGCAACGGCAGTGCGGAACGCTTCTGTGTCGACTTCTTCCTCGGAGATGATGGTCATACCCTGGGAGGCAAGGTCTGCTTCCATACTCTCGGCGGTCGCGTCGTTGTTGGATCGGGCGGCAAGCCCCGCCTCCACGGCAGCATCACGCAGAAGCTGCTGGTCTTCTGCGGAGAAGGACTCAAAAACACTGGTGGAGATGCAGACCGGCAGAGGGGAATAGAACAAATTGACATTGTCGATATATTTGCAGACATCCGGGAAACCATTGGTATAAAGCACGCTTAACGGTGCGTCACATCCATCAACGGTGCCCTGCTGCAGAGCCGTCAGCAGCTCGCCCCATGCCATCGGAGTAGCATTGACCCCCAGCGCCGCATAGGCCGACAGATAGGTTTTAGTTTCCATGCAGCGAATTTTCAGGCCCGAAAGATCAGATGGGCTGGAAACTCCTACGCTGCGGGTACAGAGCTGCCGAAAGCCGCCTTCCGAAAAAGCAAGGCAGGTAACGCCATTAGAGCTCATGTTATTGGCAAGCTTTTTACCAAAATCTCCATCGAGGATGCTGCGCGCCTGTTCAAGATCCGAGAAAACAAAGGGGAGATCCAACACACCGTTGGCCGGCACATATGAGGAGACATAGGCATTCGTCATAACCGCCATATCACAGGTGCCGATCTGCATACCTTCCCACATTTCGGGTTCGGAACCGAGCTGGCTGCTGGGATATTCGTTGACGGTAATGCGGCCCTCAGACTTTTTTTCAACAATTTCTTTAAACTTCAGGGCAGTCAGATGGTAGGGGTCGTTGTCATTAGAGGCTGTGGTGTAACCGATGCTTAGTGTGTAAGATGCGGCGGAAGCTCCCGGCTGTGTGGCAGCCGAGGAATCTGCAGAATTGGATGCTGGGGCTGAAGAGCCGCCGCCGCAGGCGGCCAAAGACAGTATCATTGCAGTGGCAGCGACAAGTGAGAGTAAACGTTTCATTTCGATTGCCTCCTCATTCTGTTGACATATTATCCTTCATCCACGATGGATTTGGGTACAGTGTGTACAAGGTCGCGGATTTCCGCTTCCTTAAAGCCTTGCTGTAGCAGTGCAGCGATAAAGCACTGTAGCTCCCGGGTGGGATGTGGATAGCCCATTTGTCCGCGATCGGTGGCGATATAGGCGCGGTGCGCTCCCACCCGCCGGATATTGGCAGCGATCTGCTCGATGGTAACCATGCCCGCCGCGACATTCAGCCAGTTTTTTTCAATGATAACGCCCAAATCAGCCATCTCTTCCTGCAGATCGGCAGAGATCACTGTACGGCAAAACTCAGGGTGGGTCAGAATCATTCGCACCCCTCTGCTTCTTCCCTCTCGGCAGAGGAGAATCGACTCTCGTGGGCTGAGGTGTCCGGTGGCGAGGGATGCCCCCTGCTTTTTGACCGCATCCATGATGTCGTAAACAACTGGCTTGAGGCGCCCGTCTTCTTCGAGAATCGTAATTCCCCGACGGTTAAAAAAGTCCCCTTCCATATCGCCAAAGACGAGGCTGTTTGCCGAATCCCGGGTAGGCATCCAAACGATTCTGGCCCCGACCCGCAGCGCATTTTCTACGGCGTAGATATTCAATCCGCCCACCGGCCAGTTCAGAACAACCGCCCCGTAGGCCCTCGTTTTGCAGTTGCTGTAGAGGTTAACCAAAGCCGCCCGGATGGCGGTGGGTTCATAATGACTCTTGAGCATGACCCCGCTCATTCCCGCCTCATTTGCCTCCCGTACCAACTGAAAACTGTCCAGTGCCCTCGGAAAAGCAGACGGTGCAGTATGTACGTGCAGATCATACCCCCCGTTCAGCAACTCCCATGCTTTTTCATCTAACTTCTTCACATTCCAATAATCCCCCGATTCGCCTTGTTTTGAGCCAAAGCGACAGGGGGCCGGCCCAGCCTTGCTTTGTTGTTTTTAGTATAGCATTCAGGGACCGACAAGGAGAAACAAGTAATTTCAGAGAAAACACAAGTTTATTCTTTTTTCTGTTTTACAAAGTTCAGGAAGAATTCCGCATCAGATTAACCTTTTTTAATTTGCTGATAACTTTTCCGCTTTTCTATCCCGTCGTGACGTCTCAAAATCCTTGTTGAATCCGCCAAAATAGCAACAGACAAATTCATGATTTTGCCGAATCTCTTACATCGGTATTTGACATGCTGATTGTACAATCATAGCCACCGGCCATGCAGGTGGCTTGAGCAGGCCCCTTTTGGGCCCATGATCAGCAAAGCCTGTAGACTCATTCACATTCTTTCTGCTGCATGGAGCACCCCATGGCTATTCAAATAGTTGCGGGATGCTTTTTTTACATAGATTTTCGTCTGCATCTGTTCTCTCTACCGGATTTTTGGTAGTTCCTCGCTTCGCCCGGATTTTTTGGGGGCATGGCGAAAGCTTTTTGGAACTACCGGAACTGCCGGCGGTTTTCTCCTTACAGGTCAGGGCCACCCGTATAACGGGTGGCCCGCACCGTCCCTACAGGGTTCGATATCGGTCGCGCCGCAAGGCTCGGTGAAACGGGCTGCCGGCCGCATATTCTTGCGGGCAGCTCTACCAAGTGGGACTCTTATTGCAGATAAAAAGCCACGGGCTATGCTCGTGGCTTTTTATCTGCAATAAAAGTCCCGTCTTCTCTGTCAGAGAAGACGGGACAACGCCAGGGTTCGGGACTTACCGGTTGGATGCAAGGCTAACAGCGGTTGTTTTCCTGTGTGATGTGTACCTGAAACTGCAGAGCCAGAAACATCGTTATCCGGCCGCAGATTCATATCACATCGTTTCGGGGCTTTCGATCTTCATCATGAGAAGCACATTGCGGATAACCTGCCGGGTGGCAAGGCAGAGAGAGAGCCGCGCCTGCATGAGATCGGCATCGTCACATTTGCAGCGGCAGGCGTTGTAGAATTTGTGGAAGCGGGTTGCCGTTTCGATGGCATAATGGGTCAGCCGCGCGGGATCGTAATTCTTCGCGGCTGCGACAATCTCCTCCGGGAAGGCGGCAAGCTCGCGCACAAGCTCCCGTTCGGCCGGGTCGGTTAGCAGCAGCAGCCGTTCGGCGGTGGGAGCCTCAGGGGAGATTCCCTCGGCGGCAAGGTTCTTGAGAATCGAGCAGACCCGGGCGTGCGCATACTGGACATAGTAAACCGGATTCTGACTCGACTGTTCCACCGCGAGATCGAGGTCAAAGTCGAGGGCGGTGCCCGGCTCCCGCATGTTGAAGAAGAAGCGGGCGGCGTCGATCGGCACCTCGTCGAGCAGATCGGAAAGGGTGATGGCATTGCCGGTGCGCTTGCTCATCCGCACCTGCTCGCCGCCGCGGGTGAGCCGCACCAGCTGCATCAGCACGATGTCGAGCTTGTCCCCGCCGACCCCGAGCGCGTCGAGGGCGCACTTGAGCCGGGCGACATGGCCGTGGTGGTCGGCGCCCCAGACATTGATGCACTTCTCATAGCCCCGATCGACAAATTTGTTCGCGTGATAGGCGATGTCGGCGGCAAAATAGGTCGGGAAACCATTGGCCCGTACCAGGACGTCGTCCTTGAGCTCGAGCTGGTCAATCTGCTTTTGGGTTTTCCCCTGCTTCAGGAGCGCCTCGGTCTGCACCGCGGCGTTTTTATACCAGACGGCGCCATCCTTTTCATAGGTGTAGCCGCGCCGGGTCAGCTCTTCGACGGCGCGCATCACCGCGCCCGATTCGTGCAGAGTCGTCTCGGAAAACCAGTTGTCGAAGGTGATGCGGTAACGCCCGAGGTCATCCTTCATCTTCTGGATGTTTTTGGGCAGGGCATAGGCGGCCAGCGTCTTCTTGCGTTCCTCGCTCGGAAGCGCAAGAAGGCTGTCGCCGTGCTCGGCGATGTAGTGTTCCGCGTGGGCGGTGATGTCGGCGCCGTGGTAGCCGTCCTCCGGAAAGGAAACCGCCTCCTCGCCCTGGAAGTGCTGAAGGTAGCGGGCCTCGAGCGACTTGGCAAACTTCTCGATCTGGTTGCCTGCGTCGTTGATCAGAAACTCGCGGGTGCAGCGAAAGCCTGCCCAGTCGAGCGCCGCGGCAAGTCCGTCGCCAATCGCGCCGCCCCGGGCGTTGCCCATATGCATCGGCCCGGTCGGATTGGCCGAGACAAATTCGACCATCACCTTTTTGCCCTCGCCGTAATCGGTGCGGCCGTAGGAATCCCCCTCGGAAAGCACCCGGGCCACAACGTCGGCAAACCACCTTTCCGAAACAAAAAGGTTGATGAAGCCGGGACCGGCTGCCTCGGCCCGTTCGAAATGGCTTCCCTCGAGGTTCAGGTGGCTGATAATCGCGTCGGCAATCGCGCGGGGCGGGCGCCGGAAGGCGCGCGCCGACGCCATCGCGGCGTTGGTCGCAAAATCCCCGTGGGAAGGGTCGGCGGGCTGCTCGATCAAAAAGGCGGGCAGTGCCTGCTGGGGGGCGGGAAGCGAGCCGTCCGCGACTGCCGCGTCCACCGCCGCACAGAGGATGGCTTCAAGCTCCTGGCTTGCCTGGCTGATAGGTCCACATTTCATCTGTTTGCACTCTCCTGCATAGACTCCGGTTTCTTCCCCGCCGAAGAGACGGCGGGGAAACGTCCTTTTATTCACTGCGGCGGATCGGACTTGCCGACCTCCACCTTGATTATCACCTGATGTTCGCTGGCCAGCGCGGTGTTGATATCCATCGCGTAGGAAAAATCAAGCTCTCCGCCGTCGTCGGTGAGGGTCGAGCGGATCTGACGCCCGTTAATCCCAACGGTCAGTGCGCCGTAGCCGGTGTCGTAAAAGCACTGGTGGCGGCATCCGCCCTCGACGATGAGCTGGGTGCTGGCGGGGCCGCTGCGCTGCATCGTCACCCGGTTGGGCTCGACATGCAGGGTGGTGCGGTGGCCCTCAAAGCCGGTGGCCTCGCTTTCCTGATAGCTCAGCCAGTAGCTGTTGTTGCGCCGGTAAAACCGGCCGCAGGTCAGCAGCTCGACGACCTCCTGCTCCCCATCGACCCTCTGGATTCCCTTGATTGAGATCATCGCATCTTTTTTCAACGGTTCCTCTCCTTTTTCGCCTCGTGCTCCTCCAGCGCCAGCCCGATCAGCCGGGTGATCAGCCCGCTGTAAGTCATTCCCGAGGCGATCATCATTTTGGGGTACATGCTGATCGAGGTGAAGCCCGGCAGGGTGTTGATCTCGTTGAAGAGCACCGATCCGTCCTGTTTGACAAAGAAATCGACCCGCGACAGTCCCCGGCAGTCAAGCACCCGGAATACCCGCACCGCAAGCTCCCGGACTCTGGCGGCGCTCTCCTGCGGGATCTGCGCCGGGATGTAGAGCCGCGCGGTATCGGTCTTGTATTTGGTGTCGTAATCATAGAAGCCGTCGGCCGTCACAATCTCGCCGGTGGTCGGGGCCGCAGGGTCGAGATTGCCGCAGACGGCGCATTCAACCTCCTGGGCGGTGACCAGCTCCTCGACGAGCGCCCGCCGGTCCTCCCGAAAGGCGGCCGCGAGCGCCTTACCCAGCGCATGGGCGTCGTCGGCCCGGGAACAGCCGACCGACGAGCCGGAGTTCGCCGGCTTGACAAAGCAGGGAAAGCCGAGGCTTGCGGCCACCCGCGCGCAGGCCGCCTGCCGGTCCTCTTCTGCGCAGACCAGCTCCCAGCGGGCCATCGGCACTCCGATCCGTTCAGCGACGATGTGGGTGTAGACCTTATCGAAGGCCAGCGCCGACGAGGTCACCCGGCAGCCCACATAGGGCAGGTTGGAAAGCTCCAGCAGTCCCTGGACTGCGCCGTCCTCACAGTTTTGGCCGTGCATCACCGGAAAAACCACATCCACCGGGATGATCCGTCCCTCCCCGGGGACAAGCACCCCTCCGGCCGAACGGTCCGGGGAAAGGATTGCAGGCACGGCGTCCTCCTGCCAGCGGTCGGCGGCAACCGGAGCCGGGTCCTTTCCGCGGCAGAGCAGCCAGCGTCCGTCGCGGGTCACCCCAAGGAGCAGCGGATCAAAGCATTCACGGTCGAGATTTTCGATCACCGAGGCCGCCGAGCGCAGCGAGACCTCGTATTCGTTGGAAACCCCGCCGAATAAAATTAAAACAGTCTGCCTTTTCATTCTGATCACCTCATTAATAGATTATTCTAGCATAAAACGCGGAATGACACAACCGGAAAGGCCGGGTTATTTTTGCCGTTATTTTTGCTTCTCCGCCGCCGCATCAAAGGATTGTACTTTTTCCGCAAAGCCGCTATAATAAGAAACAATGGTTCTGTCAAAAAACACAGCAGAAAGGAGAAAGGGGACATGCTTGCCGCCGTCAGCAGCTTTGGCCTTTCCGGCATTGACGCCTACCCGGTGACGGTGGAAGCCGACCTTTCCCGCGGACTGCCCGCCTTTGAGATTGTCGGCCTGCCGGACGCGGCGGTGAAGGAGGCGCGGGACCGTGTGCGCGCGGCGATGAAGAACACGGGGCTGGAATTTCCCACCGCGCGGATTGTTCTGAACCTCGCGCCCGCCGACAGGAAAAAGAGCGGGGCCGCCTACGATCTGGCGATTCTGCTGGCGATTCTCAAGGCGTCGGGCGCCCTCGGCGCAGATCTGTCCGGGTTTGGCATCCTCGGGGAGCTTTCGCTCGGCGGGGAGCTGCGCCCCCTGCCGGGCGTACTGCCGATGGTGCTGGGGGCCGGTGCGCTCGGCCTGCGGGAGGTCATCGTCCCCTTTGACAACGCTCCCGAGGGGGCGGTCGCCCAGGACGTGGAGGTTTACGCGGCAAAAACGGTCGGCGAGGTGCTCGAGCACCTGCGCGGCGGGCAGCGGCTTCCCCGCTGCGGCGCCATCCCCTCCGAGCAGGCTCCGCTGCCTCCGGTCCCCGACTACGCCGACGTCAAAGGCCAGGCGGAGGCCAAACGCGCCGTCACCGTCGCAGCCGCCGGAATGCACAACCTTCTGCTGCTCGGGCCGCCCGGCTCCGGCAAGAGTATGCTTGCCCGCCGTCTGCCCTCGATTCTGCCACCGCCCGGCTACGCCGAACAGGTCGAAACCACCAAGCTGCATTCGGTCGCCGGGCTGCTGCCCCGCGGGGTCGGCCTGATGGCGCAGCGCCCCTTCCGCTCGCCGCACCACAGCATCTCGGCGGCGGGGATGGCGGGCGGCGGCGTATCGCCCCGCCCCGGAGAGGTTTCGCTGGCCCACCATGGGGTGCTGTTTCTCGATGAGCTGCCGGAATTTTCCCGCCCGGTGACAGAGGGGCTGCGCCAGCCGCTCGAGGACGGAGCGGTCACCATCTCCCGCGTGGGCGCCCGGATCACCTATCCGAGCCGATTCATGCTGGTCGCCGCGATGAACCCCTGCCCCTGCGGCTACTTTGGGCATCCGCAGAAGGCGTGCTCCTGCAAGCCCGCGGCCATCGAACGATATCTCGGCCGGGTCAGCGGCCCGCTGCTCGACCGGATCGATATCCACCTTGAGGTTCCGGCGGTCGATTATGAGAGCCTTACCGGCCGCGCGCCGGGACGGTCCTCCGCCGAGATGCGCCGGGAGGTCGAAGCCGCCCGCAGTATTCAGCTCGCCCGATTTTCGGAGCTTGGCGCGGAGATCTTTTCGAATGCCGCCATCCCCCGCGCGCTGCTCGAGCGCTGCTGTCCCCTGACCGGGGAGGCCCAGCGGATGCTCCGCCTCGCCTTTGAACGGCTCGGCCTTTCGGCGCGCGGCTACGACCGCATCCTGAAGGTGGCCCGCACCATCGCCGACCTTGACGGCAGTGAAAAAATCGAGAGCGCCCATATCGCGGAGGCGGTGCAGTATCGCTCCCTTGACCGAAAATACTGGAACCGATAAGGAGGACCACCCATGAATCCCACGACCTTCGAATACCAGATCAATATGCGCGAATATCACACTGCCGTGTATTTTGGATTCGTCAACCGCTACCGCACCATGCTGCAAATTTTTCTCGTTGTCGCGGCAGTGGCGCTGCTTTGCACCGCCGGCGGCTTCTTCGGGGTGATTCCGGTCATCCGGTTCCCTTCCTACATTTTTCTGGGGTATCTGATCTGGCTGCTTATCCTGCTTGCGCAGGTCGAGCACGGGGTGCTCAAAATGACCAAGCTGCCGGAGAATCCGCTCAACAGAACCCTCCGCCTGACCTTCGGCCGCGACCAGTTCAAGGTGGAAACGCCCTCAAACACCGATAAGGCAGTGCACCAGATTGCCAATCTTTTCTTTGTGTTTGAGCTTTCGAACCTCTTTATGATCTATTTGGACCCTGCAAACACCATTCTGCTTCCGGTGCGGGTCATGAACGGCGAGCAGCGCGCCGCGCTGCGTGAGAAGTTCCGCGACAGCCTGCACGACCGTTTCCAGACGCGGTTCGGGCAGATGAAGGCGCCTAAGATCCGGCCGCTCACCGGAGGCAGACGCTTTTTCTGAGACGGCGATCCTGATTTCTTTTTTTCGGACGGAACACAGCGCGGGGCGTGCCACAATATTCGTGGCACGCCCCGCGTTTTTGTTGATATAGCTTTGGCGGATGGAAGCACCAGCTCTGCTGGTGAGGAAAAAGGCTTTTGCTTCAAGCACTGAGCGAAGCGAGCAACGAACAATAAACTTTGAATACAGGTTCTGAATATTTACGCTCGTTATGCCAAGATGATAAACGACAATGTTGTACAGAAGATGGGTAATATTATATTCCTGAAGCTGTTATGGTTGGTAACATAGATGTTTACCGGCGATGGCAGCGTGTTTTTTTATGGCGAACTTTTATTATGGAACGATGTGTTTTGGTCATGACATTTTTGTCATATTCAAAAATGCTAATATAATAATACAAATATAGATATTTTGCTTTTTGTACAAAAATATAAGTTAAAATATATTGATTTTAGGTTTATTTTTAGAACGACATTAGGACATATACGGCACTTAAAGTCGGTGATATGATTTAAGTGCCCCATAAACGACCCAAAGGAGTATAGTAATGGGTTAGAGAAAAGGTCGCTGTAAAGCAACATAGACGGAAAGGAGTTTATTATGTCGACAAAAGAGAAACAGAGCTTGTTCTACCGTTTCATCAAAGGAATAGAAGTAGTGGGAAATAAAATCCCCCATCCCTTCTATATGTTCCTCTATCTCGCAATAGCGGTGCTGGTACTGTCCGCTATAATGAGCGCAATGGGGATATCGGTTACATACCTCGGAGTCGGCGCCGACGGAACGGTTGCCGAAACTGTAACCACAGTAAAAAACCTTATTTCTGCCGAATATCTTCAGTCCACGATGGCCGGCTGGGTAAAGACATATGTAAACTTCGCTCCGCTCGGACTTATCATGGTAATGATGCTTTCTATCGGCTATGCACAGAGCACCGGATTGTTTGAAGCGGTTCTCCGCAAAACTCTGCTTGGTGCGCCGGTATTTCTCGTTACATTTATTCTGTCGCTGGTCGGCGTGTGCTCCAACATCGCTTCCGATGCCGGACTTATCCTTGCAGCTACCCTTGGCGGCGCGATATTCTCCTCCATCGGACGCAATCCGATAATCGGTGCACTGACCGGATTTGTTTCCTGCTACGGCGCTTGGAGCGCAAACCTGTTGATCGCAGGCACCGACGTTCTGCTGGCGGGCATCACCCAGTCTGCTGCCGAAAGCATGGGAGTTTCCGGACCGACCCATCCCATGATCAACTACTTCTTTATGGCAGCCGCAACCTTTGTTATCGCAGGCATTACTACCTTTGTTACCGAAAAGATCATGCCCAAGATCGTAACCATCGGCAAGATCAATCCTCCCAGCGATCTTAACGAAAGAGTTACCCCCGAACAGAATCGCGGCATTAAGTGGGCAGGTCGGGCTACCCTTGCTTACATTGCTCTTATTCTTGTTATGATCGTTCCTCCCAACGGCATCCTCAGAGCAGCGGACGGAAGTATTATTCCCAAGTCTCCCTTTATCAGCGGCATCGTATCCATCCTCTTTATGCTGTTCGTAGTTGCAGGTACTGCATACGGCTTCGGTGCAGGCACCATCAAGAAGAAGGAAAATATCCCCGAACTTATGGGCTCAGGTATCGTAAGCGCGCTTTCCTTCTACGTCGTAGCACTTCCCGCAGCATTCTTTATTCAGTTCTTTAATGATTCCCGCATTGCCACCATTCTGGCGGTTTCAGGCGGCGAATTCCTCAAAAGCCTCAACTTCAGTGGTATCCCGCTTGCTGTCTCCTTCGTACTGCTTTCGGGACTTATCAACCTGCTGGTTACCGGCGCATCCGAGAAGTGGATGATACTGGCTCCGATATTCGTTCCTATGTTTGCGGTCATGAATTTCTCTCCCGCACTCACTCAGGTTTGCTACCGTATCGGCGACTCGTTTGCTAACCCGATGGCTCCCGTTAACTTCTACCTGCCGATATTTATCGCCATCATCTCTCGTTACCGCAAGGATGACGATCCGGAATATGGTATCGGTACCGTTATGTCGTTGGTAGTACCTTATTCGCTCTGCTACGCGGTAGGACTTATCGCACTGCTTATCGTATTCATGCTGCTTGGTCTGCCGTTAGGGCCCGGTGCCCCTCTCTTCCTGTCTTGATATATAATGTGATATAATAAAGATAACCAAACCATTCTAAAGCAACATCACAGGGGGGTGAACGCATGAAACTGGGCGTAGTCGGACCCGAAAACAGCGTGGAGCTTATCCGAACTGTTATAGAAAAGGACTGGATACCTGTCGAGCTGGTGCCGCTGCAGTACAATGCTTATACCGAGGCACTTGAACTGGTGGAAAAACACCAGCCTGATGTCGATGCGATCTTCTTCTCGGGACCGTTGCCGTTTCAGTATGTAAGCCATTACGTTCACCCTCTTGTACCGTGGGAATATATTCCAAACAATATGCTGTCGGTGGCCTATGCTTTGATAAAGGCTGCGTTTGTCGAAAAGGCAGATATTTCAAAGATAAGCACCGACAGCTTTACAAAGCAGATGTTTCTTGAAGCGTATCGCGAAATAGGTCTTGATGCAGACAAAGTAATGATACAATCCGCTACAGACAGGGTGTTTACCGATGATTATATAGATTATCTGGTCGAACATCACCGCAGTTGCTATAAAAACAGATTGGCATACTGCTGTGTTACCGGCATCTGTGAGGTGGAGCAGCGATTGAAGCGGGAGGGAATACCTACCGCCATGGCGCAGATAAGTCATGAATCGATAGCTTTGCATATCAACAAGCTTAGGCTGATGTACAGCGAGCATCTTCAGTCGCTCAACGACCCCGATATGCAGATAACGGTAATATTGCTTGATATCAGCTATGTCGAGGAGCATACAATATTCAGTCAGAGCACCGTCGCGCTGCTCCAGCGCAAAAACAAAATAGCAGAGATGCTATATACCTTTGCTCAGGCACTGGGCGCGGCGATAGTTCAGGATAACGAGGGAAGATTTCTTATCTTTTCAAGCGGAGAACGCTTTGAGATAGACAGCGACCGCTACCGCCGTATCTGTATATTGGATCAGCTTTCTCAGCTCGATCTGATAGACCGCGTAGCGGTAGGCATAGGAGTGGGCGAGAGCAATCAGACCGCCAAGTTCAATGCCGAATCTGCGCTGAGAAATGCCCATCGTGCAAAGATGACCTGCGCATTTATGGTCAGAGAGCAGACGATATACGGTCCTATAACGCCGTTTTCCCACCGACGGGTGCAAAGCTCTTCGCAGCAGCGGCTTCTTGAGATTTCGGCAAGGTCGGGTGTCAGCCTGCGTTCTCTTGAGCAGCTTGAAACGGTGGTACGCCAATACGGAATGGAATATGCCACCCCTGCACAGCTATCAAAGATAAGCGGGATAAATTCCCGCAATATGAACCGCATACTTAACAAGCTTGAAGATGCGGGATATGTTTCGGTAGTCGGCAAGGAGTCGAGGGTGAGTCTGGGCCGCCCCGGCAGAATAATAAAGATACACTTTGCCGAGTGACCGAAAGATAATATAATAAAAAGGAGGTCGATCCATGTATAATCCGGAAGAACTGACCATAGTTCAATTACAGAAAGATTTGAGCGACGGCAAGGTAACAAGCCGAGAACTTGTGCTTAGCTATTTAGATCGCATCGCTCGTCTGGACAGCTGTCCCGGAGGGTTGAACTCGGTACTTGAACTTAATCCCGAGGCGCTTGTCATCGCCGATCGCCTCGACAGACTTCGCTCTGACGGCAATCTGCTTTCCGGCCTGCACGGAATACCGATAATGCTTAAGGATAACATCAACACGGCGGACAGAATGCGTACCACCGCCGGAGCACTCGCGCTAAAAAATCATTTTGCAAGCAGCGATGCCTTTATCGTATCCAAGCTGCGCGAGGCGGGAGCGATCATCTTAGGCAAGCTTAATATGAGCGAATACGCAAACTATATGTCTTATCATATGCCCGGCGGATACAGTTCACGCGGCGGTCAGGTAATATGCCCCTATGATCGCAAGCTGAATCCCATGGGTTCAAGCTCGGGTTCCGGAGTGGCAGCGGCTACCAGCCTCTGTGCCGCTGCCGTCGGAACCGAGACCAGCGGTTCGATAATCTATCCTTCCGCCGTAAACGGCGTGGTGGGATTAAAGCCCACCGCAGGCTTGATAAGCCGCAGCGGTATATTTCCCATATCTTGCACTCTTGACACCGCAGGCCCGATGGCAAGAACTGTTGCCGACGTGGCTGCGCTGCTTGAAGTGATGGCAGGCGAGGATGTAAATGACGTTGTCACAATAGGCTCTAAAGCGGACAGCTATCTCGAAAAGCTTGACAAAGTGCCGCTTAAAGGCTTGCGTATAGGACTGAGCAGAGCATCTACCCAGCCCAAATGCACAGATAAGGCTATCGAAGCACTGCTGACGCTACTGAAAAACGGCGGAGCAAAGCTGATAGATATCGATACCATCGAGATAGCGCCCGAGGTTCAGGCCATCATGCGCAACGAGTTCAGCGCGGCGGTGGATTTCTACCTCAGTCGTGAGATAGACCCGCCGGTGAAAACGCTTGACGAGATAATTCAGTTCAATCAGCAGCATGCTGATACCGCACTGAAGTATGGTCAGCAGAGAATGCTGGATGCGCACAACACTTCCACCTGCCGCCATATCGATCCCGAATATATCGAGGCCATAATGGTGCGTGCCAACGCTGCCGAGCAGCTTGACAAACTGTTTGATGAAAAGAGACTCGACATTATTCTTCTCACCGATAAGACAAACTACGCTGCTTTTACCGGATTCCCGGGATTGAGCTTGCCGATAGGCGCCGACGATGACGGACATCCCGCTTGTTCCTGCTGGATGGCACGCAAATTCGACGAGGCACGCTTGCTGGCAGTTGCATATCAGGTCGAAAAAGTGCTGGGAGCAAGATTTGCCCCTAAGCTCGGTTGAAAATCGTGATATTCTTTTTTAAATGACTGGTATATAAATTAAAGCCGTATTACTGTATGAATTATGCAGCAGTACGGCTTTGTTGTTAAAGAATACTATTGGCTGTAGCAGTGGTGGTAGTGTCAAGCTTTGGACCTGTTGACAAAAAGAAAAACTGGGCTGAGGAAACACTTCCTCCGCCCACATAAATCGAATTTTTAATTTATTGAAGATGACCTTAACCATCCGTTTCAGGTTTAAGGCCATGACCGCCAGGAGGCATTCCTCGGCTGCAGCTGAAATGCCTCTCTTGCGGA
>Ga0129309_1000344_pt1 | contig 38008 bp, 31 predicted proteins | sample L1105metagenome_FD_94439 | JGI IMG/M metagenome (GOLD analysis project Ga0129309, IMG submission 94439) | Ring-tailed lemur group fecal microbial communities from Wisconsin, USA - L1105 metagenome | ecosystem: Host-associated > Mammals > Digestive system > Large intestine > Fecal | place: USA...
CAGCACCTCGAGCGCGTCGTCGTCATAGCCGGGGGCGATGATCCCATCCGACACCTCATGCTGAATCAGCTTGGCTGTGGTAAGGTCGCAGGTATCGGAGAGGGCGATCCAGTCCCCGAACGAGGACATCCGGTCCGCCCCTCTGGCACGGGCATAAGCGCAGGCCAGCGGAGAAAGCTCCCCGTCGCCGGTGAAGTAGATCTTGCGGAGCGTTTCATCGAGCGGCAGTCCGACCGCCGCGCCTGCCGGGCTGACATGCTTGAAGGAGGCGGCGGAAGGCAGTCCGGTGGCGGCCTTCAGCTCCCGGACCAGCTGCCAGCTGTTGAGGGCGTCGAGCAGGTTGATATAACCCGGGCGGCCATTTCTGACGGTAATCGGCAGCTCGCCCTGCTGCATAAAGACGCGCGCAGGCTTCTGGTTCGGGTTGCAGCCGTATTTCAGTTCCAATTCGGTAGCCATCACAGTTTCCTCCTTCAATCAGTTATAACGGTTGACGATACGGGTCTTATAGGCGCCCGACTCCACATCGATGAAGCGGACAAAGAGCGATACGCGGTTCTCGGCGTTGAGGCTGTCCCAGATTCGGTCTGTGAAGGAATCGATATCCCCCTCGATCGAAACCTGCTCCGGCTCTCCCTCAAAGGAGGGCAGCGGGTTTCCGTCACAGCGGTAGGTGTGAATGAAATGTCCCTCCCCCGCGACCGGCTGAGGATATTCAAAATAGTAGCGGCGGACCGAATCGGGATTTCCGTTCGCACTCTTCAAAATGGAGAGGACATAGCCGAATCCCTCGACTGCCCCCGAAATGCGGGGCGTATAGTTGGGGCCGTCCGGTTCAAAAGTGCGCTGGCGGAGCGCATCGGAAAAGCTCATTCCATGGGCAAGGCCGTCGTAGACGGTATCGGTCTGATCTCCGTTGGTGACAATAGTGACGGTATTGTTTTCATCGTGGAACACCCGGACCGGCGCGTAAATAATCAGCGACGGGTCGGTCAGCTTCGAGGGATCATACGCCTGCGTGCGGATTCCCTCGCCGTCGGCGGAAAACACCCGGTTGCGGCTGTTCTCGCTGCGTCCCATGATGAAGTAGGCGATGACGGCATGCCTGCCGTCGCTGCTGCGTCCGAGCACGATGCCGCGCCCCGGATAACTGTTCTCCCGCAGGAGCTTCGAAATCTCAAGATTCATCCTTCCGATTTCCTTTCCTTTTCCAATCTGATCTCTTCACAGAGCATGGCGGCGGCTTGGGGCAGCAGTTTCCATTCGGCCTGCTCCATCACCCGGCGCTGAAGCGTCTCAGGGGTGTCCCCCTTCTCGACCTCCACCGCCTTCTGCAGCAGGATTCTGCCGCCATCCACCACTTCGCTGACGAGGTGGACCGTCGCTCCGGTAACCTTGACCCCATAGTCGAGCGCGGCCTGGTGCACCCGCAGCCCATAAAATCCCTCCCCGCAGAAGGAGGGAATCAGAGACGGGTGAACATTGATGATCCGGCCGGGGTAAGCCGCAATCACCTCCCGGGGCAGAATGGTCAGAAAGCCCGCCAGAATCACCAGTTCAATCTGTTCCGCACGCAGGGCATCCACAAGCGCAACGGAATAGGCCGCGCGATCGGGATAATCGCGCAGCCGCACCACCGCGGTTTTCATCTGATGGTTCCGGGCGCGGGTCAGGGCATATGCATCCGGGTTGGAGGCAATGCAGAGGCTCAGCCGTCCGCCGGGAAGCTCCCCCCGGCATTCGGCGTCGATCAGCGCCTGAAGATTGGTGCCTCCCCCCGAAACAAGAACCGCAATCCTTACCACAGCTCGACTCCCCGTTCACCTTGTGCCAGTTCGCCGATCACATAGGCGTGTTCGCCGCTCTCACGCAGGGCGGACAGCACTCCGTCGGCCTTCTCCTTCGCGACGGTCATCAGCATCCCGACGCCCATATTGAAGGTGTTGAACATATCCCGCTCGGGAATCCCGCCGACCTTCTGGATCAGCCGGAAGATCGGCAGCACCTCAACGGCCTGCTTCTCAATCTTCGCGCAGAGCCCTTCCGGCAGGGCGCGGGGAATATTTTCATAAAAGCCGCCGCCGGTGATGTGGGCGATCGAACGGACGCCGCCCGCCGCAATCGCCGCAAGAGCGGCCTTGACATAGAGTTTGGTAGGGGTCAGCAGGGTTTCTCCGAGTCCGCGGCCCAGCTCCGACTCGTAGGCATTGAGATCAGCCTTCTCGATATCGAAGACCTTGCGCACCAGCGAAAAGCCATTGGAATGCACACCCGAAGAGGCCAGAGCGATCAGAACATCCCCCTTGCGGCAGAGATCGGGGGTCAGAATTCTGGCCTGATCGACAATGCCGACCGAAAATCCGGCGAGGTCATATTCATCTTCAGGGTAGAAGCCGGGCATCTCGGCGGTTTCGCCGCCGACCAGAGCGCAGCCAGACTGCACACAGCCCTCCGCGACGCCGGAAACGATCTCCGCCACCTTTTCCGGCACATTTTTGCCCAGCGCGATATAATCGAGGAAGAGCAGGGGCTTGGCGCCGCAGCAGACGACGTCATTGACGCACATCGCCACGCAGTCGATGCCCACGGTATCATGCTTGTCCATCAGGAAAGCGATCTTCAGCTTCGTGCCGACTCCGTCGGTCCCCGAGACGAGCACCGGCTTGGCAATGCCGGTCAAGTCAGGCATCAGCATCCCGCCGAAGCCGCCGATGGTGTCAAGCACCTCGGGGGTGCGGGTGCGCGATACATGACGCTTCATCAGGTCAACCGCACGATAACCGGCGGTGACATCGACCCCGGCGGCGCGGTAGCTTTCGGAAAAGCTCTTGCTCATGGATTGCTCCCTCCTCTTATTCTGTCTCTTGATTGGCAGGCAGCTCGAACTGGAATTTATCCTTCGAGCCCTGATCACGTATCTCAATCGGATATTCGCCGGTAAAGCATCCTGTGCAAAAGCCGCAGCTGTGGGTCTTGGCGAGCTGGCGCACTCCTTCCACGCTCAGGTAACCGAGCGAATCGGCATGAATTCTCTCAGTAATTTCGGGAATCGACATCTTGCAGGCAATCAGGTTTTCGGTGCTGTCGATGTCGGTGCCGAAATAGCAGGGGCGGATAAAGGGCGGCGAGGAAATCCGCACATGAACCTCCTTGGCCCCGGCGCTTCGCAGCAGCTCGACGATGTTGCGGCTGGTGGTCCCGCGGACAATCGAATCGTCGATCATAACCACTCGCTTGCCGCGCACCGTCTCCGAAAGGGCGTTGAGTTTGATTCGCACCGAATTTTCCCGCTGGCCCTGGCTCGGCTGGATGAAGGTCCGGCCGATATAGCGGTTCTTGATAAAGCCGACCCCATATGGAATGCCGGAAGCCTGTGCGAAGCCAAGCGCCGCATCGAGGCCGGAATCAGGCACGCCGATGACAACATCCGCCTCGACGGGATGCTCCTTCCAGAGCAGCTCGCCGGCGCGCAGACGGGCTGCGTGCACCGAAGCCCCCTCGATCACCGAATCCGGGCGGGCGAAATAGACGAATTCAAAGACGCAGAAGCTCTGAGGGCCGCCGCAGTGGGTCCGGATTGAGCGCAGCTCCTTTCCGTCCTCCGCGATAACGATCTCCCCCGGTTCCACATCCCGGACATAGGAGGCGCCCAGTGTGTTGAGGGCGCAGCTCTCAGAGGCAAAAACAATTGAGCCTTCGTCGGTTTTTCCCAGACAGAGCGGGCGGAAGCCATGGGGATCGCGCACTGCGATCAGTTTGCGCGGCGACATCACCACCATGGAGTAAGCTCCTTCGAGCTTATACATGGCCTTCTCGATTGCCGCCTCAATGGACGGTTCGGTGAGCCGCGCCTTGGTAATCACATAGGAGATCACCTCGGAGTCGTTGGTGGTGTGGAAGATCGCGCCTGAAAGCTCCAACTCCCGCTTGATCTCGGCCGCGTTGGAGATGTTTCCGTTGTGGGCGATCGCCAGCGTGCCCTTGACATGCCGCACCACCAGCGGCTGCGCGTTGATCCGGGACACCCCTCCAGTCGTGGAATAGCGGGTATGGCCGATCGCCATATGGCCGGTGCCGAGTTCGCCAAGCACCCGCTCGTTGAAAACATCCGGAACCAGCCCAACATCGCGGTGGCACTTGATCACACCGTTGGTATTGACCGCAATGCCGCAGCTTTCCTGCCCACGGTGCTGAAGGGCGTAAAGCGCATAATAGGCGCTGGCCGCCACATCGCATCGTTTCGGAGCACGGATTCCGAAGACGCCGCATTCCTCATGGATCGAATCGAACATGGTGTTACCGCCTTTCGAAAATTGGTCGTTTATTCGCCGATGAGACGGCGGAGGATCTCATGATAGGCGCCTTCCACATTGCCGAGGTCGCGGCGGAAGCGGTCCTTGTCGAGCTTCTCGTTTGTCTTGGCATCCCAGAAGCGGCAGGTGTCGGGAGAGATTTCATCCGCGAGGACAATCTGCCCGTCGGTGGTTTTGCCGAATTCGAGCTTGAAGTCGATCAGCTTGATTCCCGCCTCCAGCAGATAGTCTTTCATGAAAGCATTGACCCGCAGCGCGAGGTCACGGATCGTGGCCAGCTCTTCCTCAGTGGCAAAGCCCAGGGCGATAATGTGATCGTCGTTGATCAGCGGATCATCGAGGGCGTCGCACTTGTAGGAAAATTCGAGCACCGGGCGCTTGAGAACAGTGCCCTCCTCCACGCCGTAACGCTTGGCCATCGAGCCGGCGGCGACATTGCGGATGATGACCTCCAGCGGGACGATGGTTACCTTCCGGACGGCGGTCTCACGATCGGAAAGCTGCTCGATGAAGTGGGTCGGGATGCCCGCCTTCTCGGAAAGCTGCTTCATCATGAAATTGGTCACACGATTGTTGATGACCCCCTTGCCGACAATGGTGCCCTTTTTCAGGCCGTTAAAAGCGGTGGCGTCATCCTTATAGTCAACGATATAGACCTCGGGGTCGTCGGTGGCGAAAACCTTCTTTGCCTTTCCTTCGTAAAGCTGCGCGCCTTTCTGATAAGCCATTTTTGCTTCCTCCTCAAAAATGATGTTGTTCCGATCGTCGGCAGTCCCCCGACCGGCGGTCCCTCTTTTGTGATGAATTTTCTTTATTCCGCAAGGATGGCGGAGATATCGATCTTCGCATCCTTTGCCGTCACACTGTCATGCTGCTTTTGGCGATGGACCAGAAGCTTGTCCGCCAACTCCCCGTCCGAAAGCGCAAGCATCTGGGCCGCGAGCAGCGCCGCGTTCTGCGCTCCGTCGATTGCCACCGTCGCCACCGGAATCCCACCCGGCATCTGCACGGTGGAGAGCAGGGCGTCCAGCCCGTCGAGGGTCGAGGATTTCACCGGAACGCCGATGACCGGCAGGATGGTCTGAGCCGCGAGCGCTCCGGCGAGATGAGCCGCCTTCCCCGCTGCCGCAATGATGACGCCGTATCCCTCGGCGCGGGCATTGCGGGCAAAATCCGCGGCCTCCGCAGGGGTTCTATGGGCCGACATCACCCGCACGTCAAACGGGATTTCCAGCTCCGCGAGCATTTTTACAGCAGGTTTGAGAACCGGGAGGTCACTGTCCGATCCCATGATGATTGCTACCTTTTTCATGTCTCTTCTCCTTTCCGTCTGAAAAAAGAAAACAAGCTGCGAAAAACGCAGCCTGCACCTATCCCTTTGTTACCGATGAGCAGAATTGGGAGCACAAAAACATAACGGAGCGCAAAGGCGCACGAATCCTCGGGAAATCCTGCCCGATCCCCATGCAAAAAAGCGCAACGCCATGAGACTCCCTCCCCTGCATCGATGATTTTATCATATACGATTCGTTTCCAAAATTCAAGGGGCGGAGAGATTTCCCTGCAAAGATTGTTCTACCAGTGCAAGCACTACAAAATATCTCATTTCGCTTTGTTGAAAACGACAATCCAAATTAAATTTCTCCAAAAATCAACAGACAAATTCCCATCAAAATCGGCTGATGGATCAAATAGACCGGCAGCGTATGACGCCCCGCCGCCGACAACAGCGGTATTTTGCGGGAAAGCAGGCCTCCGGCTCCCCCCGCACGCAGCACGCCAAAGAGAAAATAGCCGGTCAGAAAAAGAAAGTACCAGGGGATAACCGGAAAATAGTCCGCAGAAAAAAAGCCCAGGCCGTAGATCCCCAACGGCGCAAAAAGGTTGGTGGAAACCATCCCCGGTTCGAAAATACGCACCCCAAAAAGAAGCCCGGAGGAAATCCAGCGGGTTCCCAGAAAGAGCAGAAAGCTGCCTGCCGCTCCGGCCGCCGGGGAAAGCCTTTGCAGCAGTGGGAGAAGCCCTGCGGTCAGCAGCATCGCGCAGCCGAGCAGGTGCAGCACCCCAAAAACGATTCGCTGGCCCGGCATAATCAGAAAGGTCACGACGGTCAGCAGCATTCCGCAGCCGAGCACTGCCATCCCCCGTCTCGCCGGGCGGCGGCTCAGGGCGGCCGACGCCCCCGAGACAAGGATAAAGGTCCAGCAGATCATCTGCTGCCAGCAAAAGCCGGACCGCTCATCCATAAACCTGAGCGGCAGCCCATAAAGATAGCGCAGGTCATAGCAAAAATGATAGGCGACCATATTGATCAGCGCAAAACCGCGCAGAGCGTCCAATGTAAAATAGCGCATCCTTACCCGAGCGCCTCCTTCCGGCCTTCTCCCATCATAGAATAGAAAACGGCCCCTGTAAAGGGGCCGTCTGCAAATCGATCAGGACTGAGGGTTCTGAACGTCGGTCATCACTTCTTTCAGAGAGGTTGCAAGCCCGGCAAGCCCCTGAATCTGGGAAGGGATAATGATCTTGGTAGCCTTGCCGTCAGCAGCCTTGGCAAAGGCCTCAAGGCTCTTGAGCGCCAGGACATGGTCGCTTGGGGCAGCCTCGTTGAGCAGCCGCAGCGAATCGGCAACCGCCTTCTGGATCATCATAACCGCTTCCGCCTCGCCCTGCGCCTCGCGGATTTTCTGTTCACGCACCGCATCGGCACGCAGAATCGCCGCTTCCTTTTCCGCCTGGGCGCGCAGAATCTGGGATTCCTTGTCGCCCTCGGCCACAAGAATTTTGCTGGCTTTCTCGCCCTCGGAGCGCAGGATGCTCTCGCGCTTCTCGCGCTCAGCCTTCATCTGCTTCTCCATCGCATCCTGAATTTCAGCGGGCGGCAGGATGTTTTTCAGCTCGACCCGGTTGACCTTAATGCCCCACTTGTCGGTCGCGGTATCGAGAATCGAGGTAATCTTGGTATTGATGACATCGCGTGAGGTCAGCGTGTGGTCAAGCTCCATCTCACCGATGATGTTGCGCAAGGTAGTGGCGGTGAGGTTCTCAATCGCAGAGAGAGGACGCTCGACACCGTAAGCATAAAGCTTGGCGTCGGTGATCTGGAAGAATACGACGGTGTCGATCTGCATCGTCACGTTATCCTTGGTGATCACCGGCTGCGGCTTGAAATCAACGACCTGTTCCTTAATCGAAACCTTTTTGGCGACCCGGTCGATGAAAGGGATCTTGACGTGCAGGCCGGTTTCCCAGGTGGCCTGATAGGCGCCCAGACGCTCGACGACGTAGACAACCGCCTGCGGAACAATCCGCACGTTGGAGCCGACGATGGTAATAATCAGGATCACGATGATCAGAAACATAAGAGTTGGCAGCATAGATTCTCCTCCTTATACAACTACAATATGATTTTTTGGCATCTGCCTTCTGCGACGATATGACGGGTCATCCGACCCGTTCGACGATCAGGGTTACCCCTTCAATCGCCTTAATCAATACCCGCTCCTGCGCTTCGACCGGAGCGCCGTCGTCGGTCCTCGCTGCCCAGTCCAGCCCGTTTGCGAGGACACGTCCGGTTCCCGCCACGTTGTCGATCGGGACGGTGACGATCCCCACCATGCCGATCACCCGGTCGGCATTGGTGTTGGTCTTTTTGACATGCAGCACCCGCTTGACCATCGGGCGGGTCAGAGCCAGGGTCAGCAGGCCGACCGCCAGAAACACAACGAGCTGCACCCAGAACGGAGCGCCGATGGCAGCGGGAAGGATTGCGGCCAGTGCGCCGATCGCAAACCAGATGGCCACGAGATCGACGGTCATCGCCTCAAATACTCCGAGCAGGATTGCGATAATCAGCCAGGTCATCGGCATGTAATGCATCAGCGTAATCATAATTCCGCCCATCTATAAAATCCCCCTTCAGCCCTTCAATGCGGCACAGACCAGCTCGCATTCCAGGATGTGGCGCGCAAACCGCGCAAGCTCGCTGATCCGGCCGGTTTCCGCTTCCAACACCGCCCTGCCCTGCGCAGTGATGCGGTAAACCTTGCGGCGTTCCACCTCGCTGACCACTTCGATCAGGCCATCCTGCTCCATTTTATAAAGGATGGTATATACCGTCGAGGGGCCGAGCGAAATCCGGCCGCCCGACTGCTCCAGCACCATCTGCATAATGCCATAGCCGTGGCGCGGTTCGGTCAGACAGAGCAAAAGCAAAAAGCTCTGTTCACTCATCGGCAGGTACCGTTCGATCAATTCCTCAGTGGAAAATCCCATCGTTCCCGCTTCCTTTCACTCGAATCTCGATATATCATATCTCGATATATCACATTTCGAATATATCATAAAGCGATATAGATGTCAATCCTTTTGCGCCAGAGTGAAACCAAACTTTGCGGCCGCCTTTGCAAAAGCCGGAGTAGCCACCTGGTATTGTGCCCCCAGACGCACCGGTTCAAATACCAGGCCGTCAATTTCGCTCTTTCCGCCCTTTTTCAAATCCTTCTGCATCGAGGCGGTAGTGCCCTTCGGAGAGGTGTCAATCATCTTAAGGTTGCCGGCAACGATATCCTTGGAAAAGGGGATGCCCATCGCCGATGCGATCGCGTCAATTTCCCGGGAAAGCTCGGCGGCCATCTCCCGTTTCTCCGGATCGGCGGAAATTTCATCCATCGGCACGTCGTAGTAGGCGCCCACCGCCGCCATCACGCTGATCAGCGCATATTTGGTAAAGCAATCCCGGCGGATTTCCTTCGACAAAACCACCCGGATTCCCGCATGTTCAAGCTCGGCCGCAATCGCTTCCAGCTTGGGGGAAACGCTGCCGTCCCGCTCGCCAAACACGATTCGGAAAAGCTTTCCGCCCTGACTGATTTCACCGGGAGCATTGATATAGGAGGTAATATAGATGCATCCGTCGAGCACATGCGCCGAGGGAAGGCGGCGCTGAAGCTCCGAGCCCGTCCCAAAGATGTTCAGCAGCGGAATCACAACCGTCTCCGGCCCGGCACAGCGGGCCAGAAGCTCAGCCGCATCATCGAGCGAATAGCCCTTGACACAGACAAAGGCAACATCCGGCGTCTCCCGGTATTCCCCGGCGGTGACCGCCTTGGGATGCTCCACGACGAAATCGCCCTTGATTCCGGAGTGGACCGTCAGCCCGTGCTCGCGCATTGCCTCCAGATGGGCTCCCCGGGCAATAAAGGTTACTTCCTGTCCGGAAGCGGCGAGAAACGCGCCGACCGCCCCGCCGATTCCGCCCGAGCCGATGATGCAGTATTTCATAATTGCTCCTCCTGATTGTTGAGTGTCAGATTTTGTGCAAATTTTTCCACATCCATAAAATTTTACAGCTGCCGCTATCATACCGCGTCCCGCCGCAAATTGCAATCCCGCCGCAAAACGGCTTCTACAAATACCATTTTTTCCAGTGGGTTCCCCGCGTCAGAAGATCCAGCGGGCCCTCAAACAGCAGGTCGTAGAGCAGGTCGGCCAGTTCGTCAAACGGCAGATCCTTCCCGCGAAGAAACCAGCGCATCAGGGTGCTTGCTTCGGCGGTAATCAGAGCGCTGACCGCATAATAAAAACGGTTCTCATCCAGATTGCTGTAGGGGCGCATCAGCTTCGAGGCCTTCTGTTCCACCAGCGTCTGAAGCCTCCGCATGAACTTGGGGTCGCCGCGCTCCCCCGCGAGCAGCATCAGGTAGCGGTAATGGTTTTCGATAAAGCCAATATAAAAGCGGATCGTTTCACAGAAATGCTCCCGATCCTGCGGGTTAAAGCCGAAGTTTTCATCCTTTTCAAAGATCTCCATGATCTCCTGCTCGGTCTGCTCGAGAACGTCATAAACATCCTTGAAATAAACATAAAAGGTGCCCCGGTTGTATCCCGCCAAATCCGTAACCTCGCGGACGGTGATCTGGTCCAGCGGCTTTTGCTCATAAATATCCCAAAAAGCCGTTTTCAAATTCTCCCTCGTTTGTATCGTTTGTTCCAAACGCTTACCCATTGCTCTTCTCCCCGTTTTCCGACACTCTGTAAAAATTTGTTGATTGACTAATGAAAATCCATCCATCATAATATGATTTATTGTAACACAACACGATGTTGGTTGAAAGCTTTTTCAAAAAATTTTCGTAATAATCAACTAATTTTGAATTCAATCTTTGTTCATATCATTCAGCTATACTAGCTAAATGTTAAATCCTCACAAAGATGTCACCCGGCTTTCACCAGCCTCCGTCCACAGGACCGCCACACCTTACCAGTATCATAAATTCAAGATGAAGGGAAACGAACAGGCATGAAAGAATTGCTCACAAAACGAACGCTGCCCATCTTCTGCGCCGCCTTGATGGTCGGAGCGGCAGGATGCTCACCCGCTGCCACAGAAGCAGCAGTCATTGAGGAAAATCCTGCGATTTCCGTCCGCACGCAGCTTCCTACATACGCTTCTTTGGAGCAGAGGGCAACCTTTGCCGGAAAAATTTCTCCCGACGAGACGGTTGCCGTCCTCGGCAAGATCGGCGGAACGGTTCAGCAGACCAACTTCGAGGTCGGCGACACGGTCCGAAAGGGGCAGGTGCTCTACGTAATCGATCCCTCCGACATCCAGCTTGCGGTCGATCAGGCGAAGATCGCCTATGAAACCGCGCTCAAGAATGTGGAGATCGCGGAATCCGGCTCGGGAGATTCTCTCAGAGAGCTGCAGTATAAAACCGCAATCGATCAGGCTCAAGCAGCCTATGAGACGGCCCGCGATGCATTAGAACTAGCATATCAGGACGAAATCGACATGTCGGATTTTAAGAAGCACTGGAAAAAGGTCAAGCAACTTGAGAGGGAGTATGATAAAAACCCCACCGCCGAAACTTATCAAGCTTATAAAAACGCTTACAATGATTATATGGATACCCTGCCTAGCTACAGTGCCTACCGTATGCAGGTCACTACATTTGAGAACGCTTACAACAGCTATGAAAACGCTTTGGAGCAGTACGATATCTATAAAAAGCAGCAGACCGGCGAAAACAGGGAAACCTACGAGCTTTCCCGCCAGGCCGCGGAAAACGCCTACCAGCAGGCTCTGCAGAAGCTCTCCTACACCCAGGTGACCGCTCCGATCGACGGCATCATCGAGGAAAAGTACGTCGATACCCATGCAACCTTCGGCACTTCTTCTCCCGCTTATGTGATCTCAAACAAGTCGATTGTCAACGTCGAGTTCTCCGTCTCAGCCGATATCGCCCGCTCGATGGCCATCGGCGACGCGGTAGAGGTGGAATCGGGCAGCACCGTCTACCGCGCCGAAATTGTAGAGATCGGCAACGCCGCCAGCTCATCCAGCGGCCTGTTCACCGTCAAGGCGCGGCTTGAGGACGGCTCCGACCTCTTCACCGGTGTTTCGGTGAAGCTCACCGCCATTACCGCCAAGGCGGTTGACGCGATGACCATTCCGCTTTCCACCGTCTATTATGAAAGCGGAAACGCCTACGTTTATGTGGCAAAGGAAGGCACAGCCGTCAAAACGCCGGTCACTCTGGGGGTTTCCGACAATGAACTGGCCGAGGTTTTGCAGGGACTTTCCCCTGAGGATGAGCTGATCACCACTTGGAACCCCAACCTGAACGACGGCGTTGCCATCGAAATTCTCGAGCCGGAAGCTTCCGGCTCCAGTGAGGCCGGCGCCGCGGAATCCAGCGAAGCTGACGCCGCTTCCGGTCAGGAGGGCTAAGCCGTGCTGACAAAACTTGCCTTAAAGCGCCCGGTTTCCATCTGCATCCTGTTGGCGGCGCTGATTATCTTCGGTGGCTCCGCCATCTTCTCAACCCCGCTTGAGCTGATTCCCGACATTGATATTCCAATGCTCATCGTCCTGACCACCTACGGCGGCGCGGCCCCGCAGGATGTCGAAGAACAGGTAAGCCAGAAGATTGAGGATGCGGCCTCGACACTAGAGGGGTTAAAAAACATCCAATCCAGCTCACTGGAAAATATTTCGCTGGTCATGCTTGAGATGGAATATGGCACCGACATGCAGCAGGCGCACGTCGATCTGAGCAACAACCTCGAAATGTATTCCCGTGAGCTTCCCGACGACGCCTCGACTCCGACCATCATCGAGATGAATATGAACTCGATGCCGGTTATGGTATTTTCCGCCACCACCACCGGAGACGTCGACCTGAAATATTATGTCGAGGAGGAAATCGTCCCGGAGCTTGAAAAGCTCACCGGCGTTGCGAACATCGACGTTTACGGCGGACAGGAGGATTATATCTCGGTACAGCTCGTTGAGGAAAAGATGAAGCAGTACCGCCTGAATATGTCCACCGTGATTTCTCTGGTCGAAAACGCCGACTTCTCCCTGCCGGCTGGCAGCGTCGAACGCGGCGATTACGATCTGACGCTGCGCGGCGGCGTCAGCTACAAGACTGCCGACGACCTCAAAAATCTTCCCCTTACCCTTTCCACCGGCGAGATCATCCACCTTTCGGATATCGCCAACGTTTTTCAAACCCAGAAAAAGCTCGACACCCTCAGCCGCTACAACGGCGAACAGAACGTAACCATCAGCGTCACAAAACGCCAGAGTGCTTCGACCATGAGCGTCACCGGCGCCCTGCGCAAGGCGGCCGACCGAATCAACAGCCAAAATATGGGCGTTGAGCTGAGTGTGATCTCCGACCAGAGCGACACCATCAAATCCTCACTCTCCTCGGTTGCGGAGACGATGATTTACGCCGTCCTACTCTCGATGATCGTGCTCTTCATTTTCTTTGGAGACTGGCGCGCCTCTTTGATCGTCGGCTCGTCGATTCCCATTTCGCTGCTTGTCACCCTGATCGCCATGAGCTTCATGGGCTTCTCCTTCAACGTCCTGTCGCTGGGCGGCCTTGTCATCGGCGTCGGCATGATGGTTGACAACTCGATTGTTGTCATCGAAAGCTGCTTCCGTCTCAAGACCAAGAACGCGGATTACAAGCAGGCGGCCCTTGAAGGCGCCGGTGTGGTGGCCTCCTCGATTCTCGCCTCAACGATTACCACCGTCGTCGTCTTCCTCCCCATGGCCATGATTCAGGGAATGTCGGGGCAGCTCTTCAGCCAGCTTTGCTTCACCATTGTCTTTTCCCTGATCGCATCCCTGATTTCCGCCCTGACGGTCGCACCGCTGGTCTTTTCCTGGCTGCAGCCGATCGAAAAAGAGGTCGGCCTTGTGCAAAAGGTGATGGATAAGCTGGCAACTGTCTACTCCCGCTTTTTGCCGTATACCTTCCGTCACAAATTCATCGTTGTGCTCCTTGCGGTCGCGATGCTTGCCGGTTCGGTAGCACTGGTTCCCGCCATCGGCATGGAACTGATGCCCGAGGGCGATGAAGGCACGATCGCCATTGATGTGACCACCCGTCCCGGCCTCAAGGTGGAAAAGCTGAATGAAAAGCTGATTCCGCTTGAGGAGATGGTGCGGGCCGAATCAGATCTTGACCGCTATTCCCTTTCTTCCGGGTCCTCAATGGCGGCAATGAGCGGCGGCGCTTCGGCCTCCGCCACCATCACCGCCTACCTCAAGGACGACCGGGTGCGCACCACGTCTGAGATCATCGACGAATGGCGTGAGCGCACCAAAAATATTGTCGACTGCGATATTTCCATCTCGTCCTCGAGCCAGACCGCCTCGATGGGCAGCAGCTCGGACATTGAAATCAACCTGCAGGCGACCGGCCGCGATGAGCTGGACGAAGCTGCGCTGATGGTTGAGGCTTTCCTGCGAAAAAACCCCTATCTCTCGCACGTCACCTCCAGCGTCTCGACCGGCGACCCTCAGGCAGAGGTCATCATCGACCCGGTCAAGGCGAGTGCCAACGGCCTTGTTCCGGCGCAGGTCATGGGAACCCTTTACACCATCATGCAGGGCAATGACGCTGCAACCTTCCACACCGGCGGGCGCGATTACGATGTCATCGTGGAATATCCGCCTGAGCGGTTCCAGACCGTCAACGACCTCTCTTCCCTCACCGTGACCAACGCGGCCGGTTTGGAGGTGCCGCTGCTCGACATCGCTTCCATCGAATATTCCAACAGCCCGCAAAGCATCACCCGGAAAAATGACCGCTATCTTGTCACCGTCACCGGACAGATTGCTTCCAACGCCCCGCGCACCATTGTAACCGATGTCAACGCGCAGGTGGCGGCCCTCGAGTTCCCTGCCGGAGTCGAGCTGACCCAGTCCGCCAATATGGAATCCCAGATTGAAGAGCTTACTTCGCTGCTGATGGCGACCCTCACCGGCATCCTGCTCGTATTTATGGTCATGGCCATACAGTTTGAGTCGCCCATCTTCTCTCTGATCGTCATGTTCTGTATTCCGTTCGCGCTGATCGGCTCGTTCCTCAGCCTCTTTGTCGCCGGCTGCAAAATCAGCATGCCGTCGATGATGGGCTTCCTGATGCTGGGCGGTATCGTCGTCAACAACGGCATCCTCTTTATCGACACCGCCAACACCATGCGCCGGGAGCAGAGCCTCTCGGCCGAGGATGCCCTGCTGACCGCGGGAATGCTGCGTATGCGCCCGATTTTCATGACAACCATGACCACCATCCTCTCGATGGTGCCGCTGGTTGTGGTGCAGGGCGGCAATGCCGAAATGATGAAGGGCATGGCCTGGGTTATTATCGGCGGCTTGATTACCTCCACCATCCTCACCCTGCTTCTTCTGCCGACCTTCTTCCTGCTTGTCAACCGGGGAGATCCCGAGGAACGTGCAGCACGCCGTGCTGAAAAGCTTGCCGCGCGCAGACTCAAGCGAGAGGAAGCCGCTGCAAAGAAAAACCAGGGACGACGTTAAACTGTTTGAAAATGCCACTGCACAGAAAATCCGCCGCAGAACTCTGCGGCGGATTTTTGTATTCCGATTCGGAGAAATAAAATCAAAAAGGGCGGAATTTTTCCGCCCGCCTATTTCCAGCCGGCGCGATCTGGTTTTTCTTTTCCCTCCATCATCAGAATCATCTGAAGCAGGGATTCAAAACGGACCGGAGGCTCTCCGTTCCGGGCCAGTATCCCCTGCCATTCAAAATTTTCTCTGCCTGTAATCTCGATCCGATAGCTGGTTTCTCCCATCACAGCCGGGGCACCCGCCTTCCCTGTCCAAATTCCTTTCTAAAATCAGAATACCATGCTCGAAAACGAATGTCAATTAAAATATGAACTATTTAATGTATATAAAACACATATTAGATCATTCCACTTTCAAACTATGAATTATAGAATGTAAGTAGGTGATGTAAAATGCGTAAATCACGCGGTCGCTCCAATTTATCCGGTCTTGGAAGCGATATCAAAGCAGCCAGAAATGCCATGGGACTGACCCGCAGGGATTTGGCCGAGATGGTGGGGATCGACCCGCGTTATCTTGCGAATATTGAGAATATAGGAAGTTTACCCAGCCTGCCGGTTTTTTATGAGCTGGTCCGCATCTGCAAGCTCCCGCTGGAGCGATATTTTTTTACACTGCCCGAGACGGAAGACAGCGAGCTGCGTCAGCGGGTTTCCCATAAGCTGGAGATTTGCTAGGAGGAATTTCTTCCGGTCGTGGAAGGAACGCTCGACGGAATTTTGAAGGTTCAGGAGGAGGAGCCGCCGTGACGGCCGCTGTTCTTCACGACGTGCAGGAAAAGCTTCGCCTTCTCTTTTCACAAAAATTTTCCGCTCAAAATTTGTCTAAAAACTCTTGACAACCTTTCTTCCTTCGGCTATGATAAGAGCAATATTTCAAAATGCGATGAAGAGGAATAGTACAAAGCTGTCCCAGCCCACAGAAAGCCGTCGGCCGATGCGAGACGGTGCGGGTCGGATTTGGAACTCACCTCCCAGCAGCCGCCCGAAAGGCGATACGCCGAGTAGACGCGGACGGAATCCCACCGTTAGCGAAGGGAAGGATATCAGGCACTGCCTTGTATCTGATAAGGGCACGCCGCCTTCGGCGTGAATGAAAGTGGTACCGCGCGGGATTAACCTCCTTCGTCTTTCTTTGAGAGAGACGAAGGATTTTTTATTGCCCGGCAATCTTCTGTGCCGCATCAGGAAAGGAGTCAACAAGATGAAAAACTATCAGAAATACCAGAGAGGCTACTTTATGCCGCCCTGCGAATCCAACCGTTGGGTGAAGAAGGAATATATCGACAAGGCACCCGTCTGGTGCAGCGTCGATCTGCGCGACGGAAATCAGGCGCTCATTATCCCGATGAGCCTCGAAGAAAAGCTCGAGTTCTTCGATCTGCTGGTTAAGGTCGGCTTCAAGGAGATCGAGGTGGGATTCCCCGCCGCCTCAGACACCGAATATGAGTTTCTGCGCGCCCTGATCGAGCAGGACCGCATTCCTGACGATGTGACGGTACAGGTGCTGACCCAGGCCCGCCCGCATATCATTGAAAAGACCTTTGCCGCTCTGGAGGGCTGCAAGAGTGCGGTTGTTCACCTTTACAACTCCACTTCGCTCGCCCAGCGCGAGCAGGTCTTCAAAAAACCGATGGCAGAAATCAAGGCGCTGGCGGTCGAGGGGGCGGAGATGCTCCGGGACTTTGCCGAGAAAACTCCCGGCAATTTCCGCTTCGAATACTCCCCGGAGAGCTTCACCGGCACCGAGGTCGAGTTTGCCCTCGACGTCTGCAATGCGGTCATCGATATCTGGAAACCCACCGCTGAACGCCCGGTCATCATCAATCTGCCTGCGACTGTCGAGATGAGCCTTCCTCATGTCTATGCAAGCCAGATCGAGTATATCAGCGACCGCCTCCACTGCCGCGGAAACGTACAGGTTTCGCTGCATCCTCACAACGACCGCGGCACCGGAGTGGCTGACGCCGAACTGGGGCTGCTGGCGGGCGCCGACCGGATTGAAGGCACCCTCTTCGGCAACGGCGAACGCACCGGCAACGTCGATATCATTACGCTGGCGATGAACATGTACTGCCATGGCGTCGATCCCAGGCTTGATTTCTCGGATATGCCCTCCATTCAGGAGGTCTATGAGCGGGTGACCCGGATGCATGTCTACGAACGGCAGCCCTATGCCGGTGCGCTGGTCTTCGCCGCCTTCTCCGGCTCCCATCAGGACGCCATTGCCAAGGGAATGCACTACCGCGAGGATCACGATCCCGAGCATTGGAACGTTCCTTACCTGCCGATCGACCCCTCCGACGTCGGGCGGATGTACGAGGCGGATGTCATCCGCATCAACAGCCAGTCGGGCAAGGGCGGCATCGGTTATCTGCTCGAACAGCAGTTCGGCATCGACATGCCCCCAAAGATGCGCGAGGACTTCGGCTATCTCATCAAGGGCATCTCGGATCACGAGCACCGGGAGCTGCAGCCTAAGGAAATTTACGAGGTTTTCTGTCGCGAATATGTCAACGTCCTCGAGCCCTGCCGTGTTGATTCGGTTAAGTTCACCGAGCGGGGCGGCATGTTCGCCGAGGTCGGCCTCAAGGTCAACGGGGTTTCTCATCCGGCGACCGCCGTCGGCACAGGGCGTCTTGACGCGGTCTCCAACGCCATCAAGGATTCGACCGGCATCCATTATACGCTGGTCAACTACACCGAGCATGCGATGACCAAGGGTTCCACCTCCGATGCGATGGCCTACGTCGGCATCATCAACGGTTCCGGAAAGATCGTCTGGGGAGCCGGACGGCACAATGATATCATTACCGCCTCGGTCAACGCCCTCGTTTCGGCAATCAACCGCCGTGACCGGGTGAAATAAGCGCCGCCGGCGAAGGGGGGCGCAAACCCGGCATTCCCGGCAAAGGCGGGACCTGAAATGATAGATCTGGAAGGGCTTTAACTGACGTGCGATAGCGTTGCCGCTCTGCCTGCTGCCGAAAAATTATGGTTATTGCAACGTCGGCATTGTACCGGCAAGTCTTTCAGGAGGTACCGAAATTTTTCCATCTGCACCTCCTGTGTCCTACAAGCCCGCAAAAGGGGGCGGCCTGTGGCCGTCCCCTTTTTTCTCGTTCCCCTTCCTCCGCCCGCCCGGTGCACGCCGCACCTTAACGGAGGACGTCACCGCTCATCCAAAGAGTCTTACGGGCAGCTTGATTTGCCCGATTCTTAAAGCAAAATCCTTTTACCCTCACCGGCAGAGCCGTTGATTCTATTCAAAAGCTGTGCACAACAGGATCACACGCCCTGAAGCAGCGAGCTGCTTCGGGGTGCGTTGTGGAGCCATACCCCTTTCATGCCTGCGGCAACCTCATCCAGCGAAGCCGGTCCCTAACGGCGGAAATTTTCCTCTTCCTCTGCGGTCCGGGCCGAGCGGCTTTTTACTTCTCAGCTCAGGTTCGGTCCGATTCTCATAACCGGACTGTAAAATTTGTGAAAATTCGAGTTTATTCCCCTTGCCTTCCTGCGGGACATACCGTATAATGAATTTGACAAAAAATAAACAAGCAAGGAGTAATTTCTGATGGCAAATATCATCGCAAGCCCCACCCGGTATATTCAGGGCAAGGGAGAACTGAAAAACCTCTGCAAGCACGCCGAACGGCTCGGCTCCAAACTCTTTATCCTCACCAGCAATTCCGGGCGCGGACGCGTCGAACCCGCGATCTCCGAGGGCCTGAAGGAGACGGAGTGCACTGCCCACTATGAGGTATTTCGCGGCGAATGCTGCGACAGCGAAATCAGCCGCCTCAAGGAGCTTTACCTCGCCTCCGGCTGCGACCTCGTCGTCGGCATCGGCGGCGGCAAAATCCATGACACTTCCAAGGCGATCGCTTACTACACCAAAAGCCCGGTTGTCATCGTTCCGACCATCGCCTCCACTGATGCGCCCTGCTCCGCCCTCTCGGTCATCTACTCCGACGCAGGGGTTTTTGACCGCTATCTCTTCCTTCCCGCCAGCCCCAACATGGTTCTGGTCGATACCGATGTCGTCAGTCAGGCTCCCCTGCGCCTGCTTGTCTCAGGCATGGGTGACGCACTGGCCACCTATTTTGAAGCCCGCGCCTGCCAGCGCTCCAACGCGACCAACTGCGTCGGCGGAAAAACAACTCTCGCCGCGATGCAGCTTGCGCGCCTCTGCTATGACACCTTGCTGGCTGACGGCGTCAAAGCCGCCCTTGCGGTCCAGAGCAAGGTCTGCACCAAGGCGGTCGAAAATATCATCGAAGCGAACACCTATCTTTCCGGCATCGGCTTTGAAAGCGGCGGCCTCGCAGGCGCGCATGCCATTCACAATGGTCTGACCGCGCTGGAAGAGACCCACGCCCTCTATCATGGTGAAAAAGTTGCTTTCGGCACGCTGGTCCAGCTGATGCTCGAGAACGCGCCCGAGGAAGAGCTGGAGGAAGTGATCGATTTCTGTATGGCGGTGGGACTGCCGACCACCCTCGCCGATCTCGGCGTCAAAGAGCCGGATTCCAAGCGTCTGATGGAGGTTGCCACCCTTGCGGCCGCCCCCGGGGATACGCTGGGCAACATGCCTTTCGAGGTGACCCCGCAGACGGTTTACGCCGCCATTCTTGCCGCCGATGCGGTCGGCCGCTATTACAAGGAAGAGGCATAAGCTCTGTCCGCATTGATCCTGTATTTTTCCGGTGGACTTTCTTCCTTTTCAATGTTAAACTACTTTCAGAAAGATTTGAAAAGAGGTGTGCGCCTGATGCAGCAGTTGGACTTACAGGACGAGCTTTGCCGGACACGACAGCGGTTTCTGAAAAAACATCCCGGGCTGGAACAGTATCTCCGCCAGGAAAAGGCCCTTCTTCTGGTGCTGATGCTGTTTGTCTGCGCGCACAAGCTTTCGGTGTTGTTCGCAGCCAGTTCGGAGCTGACGGTATCCGGCCTGATCGGCGCCATGCTCGGAATCGGCCTGCCCGCATTCTTTGCTTTGGCGGTGTACAGCGGAAGATGGCAGCACGGGCTTTTCTTCTTCCTGCTTGGGGGATATCTCGCCTGCGATCTGTTTGGCTTCGGCGTCACAACCCTTCCGCGGCTGCTGAATGGCTCGCTGGTTCTTGCGGGTTCTCCGCTCTGGCTCTACTGTCTGGCGCTGACTGAAGCGCTCTGCGCTGCGGTTTCGTTCTTTGCCGCCTGCTGGCTCATCCTCGTCCCGAAAAACCGCACCTTTGCCGAGCTGGCGCGCCGCATGAACATCGAATGCGGACGCATCGCGCGGGAATCCGGACAGCAGGACGGCTGAAGATCTTTCCCGCTGCGAGCCGCCGGACAGCAGAAACCCCGTATACAAAAAGGGCGCTGCAAAATGCACTTTGTGCATTTTGCAGTGCCCTTTTCCATCCTTAAATCGAAATATCGTTGGCGACGCGATACAGGTCCATGTCAATTCCTTTATGCATGGCCAGCGCTTCCTCGATGTCGAGATCGACCACCTTGCCGCCGCGGAAAACGACCACCCGTTTGCCGATTCCCTGCTCGATCAGCTCAACGGCGTGATGTCCCATCTGACTGGCAATCACCCGTTCTCTGGCGGTGGGGCTGCCGCCTCGCTGGACATAGCCGAGCACCACCGCATTGGTGTCAATCCCGGTCAGGCTTTCAATCTGCTCGGCAATGGCGGGAGCATGGCCGACGCCCTCCGCAACCATGACAATAAAGTTCTGCTTGCCCTGACGCAGAGAGGAAACCATCTTGGCGACGACATCCCGCTCGATGGTAAATTCAATCTCAGGAACCAGAACAGCCAGCGCACCACAGGCAATTCCCGCGTAAAGGGCGATATGGCCGGCATGCCGTCCCATCACTTCAATGACCGAGCAGCGGTCGTGCGACTGAGAGGTGTCACGCACCCGGTCAACCATCTGCACGACGGTATTGACCGCCGTATCAAAGCCAATCGTATACTCGGAGGAAGAAATATCGTTGTCGATGGTCCCCGGCAGTCCGATGCAGGGCAGGCCCTCGCGGCAGAGATCGAGAGCGCCGCGGAAGGTTCCGTCGCCGCCGATCGTCACCAGCGCATCGATCCCGGCCTTGCGGCAATTTTCCACTGCCTTTTTGATGTTGCGCTGCTCGGAAAACTCCGGACACCGCGAGGAGTAGAGGACGGTTCCGCCGCGCTGCAGGATATCGCTGACACTGCGCAGATCCATATCGTCCATATCATTGGCAAGAAGGCCCGAATAGCCGCGCCGGATTCCGACCACCGAAAAGCCTCTGTTGATCCCCATGCGCACCACGGCGCGGACCGCGGCATTCATACCGGGGGCATCCCCGCCGCTCGTCAAAACGCCGATTGTTTTACGTTCTTTTCCCATACCAGTCGATTCCTCCTATATTTTCGACGAAAACGTGAAAATCCATTTCGCATGATGGCAAGCCGTTTCCGTCACGATTCCACCAAAACAACGTTCTTTTCCCCGAGTTCCTCCCGCAAAACGCGCAGCAAAACACCACAGGTGCTGACCCAGAGGTTTCTCGGTGCAAGGACCAATTTCCGGTCCTGCTCAAAGTATACATAGACAGGGGTATCCCCGTCAAATACTGCGAGATATTTTTGTGACTTTATCCATTTTGGTGAGTTTTTTTCCTCCGCTTTTAGATATAATCCCGGCCGTTTTGCCTGGTTTTTCCTGTTAAGATGATTCCTTCCGTCATCTTTTTCTAACATCCTATCATCCGCAGGAGGCTCCTTCCCGGACTGCTTTTCGGGAATCCTCATCTCAGAAAGGCGTTTGACCGCTTCAAGCCGCAGCTTGGGCTCCTCATCCTCCCGGAAGGAAAGCCGCCCCGAAAGCAGAACAATACTGTCCTCATCGGTCATCGGTCCGTACTGGGAAAGAATTTTCGGGAAGGCCAAAACTTCAATCGAGCCGCCGAGATCCTCTGCGGTCAGGTAGGCCATCGTATCTCCCTTTTTGGTAACGGCCAGCTTCTTCTTTTCAATGACCGCCGCGATCTGCACCGGTGCGTCATCCCGATAACGCTCGGACCGGTTCTCCGCCGCCTCCAGAATTTCGCTGATCGGCGCAACCGGCAACGTTTCGATCAGCGCGCGGTAATCCTCGAGCGGATGCCCCGACACATAATAGCCGATTGACTCCTTCTCCATCTTGAGAAGCTGGGAACGCTCGAATTCCTCGGCGGGAGCGATCACAGCCTGATGGGCCTTTCCGTTTTCCGAAGTCGTTTCGAAGAGGTTGACCTGCCCCGCAAGATTGCTTTTCTGCACCTGTTCTACATCGGCCAGCAGCGAGTCCGAGGCGGCTAGCATCGCCCGGCGGGTCAGCCGGAAGCAATCGCAGGCACCGCATCGAATCAGCGTTTCCAGCGACTTGCGGCGAAGTTCGGCATCGTACATCCGGCTGCACAGGTCATAGAGATCGGCATAGGGCCCGTCCTGCTCCCTCTTTTCGATCAGCGCCCGCACCACCGCGCGCCCGAGATTTTTCACTGCGAGGAGGCCGAAACGAATCCGTTTTTCCCCGACTGCGGCGAAGCCCTCGACACTCTCATTGACATCGGGCGGAAGCAGACGGATACCCATCTTTTGGCATTCGTCGATATATGAGACCATCTTGGAGGTATGATCCAGCACACTGGTCAGCAGAGCCGCCATATATTCGGTGGGATAGTGGCATTTCAGATAAGCGGTTTGGTAGGCCACATAGGCATAGGCCGCCGCATGGGACTTGTTAAAGGCGTAGGAGGCAAAGGAACTCATCTCATCAAATATCGCGTTTGCGGTTTCTTCCGGAATCCCATTGGCGACGCAGCCGGGGCATTCCATGCTGCCGTCTTCACGGCGTAGGCCGTGGATAAAATGTTCCCGCTCCTGCTGCATGATCTTGTGCTTCTTTTTGCTCATCGCCCGGCGGACAAGGTCGGCCCGGCCGTAGGAAAAACCGGCCAGCTCGCGGCAGATCTGCATCACCTGCTCCTGATAGACGATGCAGCCGTAGGTCACATCAAGAATTTTGGCAAGCTTCGGATGCTTGTAGGTGACGAGACTCGGATTATGCCGGTTGCGGATATAGAGCGGGATGGAATCCATCGGGCCGGGGCGGTAGAGCGAAACGACCGCGATGAGATCCTCGAGGTGCTCCGGCCCAAGCTGCATCAGAACCTGCCGGATTCCGGCCGATTCAAACTGGAAAACGCCGGCCGTCGCTCCTTTGGAAAAAGCCCGGTAGGTCTCCGGATCGTCAATTGGGACGGCATCGGCGCGAAAGTCCGGCTCGCCCCTGCGCACCATCTTTTCGCAGTCCGCGATGACGGTGAGGTTGCGAAGCCCCAGAAAGTCCATTTTGAGCAGGCCCAGTTCTTCGAGGGTGGTCATCGGGAACTGGGTGACGATTGCACCGTCCCCATTTTGCAGCGGAACGTAATGCTCCACCGGCTCCTTTGAAATGACAACCCCTGCCGCGTGGGTCGAGGCATGGCGGGGCATCCCTTCGATGCTACGCGCCATGTCGATCAGCTCCCGCGCTGCCGGGTCCCCGTCATAGGCCTTTTTAAAATCCTTGGAACCGGAAAGCGCCTTGTCGAGGGTGATGCCCAGCTCCATCGGCACCAGCTTGGCGATCGCATCCACCTGCTGGTACCCCATTCCCAGCGCCCGGCCGGTGTCACGCAGCGCAGCGCGGGCCGCCATCGTACCAAAGGTGATGATCTGAGCGACATGGTCGGCGCCGTAGCGGCGCACTACATAATCGATCACCTCACTGCGGCGCACATAGCAGAAATCGATGTCAAAATCCGGCATGCTCACCCGCTCGGGATTCAGGAACCGCTCAAAGATCAGGTGGTATTTGATCGGATCGATGCCGGTGATGCCAATGCAGTAGGCGGCGAGGCTTCCCGCTCCCGAACCCCGTCCGGGTCCTACCGGGATTCCCTGACTTTTGGCATAGGCCACAAAATCATGAACAATCAGGTAGTAATCGATATATCCCATCTTTTCGATGACCGAAAGCTCGTATTCCAGCCGCTCGACCACCTCGGGAGCAGGATTCTCACCGTAGTGGAGGCGCAGACCCGCATAGCACCCCGATCGGAAATATTCGCGGTTATCCCGCCCGTCGGGAGCGGTGAAATAGGGCAGCTTCAGCTCTCCGAAGGTAAATTCGAGGTTGCAGCGGCGCGCAATCTCAACGGTATTGTCGAGCGCCTCCTCAAAGCCGGGCAGCGCCGCCGCCATCTCATCGCGGGATTTTACATAAAATTCGTCGGTTGCGAACTCCATGCTCGGATTGTCAACCGTTGTGTTTGTCTGGATGCAGGTCAGGACATGCTGCATCCGGTGGTCCGCCTTTGTGATATAGTGGCAGTCGTTGGTCGCTGCCAGCTTCACCCCCAGCTCGCCCGCCAAGCGGCGCAGCAGCGGCAGAATCCGCCGCTGCTCCTCAATGCCATGGTTCTGCACCTCGATATAATAATCTTCCGTCCCGAAGATCGCGAGGTAGCGCTGAGCCGCCTCCTTCGCGCCGGCATAATCCCCCGCGGCAAGCAGCCGGGGAATCTGCCCCGAAAGGCAGGCGGAAAGGCAGATCAGCCCCTCCGATTTTTGAGAAAGCAGCTCAAGGTCGATCCGGGGCTTCTGATAAAAGCCGTCGATGCATCCCCGGCTGACCAGAGAAATCAGATTTTGATAGCCGGTCATGTTTTTGCAGAGCAGCACCAGATGATGGGGAGAGGAATCGATGCGGTGCACCCGGTCCTGCATCGTCCGGGGTGCGACATAGACCTCGCATCCGATGACTGGCTTGATGCCGATCTCCTTTGCCTTCTTATAAAAATCGATCACCCCGTACATCACACCGTGGTCGGTAATGGCCATGGCGGGCTGTCCGAGGCTTTTGGCATATTCCAGCACCCGGTCGATCCGGCAGGCGCCGTCGAGCAGGCTGTATTCGGTATGAAGATGGAGATGGACAAACGGTTTCATGGCTGCTCCTCCCCTTCGCGCAGGCGCCGCGCCGCCTGTGCAATCTGCTGCAGGCGGTGATTGACCCCGGACCGGCTCAGCCCCGCATAGCCCGACAACTCCGAAAGGGAGGCGTCAGGATATTGTTCGCGCAGGACCGCCACCGACTGCACCGGCGCGGGCAGCGACAAAAGCGCACCCGTATTCCGCAGCAGGGCAATATCGGCGAGCTGCTGTGAAGCAGCCCGCACCAGCTTATCAATATTGGCCGTCTCGCAGTTGGTCGCCCGGTTGGCGCGATTGCGCAGATCCTTATAGACCTTTGTTTCCATCAGCTCAAGGGAGCAGTGGGGGGCGCCCATCATGGTCAGCAGATCCTCGATCTGCTCGCTTTCCTTAAAATAGAGCACCGTTTCTCCGCGCCGCACCGAGGATTTCGGCGGATACCCCGCGAGGCTCAATTCCTCAAAGAGCAGGTCGGCAAGTCCGCCGCCGGGCGGCAGAAGCTCCATATGATAGCTCTTGGCGGGCTCGCTGGCCGTCCCGCAGACGAGAAACGCACCGGCAAGAAAAGCCGGGAAAGACTCCCCCTCGATCAGTTCACGATTGACCCGGCCGGGGGCATGTCCGAAAGAGGCGAGCAGCCTTTCACAGAGCTGCGGGTCGGAAAGCTCCACGGTATAGAGCGGCTGGCCGCGCAGCGTCTTCTGCTCCGAAAGGGACGGGCGCGCCCCCACCGCGTCCCGGATGGCCCAACCGCAGAGCTTCGAGACGGCGGGATGCTCGGTCGCCGCTTCGATTCCCTGTGGTCCGAACCGGCGGCCAAACAGCAAAAGACCGTAGCAGAACGCCCTGTAATGGGGCTTTCTGGCCGGCCGGCTCTGAAAAATTTCTTCCTTGATTTTGGCTGAAAAGGACAACGCAACCTCTCCTGATCTTTCTGGCATCAGCGCTTGACATCCCGGTGCATCAGCGCCACTGTTTCTCCCTTTCCGTCGAGCTCCGCGGCAAGCCTGCGCGCAAAGGAAACCGAACGGTGATGCCCGCCGGTGCAGCCGAAAGCGATCACAAGACTGCTTTTTCCCTCCCGCTGGTAAAGCGGCAGAGAATACTCGAGCAGCGACCGGACCCGGCTGTAAAGTCCGCCGGCCTCCTCAAAGGAAAACACATAATCATAGACCGGTGCATCGCATCCGGTCAGGGAGCGCAGCGAGGGAATGTAAAAAGGATTCGGCAGGCAGCGCACGTCAAAAACCAGATCGGCGTCCGCCGGAACCCCATGCTTATATCCAAACGACAGAATCGTAATCTTCATCGACGACTCCTCGGGATTTCCGAACAGGGCGATAATCCGCTCCCGGAGCTGCGCCGCGCTCAGATTCGAGGTGTCGAGCAGGTAGTCGGCATGTTCGCGGACCGACGCCAGAAGCTGCCGCTCCACCACCAAAGCCTGCGCCAGCGTATAAACCTCCCCGTGGATCAGGGGATGAGGGCGGCGCGTTTCCTTGTAGCGGCGCAGCAGCACGTCGTCGGCCGCATCGAGAAAAAGAACCTTGACCGCATATCCCGCCTCCGCGAGCGTTTGTACCGACTCCCCTACATCGCCCGAATAGGCGTTGCTGCGGACGTCGAGCACCGCGGCAAACCGTCCCGCCCGGCCCGCTTTCCGGCACCGTTCGAGGAAATCGAGCAGCAGCTCCGCCGGAATGTTATCGAAACAGAAATAGCCGATATCCTCCAGCGTGTGAATAGCCTGTGATTTGCCCGCGCCCGAAAGCCCGGTGACAATCAAAAGTTCCATCGATTCTCTCCTTTACGGCTCCGGCCGTGAGCCCAACAGCTGAACCTCCGGCTCAAGCAGAATGCCGGTCTGGCGGAACACCTCGGCCTGCACCCTCTCGAGCAGATCTCTGACATCGCGGCAGGTGGCGCCGCCGGTGTTGATGACAAACCCGGCGTGCTTTTCGCTCACTCTGGCCCCGCCCACCGAAAAGCCCTTGAGCCCGCAGGAATCGATGAGGGCGGCGGCATAGCCTTCCTTCGGACGTTTAAATGCGCTCCCCGCGCTCGGATAATCCAGCGGCTGCTTCTCGACGCGCTTTCGCAGCGTTTCCGCCATCTTTGCATCGATCTCCTCCGGGTTTCCCGACGAAAGGGAAAACACCGCTGAGCAGACAATTTCCCCGCCCGCAAATCGGCTGGTGCGGTATCCGAACCGCGCGCCGGCGGCATCGGTTTCAAACGGCTCCCCTTCCGGAGAAAGGGCCTCTACACGGGTCACCACGTCCTTCGTCTCCCCGCCATAGGCCCCGGCGTTCATCCGCACCGCGCCGCCGACGCTGCCCGGAATCCCCCAGGCAAATTCCAGCCCGGAAAGGCCCTCCTGCCGGGCAAAGCGGCAGAGCTGCGAAAGGGTGGCTCCCGCCTGCGCGAGAAGCGCGTCACCCTGCCGCACAATCCGACTCATCGGCGCTCCGAACGCAATGACCGCGCCGCGCACCCCTTCATCGGCGACCAGCAGGTTGGAACCGTTCCCCATCAGGAAAAAGGGAATCTCCTGCTCCCGGCAGGCGGCAAGGACCGCCGCTGTCTGCTCCCGGTCCGACGGAGATACAAAAAGCTCCGCGGGGCCACCGATTTGAAACGAGGTGTGCCGGCTCATCGGCTCTTCGCAGAGGCAGGCACAGCCCAAGGCGTCAAGCCGTTCCTTCAATCGCTCTGTCCGGTTCATCCAAATCTCTCCCGCCGTTCAATTTACTGCCAGTAGCTGTGCAGCTCGGGCATCACCTGCGGAGGAAGGTCATCCTCCGGCATGCCCAGACTCTTCATCAGCGCGTGCGGCGCGCTGTATCCGAGCTTTTTCAGCCGCAGGTTCATCGTGGCCGCCTCGATGATCACCGATAGGTTGCGCCCCGGTTTGACCGGTACAGTGACACAGGGAATCGGGATTCCCAAAATATCCATCTGAGGGTTATCCACCCCAAGCCGGTCGTAGGCTTTTGTCTCATCCCAGAGTTCAAGCTGGACGATCATCAGGATCCGCTCGGCGATTTTGACCGCCCGCATCCCGTACATTCTGCGCGCATTGATTACGCCGATGCCGCGCAGCTCCATAAAGTGCCGGATGTTCTCCGGCGAAGTTCCGACCAGCGTATGGGCGTTGATCCTGCGGATTTCCACCGCATCATCCGCCACCAGCCGGTGGCCCCGCGCAATCAGCTCGATCGCCGTCTCGCTTTTGCCCACCCCGCTGTCGCCGAGAATCAGTACGCCGTCGCCGTAAATCTCCATCAACACACCGTGGCGGGTAATCCGGGGGCCGAGATCGACGTTGAGCTGCGAGATCAGCGCCGACATAAAGTCACAGGTGTTGTCAGAAGTGCGCAGCAGCGGGATATTCTCGTGGCGCGCGGCATCCAGCAGCATCGGCGGAACTTCAAGCGAGCGGGTGACAACCATGACCGGAGGGCGCAGCGCGCAAAGCCGCTCACAACGTTCGACCGCAGTTCCATGTTCAAGCAAATGGATAAAGGTAATCTCGCTTTTTCCGAGAATCTGCACACGGTGATGATCGAATACGTCAAAAAATCCCGCGAGCTGGAGTCCCGGACGGTTAACCTCCGTGCTCGAAACCTTGATTTCCTCCGCGGGGCGGGGCAAAAAAATCGTTTCCAATTTAAAATCCTGGATCATCTTGGCCAGAGAAATATCAAATTTACTGGTCATCGTGTAAGCACCCGCTCTCATCATTTGTATGGTATTTCCTATTATACTAGAAGCTGTCTCTGATTTCAAATACAATCGGCGGGCGGGCGGTATCTGCAAGAAATCTTTCTCCGATTCTATATTTTTTCCCATCCCCGTGGTATAATGTGAACACTTGACGCACCGGGCCTATAAAATTGCGGTACGTTTCATAAAAGCTTATACCGGTGCTGACGGTTATTATTAGGAAGATTTTTACATAAATCATATCAGGAGGCAGATCCATGAGAATCGCGATCTTTGTAGAGACCTATCTTCCCTATCTCAACGGGGTGGTCACCCATGTGAAAATCCTGCGGGAAGGGCTGATTCATAACGGACATGAAGTCCTGATCGTCACCGCCGACAAGACGGTCAAAGAACATGTGCTCGAGGGCGGCGTCCTGCGCTGTCCCGCGCTTGAGGTCAAAAAAATCTATGGCTATGGACTTTCCAGCCCGATCAGCCTGACCCTCATGAAGCGGATCAAAGAATTCCGCCCCGATGTGATCCACATTCAGCAGGAATTTTCCATCGGTCTCGCCGGAGTCAGGGCTGCGCGCGCCCTGCATCTGCCCCTCATCTACACTCTGCACACCATGTATGATGACTACATCTATTATATTGCGCCCGGCCCGCTGACCGGAATCGCACGGAGAGTATCTCACAACTATGTGCGCTTTATCGCCCGCCGCGCCGACATCGTTACCAGTCCTTCAAAGAAGTGCCTTGATTATCTCTCAAACGCCGGAGTGCACCGCAAGGTGTATGTCATTCCGAACTCGGTGGAGCTCGACGATTACAGCGAAACGGCCACCACTCCGGAACAGCGCGCCGCGATTCGCGAGCGCTACCACATTCCCGCCGACGCTTTTGTCACCTGCTTCTGCGGGCGGATCGGGAAGGAGAAAGGCGTTGACAACCTCATTAAGCTCTGGCATTCCCAGTGCGGCGGCGATCCCAGCTTCTACCTGATGATTATTGGAGAGGGCCCCTTTCGCAAGGAACTGGAGGCGCTCGCTCAGAGCTACGGTCTGGGCGACCGGATCATCTTTACCGGAGCGGTCCCCCACGAGCAGGTATCTCCCTATTATGCCTGCTGCAACGCCTACGCCACCGCTTCCCTCTCGGAAATGTACTCAATTTCAATGCTGGAGGCGCAGGCCTCCGGCCTGCCGGTTGTTCAATGGCTCGATCCCGACAATGTCGATCAAATCAAGGTCGGAGTCAACGGCTACCTTTTCGAGACGGCTGAAGAATTCGGCAGGATCATCCATCAGCTTGCTGCCGTGACCCCCGAACAGCGGATTGAGCTGGCCAAACGGGTTCGCGATTCGGTCAAGGAGCGCAGCAGCGACTCGATCGCAAACTATCTGCTCGACCTCTACCAGCAGGCAATTAACAAGCACCGGTAAAAGACAGGGCGATCAAACCATGTTTGGAACACGCGGGATGCGCCGGTGCGAAAATTGCATGACGCCGGCTCGTTTTGCAGGAGACATCGGGCCGTTTACGCATCAGGGCCGCGCCCAGGCGGAAAGCACCCCGTTTTCGCCGTCGGGAACAGGTATACGGGATCTGACGCCGTTTGCCGCTCCGGTTCCTTTTTCCGCTGCCCAGCTGGGCGGCATGACCGGGCGGAGGGTGCACCGTTCACTGTGCTCAACCCCTGTCAGCAAAAGGATTTGATTGCCCGCCGGCACAACCGGTGGATGTCAGATACACAAGCCGAAGGGCGGGCCGCAGAAAAATTTCTGCGGCCCGCCCTTTTTCGAACGAGCGCCCATTATTGATACAGCGCGGTCCGGCGGCCGGCCGGGAAATAACGGTAGGGCAGAACCGACGGCTCGCCCCCGCGATACGCTTTGAGCAGCGCAGGAGAAATCCGGGCCGTCAGCAGCGTTTCCTCCTGTGAAAAATTCTCGCAGACAACCTCGCCGTCCGGGTCAAAGAGGACGGTGCCGCCCGAAAAATGTCCGCCGATTCCATTGCCGCCCACCAGATTACAGCAGCCGAGATAAACCCGGTTGTCATATGCCCGGGCGGGCAGATACTTCATCCACGTTTCTCGGCGCAGGGAATCCTTCGGAGAGGCGAAAGGAGCCAGCACCAGCTCCGCGCCCTTCAGGGAAAGAGTTTCCACCAGCGCCGGATAATGGGTGTCATAGCAGACAGCCATGCCGATCACGCCCTGTGCGGTTTCAAATACCGGCAGCCTGTCCCCCGCCGAAATCCATCCGGCCTCTTTCCCGCCGAGATGGGTCTTGCGGTAAAACCGGTGGATTCCATCGGGCCGGCAGAGCATCTGGGTAATAAACACACGTCCATCCGGCGCCCGCTCGAGCAGGCCAACCGCAATCAGAAGCCCCAGTTCCCGCGCGAGGGCGGCAAGCCGCAGGCAGGGCGTGGAATCAAGCGGGAGGGCAAATTCCCTCGCACGCTCGGTGCAGTATCCGGTCAGCGCGCCCTCCGGAAAGCAGAGAAGATCCGCGCCCGCTTCCTCCGCGCGGCGCGCATAGGCGATCATCTTTTCAAGATTCCCGCGCTGATCAAGACAGGAGCTTTCAATCTGAGCGAGGGCCAGAGTACATTGGGTCATTGCATTTCTCCTTCAAACAGGATTGGGAAGGGGCCGGTTGATCCTCCAGATCAGCCGGCCCCGCTTTCCTTTCTTATTTCTTTCTGCCCAGCAGCCGGATCAGATACAGAAAGAGGTTGATAAAGTCGAGGTAAAGTTCCAGCGCCGAATAGATGGAGGCCTTATCGAGCAGTTCCTGATTTCCTTCAAAGGCATAATAAAGGTCCTTCGTCTTTTTGGAATCATAGGTGGTGATTCCGAGAAAGATGGCGACACCGGCCAGACAGATCATCGTGTCAAAGCTGTCAAGCCGCAGAAACAGATTGATTACCTGCATCACAATCAGGGCGAGCAGTCCAAAGATGACCAGAGACCGGAAGCCGGAAACATCACGCCGGGTAATCAGCCCCGCCGCCGCCATGCAGCCAAAAAAGAACGCCGAAACGCCGAAGGCCAGCATTGCAACGCCCGCTCCATAGGCCGCCAGCACCGCTCCGATGGTAATGCCGGTCAGCGCGGAATACATGACGAAGACCGCGCGGCAGGCATTGACCGATATTTTGGTCAGTCGTGCGCTGAGAAAAATCACAAGCCCCAGCTGGGCCACCAGAAGAACCAGAGAAAGCATTGGAACGGAATAGAAGAAAAACACCAGATTGCTGGCGTAGAGGGTCATACCGACCGCAAAGGTAATCGCAAGACCAAAGAACATCCAGAGATAGGTCTTGGCGACATGTTTATAAAGCGGATTTCGGCCGCGCTCCGCCTCAAGGGTAAGCTCATCGTTCGGGAACATAGAAACTCCTCCTTCATGTCCGGGGTGTGCCCGGGAAATTTGCGGGGCATAATGAGAGAAACCTTTTTGCAGGAAACTCCTGACGGTATTATATTATCACAGGCAGCGCAATCCTGCAAGAGACGGGGGCTTCGGTATCCGGTCGAAGTGAAGCCTGTGCATCGAAAGCATGGATTTCTCCAGTCCTCAAAGGGAGTGACGCCGGGTTGCTTCTCAAAAGGCCAAATAACTTTTCGCCTGCACCGCAGGCCGCCTGTCTCTCCGCTCCTTATCTCCCCGCCCATCCGCTCTGCCCCGGCAGGCGGTGCCCGGGCGAAGGGCGGCACTGCTCATGCACCTCAACCGCTAAAACAGTGGTTCTGTCCTGCTTCACTCCTGTGTCTTTCGGATTCATTGCCGTTTTGCTGTGCTCAAGCCTGTTGGAGAAAGCATATTTCTGTTGACCACCGACTGCCCTCCACGCAATACAGAATCAGCGTCTGAATAACTCCGGCCTTCACTGCGCTGCGGCAGAGTAAAATTCCCGCCGCGAATTGGCCGCGGCGGGAATTTTCAAATTTTACACCTGCTCAAGAGCCTGTGCAATATCGGCAATCAAATCGCGGGAATCCTCCAGCCCGCAGGAGAAACGGACCAGATCGGGCGAAACACCGGCGGCCGCCAGCTCCGCATCATTCATCTGGCGGTGTGTCGCGGAGGCGGGATGCAGGCAGCAGGTCCGCGCATCGGCCACATGGGTTTCAATCGCGGCGAGTCTGAGGTTTTTCATAAAGGCTTCAGCAGCTCCGCGGCCTCCCTTGACTCCAAACGACACGACGCCGCAGGAACCGTGGGGCAGATATTTCTGGGCCAGCTCATGATAGCGGTCCCCCGGCAAGCCGCAGTAGCGAACCCATGCAATCTTCGGATGGCTCTGGAGAAATTCGGCGACCGCCTGTCCGTTTTCGCAGTGGCGCGCCATCCGGACGTGGAGACTCTCCAATCCAAGATTCAGGAGAAAAGCGTTCTGCGGCGACTGAATGGAACCAAAATCGCGCATCAGCTGTGCGGTGGCCTTGGTAATGAAAGCGCCGCCGAGTCCAAACCGCTCGGTATAAGTCACGCCATGGTAGCTGTCATCCGGCGTGGTGAGACCGGGATACTTATCGGCATATTTGGTCCAGTCGAACTTTCCGGAATCGACGATGCAGCCGCCTACACCCGCACCGTGGCCGTCCATATATTTGGTGGTCGAATGGGTGACAATGTCGGCGCCCCATTCAAAGGGGCGGCAGTTGACCGGGGTAGCAAAGGTATTATCAATAATCAGCGGCACGCCATGCGCGTGGGCGGCATGGGCAAACTTCTCGATATCCAGCACGGTGAGGGCAGGGTTGGCGATTGTCTCGCCAAAAACCGCCTTGGTGTTGGGGCGGAAGGCGGCCTCCAGTTCCTCGGCAGTGCAGTCAGGATCGATGAAAGTAAAGTCGATCCCCATCTTTTTCATTGTCACCGAAAACAGGTTATAGGTTCCCCCATAGATCGCAGTGGAAGAAACCACATGATCGCCACAGTTGGCGATGTTGAAAACCGAATAGAAGTTAGCGGCCTGTCCGGATGAGGTCAGCATGGCGGCGGTCCCGCCTTCCAGCTCGCAGATCTTGCCGGCAACCGCATCGTTGGTAGGGTTCTGAAGACGGGTGTAAAAATAACCGCTGGCCTCCAGATCAAAAAGCTTTCCCATATCCTCGCTGGTAGCATACTTAAAGGTCGTGGACTGGACAATCGGGATTTGACGGGGCTCTCCATTTCCGGGAGTATAGCCCCCCTGGACGCAGACGGTATTAATCTGATAGCTGCTCATGGGTGTTTCCTTCTTTCCTGTTGGATTGGCGCCGGCGCGGTTCCGAGCCTCAAGCCGGTCGTTAAATGCGACTTTGGGTATCATTATAGCATCGCTTTTGCGGCGAAACAAGGGATTCGTCCGAATCCGGCGGAAATATCCTGAAAATTTTCCGACCTCTGCGCGAAAAAAATGCACTGTTTAGAGCTATACTGCCAGTTATAAACAATTTCAACCATCTTTTCAACATGTGCACTGTAAAATGGCTTGTCTTTGCCGTTGAGGAAATAAATTCTTAACAAATTTAAGAGCTATTCTTCAAAAAGCGTTTCATCTCTGTTCCAAAAACAAACGATTTTCTGAAACTATACTGAAAGTCAAACCCCAAAATCGGAAAAAGTTCGTGGATTGATTACTTTTCAGGAAATTTGCGGGTTTGCAAACATATCGGTCAGGAAACTCATTGGGATAAAGTCAGTTGTGAAACCTTATGGGAAGGCCATTGGAACAGTGGCCGCAGACAAGAAGCCATTTGTTAAATTCGTCAAATGACTAGAAGTTGCGAAAATCATAGAAACGCTTTTCATTCCTGCGATGGCTTTATTCAGCCTTTTCCACTATTCCCGATGGTGTGAGGGTGAAGTAATTTATCACTGATTTCAAGGCCTTCTGCGGCTGGCTCAAACCATACTGCAATGTCACTCTTGCTGTTGAAAAGCAACGATTTGCTGGTTCAAAGCGGCTGTCTGTTTAGATACATTTCAAAGGAAAAGGACACGCTGCTGCATAAAAGAGGATACAGCAGCGTATTTCACGATATCATCTTTCCTTTTATGAGGATTGCTTCTTTCCCATCCCTCTTGGTTTCGATCTTCAGGCGCTTAATAAGGCTGTTTGGGAAATACAGACTTTCTCATCTGTCAGAAGAGCAAATAATCCGGAGCTATCTTTGGCAGAAAAACAGTTCGGATCATATCGGTTTGTCCGATTGAAATAGAAGGATGCCCGTCCCCCGTTATGCCCAATAACAACAACTGCTGCCGGAGAGCAAGGGCGCATCTATGAGGAAAGCGTGGATTCCTACCGCACGCTGAGAGAGCGAAACGGACGAATGGCCAACCCACGGGCCGCACTCAACCAGTTCCCCCATAGAACGGGTGTTTCTATGCACGAAAACTATAGAAAATAAAAACATCCGGTCTTTAGCGGGGTGTTTATAAGACAGTAACAAAAGCAAAAGGCGTGACGAAAGTGGTCGCGCCTTTTGCCTTATGTGGATAGCTGCTTTCGAGGCGCAAGGGGAATGCAGTCCCTTGCTCGGAACATAGTGACGCAAAACGCCCCGGACATTTTGGTGTCCGGGGCGTTCCGTCTCACAGAGTACACATATAGGGATTCCCCTGTATAGAAGTGCGCCCTTTGTCCCGTCCGGATAATCGGAATCAGCGCTTTATATTACTTGGAATCCGAATTAAGTTTTCCGTAGATATAATAATCGCACCAAGTGTTTACCATTTTTCCCTGACGAATCAGACCTTCCTGTCTATATCCACATTTCTCCAGCATTTTCTGTGAGGCAATATTTCTGACATCCACCTTAGTCCACAAGCGCTGAAGTTCAGTGTGCAGAAAGCAGAAATCTGTCATTGCAGACAGTGCCTCTGTACCGTAGCCTTTTCCTTGGCAGCTCTGTGAAAGACGGATTGCAACAGAAGCCATGCGATTACCTTCGGTCAGATATACCCAAATATCACCAATTACCTTCGCAGACGATTTTTCCTCAATTCCCAAATGAAAACTCTTTGAAGATTTTTCTTCTTTTTCAAAAAGCAGTTCCGGATTCCTGTCTGTTTTTCCCGGGCCTTTTCCCCAGTAAGTATAGATGGACTTGTCCGGCATCCATTCCCTTAAGGCGGATACGTCCGCCGCACACATGGGGCGAATACGAAGGCGGTTGGTATCAATTACCGGCTTTTTTTGCAGATAATCGGAAAGAGCCATGATAACGCCTCCTTAAAAAATGAATTCAGCATCCCAGTCAAACTCACCGCTTTCCTCATAGGACTTCGGCCAATGGCTGCACCAGTTCGGCCCGGAAGAATGCTCGACCCGATCAATACTTGGCGTGTAAGGTTTCAGGTCAAGGACTATGCTGCCCGGAAAAGCATCCATGTAGGACAGGCCAATCGTTCCGGCCGACTCATCCACATATACGATATTAACATTGGACACTGCGATAGGATTCGGCCTTTCAGGTGAGCGGAGCGCAAATACGCCAATCTCTTCCGGCCCTTTTGCATAAGGCTTCTTTTCGACAAGAGTTCCACGATCCTTATCATTATCGCAGCCATCCATCCACCAAAGAACCTGCGCATGGCTATACTCCCCCAGACCTTTCAGGCCGGCTCTGTATGCAGGGTTAAGGAAGATTTTCGTTTCATCATTCTCATTTTCAATCTTTCCGATGGGAAATACTTTGATTTCGTTCATGTATATGAACCTCCTAAATAATCTCATCGAGCGCCCGATACCTATATTCTACAAAGTGTAATGGATACTTCAATCCCTAATTTCAAAAACAATAAATTGTGCAAATTAAGCCGATTCAAAAACAACCGCAGCAGATTAACCGCTGCGGTTGTTAACTGTCTTATGAGCTCCGCCCCTTCGACCGGATGTTTTTATTTTCAGCAGTGCGGTAAAATCACTTTTGGAGTCTGCGCGTTCAGTACCCTCCGCATGGCATGGACTGCTTTCTCTTTTGGGGATGACAGAAAATTTTTAGGGCCGAAGGCGGAAAAGCCGATCTCAAGAGGGGTGTACGTCTATAAAAAACGAGTTAAAGCAATCGCTTTAACTCGTTTTTGGTGCGGTAGATGGGACTTGAACCCTGATTTTGGCTTATTTAAGCCAAAAACAGTGGGTTATTTTGCGGATTTCATGCGAAAATTTTATAGATTAATCCGTCTGAAAACAAGAATTTTTTTGCTTGTAAAAATAAAAGTGGGTTAAAAAGTGGGTTACCTAAAACATGAAAAAAGCGGGAGCTTTCGCCCCCGCTTTTCCCTTTACTGATACGGATTATTTTTCCACTTGGAGTTGAACGACTGCCACATTGCGCTTTTCTGTTTCCGCGAAAGCCCGCTTGCATCAATCGCCTTTTTTGCCTCCTCCTGCGAAACGCTGCCGTTCCCGTCGGTGTCGGCCTGCGCCCGGACAGTCAGATACTGCCCATAGGTCAGATTTGCTTTGGTGCAGATTTCAATCGCCTTATCCATGCCTTTATCCGCATATTCCGGTGCGATTCTGCGCTTGGCAATCTCCCCGGCGTACTGGTAAAGCTCACCGATCATTTTAGCTTTTTCCTCGTCCCCCATCTTTTTGTAAGCGGAAGAAGAAATCATCTGGTTGATCAGCTCATATGAAGTCGTGCCCCGCACCCTCATATAAGCGGTGTATTCCGCCGCGCTCATGTCGTACCGGGGCAGGCTGCCTTTCGCATTGAAATACTTGTTCGGACTGGTATTGGGGATCACCGAGCTTTCCCCGGTCTTTTTATAAAGCCGAAGAATCTCCTTGTCTACCGGAGTTTCTTTGTTGTGCGACAGATAGCCCGGCGATACCAGATTCTCTGCGATCCGTTCACCCAGCCCCTCCTTCTGCTCCCGGCCCCAGACATCCAGCTTCGGTTCCAGCCCTTTCGACATGCCCGGCACCTTCTGCCGGATTGTGGAGTTATACGCAACCGTCCAGTCAGACGGAACCAGCGCCGTCTTGTCCTTATAGTAGGCATTGCGCTGCGTCCCGTCAATAATCCGGTTGATCTTTCCTCCCAGCGTCGGCACCGCCTGCCCGAAGTAGCTTCCGA
>Ga0129309_1000347_pt1 | contig 37805 bp, 27 predicted proteins | sample L1105metagenome_FD_94439 | JGI IMG/M metagenome (GOLD analysis project Ga0129309, IMG submission 94439) | Ring-tailed lemur group fecal microbial communities from Wisconsin, USA - L1105 metagenome | ecosystem: Host-associated > Mammals > Digestive system > Large intestine > Fecal | place: USA...
AATAACGAAGATTTTTGAGATGACTATTTAAAGGAGGAGGGAAGATGCATAAAACGGTTGGACGTTTGATTGGGATGCTCGCAGTGCTTTTGGCACTTCAATTCCCATTGTCCGTCTATGGTACACAGGTCCAATCCGTCGAATCAGAAGGATCTGTTGGATTTACCGGGGTATACAAACCGATCGGCCCGCCCGATCCACCCCCAAGCACCAGTCCGCAAAAACCAGGCGGCTCGTTACCACAAACGAATATGACCGAAGGGGCATTTGCCGGTTGGGTCGGCAGATTCTTAGTGATCGGTGTCTTACTGATCATAGAGGGTAAAAGAAGAAAAGCAAGACAAAAAACTATCAATTGAGAGAAAGCAGGAATAAAGAATGAAATTTATCCGTTTAGCAACTGTCGCTGCATTATCAACAACGATCTTTGCCGGAGGCGCACAAGCTTTCGCTGAAGAAGCAGATCAAGAGAAAGAAACACAAGAAGTCCGTAAAACCACGACTGATGGTCAAATCACCTTTACACCAGGTAATGACGATACGGTCGTTGATCCTGGAGATGAGGGACCGGATGTTGAAATTCCGCCAATCACGGGTCCGGATGGAGAAAACAAGGGACCTTTAACGATCGCCCTTGTACCGACGATGAACTTTGGTTCACAAATTATCTCGACTACAGATGAGCATTACAATATGGTCGCTGAGATGCAACAAAAAACAGGGACGACTGGCGAAGAAAACATGGTCCCTTATGTCAGCTTGGCACAAGTCCAAGATACTCGCGGTACAAATGAAGGCTGGGAATTGAGTGTCAGTCTAACGGAATTCCAAGCACCTACGGATACATTAAACAATGTATTGAAAGGCGCAAAAATCACGTTATTCGATCCAACCCTACGCTACAGTATCGATGATGCAGCTCAAGCACCGAGCATTCACGCAAGTGGATTGGAATTGATTCCCAATAATGATGCCGTACCGATTATGACGGCTGCTAACAACAAAGGGGCTGGTACCTCGACGGCTGTTTGGGGAGATCATGATGCGATCGCAAAACAAGTAGAAGATGGCGCAGCGGTTGTAGAGAATGAGGCGATTCAACTATTCGTACCAGGTACGACTGCCAAAGATGCGGTAACGTATACCTCTACCTTGACATGGGAATTGGGACAAACACCTGACAATGAACTGTAAGAAGTAAATCGTTCCTTTTCCATGTTCTATTAGTCACTGGCAGCGTTACAGATCTCTGTGGCGCTGCTTTTTTTAGAAAGGATTACGACAAATGAAACACAAACAAGCTATGCAAAACGGGCTTTGGCTTCTAGCGGTACTTTTCTTTTTCTTCACACTATCAGTCCAAGCCGAAGAGACTGCCTTAAATACACATGTCACCCCGCTTTTCCCTGAAAGCCAAGTCGATGAAAGCAAGGGATATTATGAGCTGTTACTTGCTCCTGGTCAAAAAGAGACCCTGCGGCTGGAAGTCGGCAATTCCAGTTCAGAACCAATCAACGTTCAGGTAACACCGCATACTGCTTATACCAATACTTTAGGGAATGTCGAGTATGGCAAAGATGCCAAAGAAGCAGATCCAACCTTGGTTCATTCCTTGGATGAGCTGATGACTCCTTCGGAGGTCATTACACTGGAGGGAAAAGAAACAAAGATCATAGATATTCCTTTGCAGATGCCTCAAGACGCCTTTGAAGGGTATTTAGCCGGCGGTTTACGAATCACCGAAATAAAAGATGAGGAAGAAAGTGAGACGCCGGAAGGGGAAGGGGTCGCGATCAAGAATGAATTTGCCCATGTGATCGGGGTTGTCGTCAGCAATACCAGCGATTCTGTACAGCCGGAATTGGAACTATTAGATGTGTTTGCGGACCAGTTGAACTATCGGAATGTGATTAGTGCGACGTTGCAAAACTTTACACCGGCTTTTGTGAATCGCTTGGAAGTGGAGGCAACAGTCAAACGAGCTGGAGAGAATGATGTGCTTTATGAGTCTAGTAAAGAAATGATGCAGATGGCGCCGAATTCGAACTTCAACTTTCCGATTTCGTTAGAAGGAGATCGTTTTCGTAGCGGGAACTATCTATTAGACCTAACGGCAAAGTCCGGAGAAAACGAATGGTCTTGGACACGAGAGTTTACGATCGATGCCGACGATGCCCGTAAATTGAACCGAGAAGATGTGATGATCGACAATCATCCGAATTGGTGGATGATTGGTTCGATTGTATTGCTCATCCTAGTGCTTGGACTTGTGTTGTACTTATTCAAGCAAAAGAAGAAGACACGTGAAAGCGAAAAAAGATGATAGAAAGGGGAATTCTATGACGGCGACAATGCAAAAAAGCTTGCTTCTTTTAGGGACGACAATTCTTACTCTGCAGGTCTTCTTACCGTTAGGCACCGTCTATGCGGGGACTACGGAGATGCAAGAAGAGAGACAGGAACAGGTAGAAATTCCGACCATGAAAAACTATATGGAAATGGAAGAGACTAGTGACCCACGTTTTTTCTTTACACGATCTCACATGCAAGGAACGGTAGATGAACCCTTGAAAGTAACTTTTTCTTCAGACCAAGAAGTTTCTGAGGTGAGTATTACCCTTCCAAAGGAAGCACAATTAGTGAAAGACCAGTTGCAGTCGGGGGTTAGAATTGTTCAAGAAGAACAATCGAATCAATGCATAGTTCACGCTGATCGTGCGCAAAAAACTTTCGTACTTCCTATAGTGTTTGCATTTGTAGGAAGATATGAATTAGCCTTGCAAGATAATAGTGTTGTTATTGAAATCATTGAAAAGGAAATTACTAACGGATTTGAAACTTGTAAAGATAGTAACCTTGAGAAATCAAAAATAGAAGATGAAACGAATATCAGTCAAGAAATCGAAGATAATCAGATCTACACCGCCAGAAATGGTACGTGGGGAACAGTTAGTTGGACCTGGGAATCGTCCACTCGAACGATCACTTTACAGGGGGGAACCGCAGGATCTGTAGAATCAGCACCTTGGAAAAAACATACAAACGTAGTAAAAATTGAAGTCCGAGATAGGGTGGTACTACCATCAAATCTATTTTACTTATTTTCAGGACTATTATATCTTGAAAGGATTGAGCAGGGAGAGAATTTTGATACTTCAAATGTTACTTCTATGTTTGCTATGTTTGAGGACACAAGCAGTCTAACAACGTTAGATGTCTCAAATTGGGATACTTCTAATGTTAACAATATGACTCAGATGTTCAATGGAGCTAGCAGTCTAACAACGTTAGACGTCTCAAAGTGGAATACTTCTAATGTTACTAGTATGACTCAAATGTTTAATGGAGCTAACAGTCTAACAACGCTAGATGTCTCAAAGTGGAATACTTCTAATGTTACTAATATGGCATTTATGTTTCAGAATACCAATAGTCTAACAACGTTAGATGTCTCGAATTGGGATACTTCTAATATTACTTCTATGTTTTCTATGTTTCAAAATACCAGCAGTTTAACAATGTTAGATGTTTCCAATTGGGATACTTCTAATGTTAACAATATGACTCAGATGTTCAATGGAGCTAGCAGCCTCGCGATTTTAGATCCCTCAGATTGGAATACTTCCAATGTTACCTCTATGTTGTCTATGTTTCAAAATACTAGCAGTCTAACAACGTTAGATGTCTCAAATTGGGATACTTCTAATGTTACTAATATGGCATTGATGTTTCAGAACACCAGCAGTCTAGCAACGCTAGATGTCTCAGATTGGGAAACTTCTAATGCTACTTCTATGTTTGCTATGTTTGAGGATACCAGCAGTCTAACAACGTTAGATGTCTCAAATTGGGATACTTCTAATGTTAACAATATGACTCAGATGTTTAACGGAGCTAGCAGTCTAACAACGTTAGATGTCTCGAATTGGGATACTTCTAATGTAAAATCTATGTTTGCTATGTTTCAAAATACTAGCAGTTTAACAACGTTAGATGTCTCAAATTGGGATACTTCTAATGTTAATATTATGACTCAGATGTTTAACGGGACTAGCAGTCTAACAAAGTTAGATGTCTCAAATTGGGATACTTCTAATGTTACTAATATGGCATTGATGTTTCAGAACACCAGCAGTCTAGCAACGCTAGATGTCTCAAATTGGGATACTTCTAATGTTAACAATATGACTCAGATGTTCAATGGAGCTAGCTGCCTCACGATGTTAAATGTATCAAATTGGAATACGACAAATGTTTCTGAAGCTACCAGCATGTTTTCTAATACGATCAATCTTTCAGAGCTTCATCTAGGCACAAGGTCTCGATTTGATCATTTGGCGAGTCCGCCTACTATGCCTACCATTACTTCTTCGGATAACTATACTGGCAGCTGGGTCTATTATTTGAACCAAGAAAATACAATTCCTGAAGCCTATATTACCTCTTCTCCAGCTAATTTTTGGCGGGAATACGATGGTAGTAATCCAGGTACCTATCAGTGGCAAAAAAAAGGATCAGTAGTCGTTCATTACAGAGATATCAATGATCAAGAAGTTATCACTTCAGAAATCCTTACTGGTGGGATACGCGAAATATTTCAAATTGAAGAAAAAGCAATTGAAGGGTATACGTTACAAGAAATTCTGGGTAAGACTTCCGGTCGATTTACTGAAGAAGAACAGCTTATTATTTTTCGATACATGAAAGACACAGTAGGTCCTGTAGATCCATTAAATCCAGAAATTGAAGTGGACCCAGAAAATAAACCAGAACTACCAGAAAATCAAGGTCTACTGAGTATTGACTTTGTTTCGTCTTTCAACTTTGGCGCTCAAGTTATTTCAACTCAAGATCAGACCTATTATGCGCAACCACAACGTTTACTGAATGAAGATGGCACAGTAAATGAGTCGGAAGAACGACCGAATTATGTTCAAATCAGTGATCGGCGTTCGGAAAACGAACGCAATGGCTGGCAACTAGCCGTCACACAAAAAGAACAATTCAGAGGGGAGGAAAAACAGGAGCTTTTTGGGGCTAGTTTGAGTCTATCGAACCAACAAGTCATTACCGCACAGGGCGGTACAGCACCTGGACTCCAATCCGTTCCCTGTGTCCTCATTCCTGGCAATCGGCGAACGCTGCTCAAAGCGCAAGGGAATGAAGGTACTGGCACATGGATCTATCGCTTCGGTGACGCCGATAAGCAAGGAGAAAGTGTCGCATTGAATGTGCCAAAAGGGGCAACTCCAGAAGCTACGACCTATTCCACGACGCTTATTTGGGAGCTGAGCGCAGTTCCTAAGAATTAACACCTAACGGGGAAGAGGAGTATTTTTGTTTCCAATCTTTTTATTATTGTCCAATGAACTTGAAGAAAATTAAAGATAACTACAAAACCTGATAAACGGACTTATTATCAGTAATTAAAATCACTACTGAAACCTTATCAAGGTAGTATGAGTTTTGTACATCCTTTGATAGGAAGAGGTGTCTTTGCGATCCGATTGAGCTATCTTAACGTGATCAATGTTTCTTACCAAATTTCACTTTATCATTTGTCAATCAATTGGTAGTCAAAGTTACTATGAAACGAACTGGATAGGATGACATTCTTTATAAAGTCAATGAAGAAACGATTTAGATGGTGACAAAATCAAATTTGAACTTCTCTTCTCAATTTTACTTAAAGAAGATTGATTCCAAACTGGTGACGATCTATTAAAACAAAAATACCCTCAGGTGAGAAAGAATGAACCTAGAGCTTATATTTACGATCGAAATAGAAGAAATACAGTGTTATAACCGAGTAGATAAAACTATCGATAAGATTAAAAATTGGTGGACAGTAGGTTCTATCATTTTAATTATTTTTTTTTGGGGGGTGTTCTTTATCTGCTCAGTAGCAAAGAAATCATGGGAAAACAAGCATGAGGAATAAGAAGGGACGAAGGGAATGACCCAGAGATTAAAAAGGACAATGCTTATGTCAGGGATGATCATTCTGATGATTCAAGTAATTTTTATGCCAATTGGCATGGTTTTAGCAGAGCCAACAATAGATACTATGGAACAAGAACAAGTGGAACTTCCACCGATTAAAAACTATTTAGAAGAACCGGTTAGTGCTCCACGTTTTTTCTTTACTCATTCTCGTATGCAAGGAAGTGTAGGAGAACCAATGCAAGTGATGTTCTATTCGGATCAAGAAGTTTCAGAGGTACAAGTGCTCATATCCGAAGAAGCAAAACTCATCAAAGGGATGTTACCAGCAGGAATTTCAGTCGACCAAGGAGAACATCCTCCTGAATGGCTGTTCCATTCAGAACATGCTCAAAAAACGTTTGTCCTTCCTTTAGTATTTGATACAAAAGGAAGCTATGAAGTATCTGTTGAAGATGAGAGTTTGTTCATAGACATTATTGAAAAAGAGGTCGAAGAAGAACCTACTAAAAATGAAAGCTTCGAAGCAACAGAAAGTACCGATTTAGATAGTAAAAATGACGAAAGCAATATAAAGCATAATCAGGAAGATACTGATGAAAAGCCGATTACCACAAATACTTATGGAGTAGCAAATGTAATTGATTGGATAGGCTTTATCGAGGCATTTTCTGATCCTTCAATTACTACAATAGATATAAATGACGATTTTGAAGTGCCTACAACACCTTTGTCAAACCAAAATGGACTATTGGCGGGTGATAATGCAAATATCAATGGAAGTGCAACTTTTGTTTATTTGATTAAATCAAGTATCTCAAGAACATTAACGATTAACGGTCATGGCCATCAACTAGATTTTGGTTCAGTCTCATTAGGAATGAGCTCAGTCACTCACAGTGCTAATTCTCCCTGGGATATTACATTTAATGATTTAGATATTTACTCGGGCAACTGGTGGGGATTTTTTCAAACTGCTAATTTGACAGTAGCTCAACATGCTATTTCTAATATCACTTTACACAATATTAATAGCTATGGAAATGAGTTGATTGCACCATATTATACCAATGTAAATATATCTGGCATTGTTAATAATCATATTACAGAAACTTACACTTCAAAGTTTAGAAGCAATTGGCGGGTTAATACAGTGGAATCTGTCAATCTAGAAACAAGGAGTTTGCGGATTAAAGAAGGTGCCACGTTAAATTTGAGTACTGTTAATAGTGGAAATATTATTATTGGATTAGGAGGCCTTGATGCAAACCTTACTTTAGAAAAGAACGCGACTATTAACATTGAATCCAATGGTAGCACCACAGGCGCTAATACTAATGGACTGGGAGCTAGTATTGATATAGTGAATGGCAATTTAATAATGAGTGAAAATTCGGTTATAAATTTAAATACTTCTAGAAGTTACAGCGCAATACAGTTACGCAGCTCAGAATCTAGTCTTCTTATGGAAAAGAACGCAAAAATAAATATACACTCTACCGAACATACAAATTCCACTAATTCAATCCACCGAAATTTAATTTATATGGGAACCGGTAGCAACTTAATGGTAGAAGATGGAGCAGAATTTTCTATAAATGCCATTAACAGAGGAAGTGCTAATTCACATATTTTACACGTCGCTGGGAATGCTCAGGTGTCAATTGGTAAAGATGCTAAATTAAATATAAAAAGTGATAGCACTTCAAATACTCAAAGCTTAATGTATTTCGCTTCTGCTGGGTCAGTTTTTGAGTTTTCTGATGCAAAGAAAGTAAACCTAGAAAGAACTGGAGAAATTGCTGGAACAACGAATAATGGACTAATCAATATTGCAGGAAGTAATGGTCTCTTAGATATAGATGTCCAATCAGTGAAGCAATGGGGAAGAGGGAATTTTGAAGTAAATCCAGACTTTTCTTGGACGCCTGTCTTTAATTTGAATCTCCGCTATGCTGGAGTAGTTCCGACAATTGATACTATGTCCTCTATTTCAATAGAAACTATTGATAGCTTTAAAGAAAACTTTACGACTCAAAATGTTCAACGCGTCTTATTTGAGAAAATACCTGATGTTAAAATTAGTATTGATCCGTTGACAGAAGATCCAGCTGAGTTGAATTCTTTTACAGTCACAGGAAAGGCAACACCATATAGTTATATACGTTTATCCGGAGATCCTGCGTTTCCAATCGGAAACATTGACTCTCCTAACATTTTTGAAAGCGAGTTTTACCATACTATTGCAGATAAAAATGGTGATTACCTTTATGAACTTCCTAGTGACTCAAAATTTACAGCAGGTAATACTGTAGTGGCATATGCCTTTTTAAATGGCAAATATAGTACTGCAAGAACGATTGTAGAGGAGAGAAGATACATTCCTCCAGCTGATCCATTGAATCCTGAAATAGAAGTTGATCCAGAAAATAAACCGGAACTACCAGAAGATCAAGGACTGTTAAGTATTGATTTTATCTCTTCATTTAACTTTGGCTCTCAAGTTATTTCAGCTCAAGATCAAACCTATTATGCTCAATCACAACGACTATTAAATGAGGATGGTACAGTTAATGAAATGGAAGTACGACCAAATTATGTGCAAATCAGCGATCGGCGTCCGGAAAACGAACACAATGGTTGGCAACTAGCCGTTACACAAAAAGAACAGTTCAGAGGCGAGGAAAAACAAGAGCTTTTTGGGGCTAGTTTGAGTCTATCGAACCAACAAGTCATTACCGCTCAGGGTGGAACGGCACCAAGCCTTCAATCCGTTCCTTGTGTTCTCATTCCTGGAAATCGACGAACACTGCTAAAAGCGCAGGGGGATGAAGGAACAGGTACTTGGATCTATCGTTTTGGCGATGAGCAAACGGCAGGAGAAAGTATTACACTCAATGTGCCAAAAGGTGCTAATCCAGAAGCTACGACCTATTCCACGACGCTTATTTGGGAGCTGAGCGCAGTTCCTGAGAATTGAAAGTACACTACAAGATGTTACAAAGTTTCCCCCATTTTTTGCTTTAAGAAGTTTATTTTTTTTGATAAGTAGTTCTTTATAAATAATAAAGAATAGGAATAAATCATAACGAGAAAGGGACTTTCATCTATGATAAAGTATTTAACAAAAAAAGATTATATAGACCATTTTCGAGAAATTGTACCCTCGAATAAACAGAATACGAAAGAAATAGAACAATGCTTAGTCGATCAATTTAATCGATTGAATGACTTGAATGCAAAAGTCATGCCCGAAAATTTCTGGCAAACATTATTGGAGGTTTTGGGGATTGACGCAAAATTATCGATTATCACTGAGTTAGCTCAATACGAGGAATTTTCAATGGAAGATATCTTACGTATTGTTGAAACGGATTATCGTTCGTACTATCAAGAACTATGCGGATATGGATTAAAAGCCCAAACAAAACCTTCAATAATATTTAATGTAGTTTAATCCTGATAATAGAAAAAGCTATACGAGCAATTCCTTTTAGAGAAAAAGATAATTAATCTTAAAGTTAGTTTGCGATTAAAGTGAACGATCAGATGGAGAGAAAAATGAACATTAAAAAGACCAGAATCATAATAAGCAGTCTATTGATAGTGACCGCAGGGATGCCATTAGTTACGCCAATGAAACAAATCCAAGCAAAAACTGTTTCAACTAATGAAATTCATGCACAAGATTCCGCTTGGCTAGATGCAACGGACCCAGAACTATTTGGTGCCAATGCGTTAGATAAAGAAAGCTCTCTTGACCAATCAGAGAAACTACAAGCGATTATCGATCAGTCACAATACTTGACCAATCAAGTTTACATCCCTGCAGGTATTTATATCCTTAATGAAACAGTGACTCTACGGAATGCTTTGAAACTAAAAGGAAATCCACTAGTACCAACAATATTCAAAAACACTACGAATAAAAATGTTACACTATCAGATGAGAATTATCAAACGAGTCGCAATATTGAAATCACTCAATTCTTTTTTGAGAGTGTTGGGATCTTTACGCGTCGCGCTAACTATATTGTGATCAATGATAATGTTTTCTATCAACCAGTTTCTGTATACCCAATTAATCTAAAAGCATCTGTGGGTGCAGTGTTACAAAATAATATTTTTATGAGGGATCATGAACATGGGGTCACTGGAACATCCGTACAGAAAATAACGGTAGAAAACCGAACAAACAACGAATGATCGTATTATTTGTTCGGTCTGTTTAAACTTATTAAAGTTGTTTAAGTTATTAGTTCAAGAAATAAAATTAGTTAATGGGAATATAGATATCAGTAAGACTTTTGTCTTTGAAATTCTTAGGTGGCTGTGTTACGTATAACTCAAAAGGGATAGCGTCTCTAGCTTTGTCTTCTTATTTAAATAGCCATTCTTGGTACATATATTGCCAAGCTTTTCCATATTCTTTGCAACACTCGTACGCAAATCCTTCTCTTTAACAATATGAGGATTATCATCATAAATTGTTAAGACCTTTGAGATATCTGGTTTTATTAAATCGGGATTACGGATCAATTCTCGGACTCTACGGATAATCTTGTTTGTATGCTAAACATATTTGGTTAGAGATCTCATCTAAAAAATTTAGAACAAAAAAATATTTCAAGTTAATACTGTGAATACGGTAGCCACTGTGAGCTTTGCATGAATGTATGTCAAAACAAATATTCACTAATATAAGAAATGATCTTATCTATTAAAAAACAAATAATATAAAATTTTTAACATAAAAATTTAAATGAAATAACATGTGTGTGTAAAAGATAGAGAAGCAGCAACAATTTTTCTTCTATTCGCAAATTTCAGCAAAAATACGCAATACTTGTGTAAATGGTATAGAAAAAATTCTTCTTACATCAGCGAGGTCTGTTTTTGATTATTAGTAAAAGAAAGAAGAAGGATCTAACCCTAAGTATATATAAATGTTTTTCCAATCCTTGGCTTTTGGAATGGTGTTAATCAATACATAATTATTGTCACCAATATATTCTGAAATATAGGGACTATAATTAGTGACTATAAGGTCTATGTGCTCATTATCTAGTTTTTCTTGAGATAAAGACCAAATAGTTAGAAACGTTAACTTGTGATGAGATCTCAATAGTTGATTAGCCTTTAAATAAATAGCTTGCCTCGTTGCCTCGTCGCCTTCTATTAAAAAGTAAATATTCTTTCTTGGGGCATATATTTGTGCTAAAAGATCAGAAAATATAGTTAGATTAGCTGCAATATCAGGTAAGTATTTTGATGATAAATGTAATATAAACGAATTTTTCTCAATAAATTTCAGATTAGCTTGGTATTGTTTAATTTGATTATGTTGAATCGATTGTATGACATCTTGCATTCCTTTATTTAATACGGGAGAGATAGCTTCTTTGATTTTTATTGAGAGAAAAAACGATTTGAAATATGTGATCAAATTTTTTTGATTCCATCCTTCATAAGGAAAATCATCTACATACTGTTTTGCGACAATTTCGATTTCAGGCCATAAGCAAAATCTGTTGTAAAAGATAATCTCACTCTCAATAGACCGCACTGCTCGCTGTGCAAGTAACATGTAATGAATATAAGCAACTTCTGCTTGAGAAAGAGAGAAACCATATCCTTCACCTATTGTAGAAATAAAGGAGGTGAGCCGGACATAATCTGGTTCTTTTAAAATATTTTCTTCAAGATAAGTGGGTAACTGAATATGAAATCCTTGACGATAACGTTCGAAGGCAATGTAAATTATAAAGTAAAATGAGGCAATTCCGACTCCAGTGTCCAATTCAATGTTATCTGCTTCAGCAGATAATTTTGCAATCAAGGTTTTATGGAAGTCTCCAGGCGGATGAAGCGAGTGAGGAGTCTGAGAACCTTCATAATAAAAGTCAAAAAAAAATTTTCTGATACCATTCTCATCTCCAGTTAGATTAATTGGATTCATCTGGAAAGCTAATCCATAACGACGCAACACTGGTTGGACTGTTTGAAGTATACGGCGTAATGAACCAGAAGAATAGTTTAAATAATCCGCTGCTTCTTCCAATGTATCAAGCTCACCATAGAAAATATTTCCAATAATTTCATAAAGAGGTTCATTTGACAACAAGTCTTGCTTCTTCTGGACATAAGTCAAAATATCATTTTCGTTAAATCGATAGCCACTGCTATCAGCTTTTAAGTCAATACTTTCACCGAAATGCATTCTTAATTCTTGAATATCAGACATGATTGTACGCTGAGAGACGTCAAGTTTTTCTGCTATATAATGTGTAGTCACAAATTGTTCCCGTTCAAGAGTATCCAGTAACTGAAATCTTCTAGCTGTAGAGCGGTCGTGAATGAATTGCAGCTGTAGATCCCTCATATTTTGCTTCACCTCCAATGCTATTCTACGTTGATTTTATAAGGTTTTGCAAGTAAATGAGATCCTATTAAATTGGAAAAACAGTATCCGCTAAATAGATATCAAAGTATTTAAACCATATGCAGTTTTATCTATGAATTTGGAGAAGAATTCGAATAATACAAAAAGAGGTCTTCCATTTCTTTTTTTGTATTATCACTAGAAATATAAATATATTAGTCAAAAAATTGATGCCAATTTAAAGCTAACTGTTTAAAGATTCTTTGCCAATCATGCGCATGTATTGTTGGATTCGTTAGGATATGTTTTTTTGATAATAAATAATCTGTTACATGAGGTGCGTAGTTTGTAATAATTAGGTCACTCTGATAGTCATTCAAAATGCTATTATCTACTGACCAAATTGGCAAAAATTGTAAATCATGGGAATTGCCTAAATATTTTATAGCTTGGGCTTTAATATTTTGGATGTTTAAGTAGTCGCCCTCTAATAGAAATACTATTTTTTTTCTAGGTGTATGATAAATCGCCAATATGTGACAATAAGCAGTGAGTATTGCTGCTATATCATTAAACAAACGAGATGAATAAAATTCATTATTAATATTTTTCTTTAGAAACGCAATATTTTGTTTAAACTCTTTAGGATATGATTCTTTGATCGTTGTAATCGTATCTGTCATTGTACGATTTAAAATTGGACAAATAGCGTCATTTATCTTTATAGACAAGAAAATAGATTTAAAAAAAGTGTTTAATGCTTTTTTATTCCAGTCATTATATCCGTGATGTTCAATAAATTTTTTTGCCAAAAAATTAACTTCAGGCCATAAACAAAATCGTTCATAGAATAATGCTTCACTTCTCGAATCATTCAAAGGCCTTTTAGTGAGGAGTGTATAGTGAATCCAGGCAACTTCTTGTTTCGTCAGTTGAAAATCATAGGTCTCTCCCAAAGTGATTAAACATTTTTCTAATCGGTCAAAGTCTTTTTCTTTATAAATCTGTTTTGCCAGTTTGGGACAGAGATCTATTGTATGCCCTTGTCGATTTCGCTCCACCACAATATAAACTGTATAGTAAAAACAAGCAAATGAAGAACCCGTATCTAATTCGATATCTTTTTCAGATTCATCCAAAAACCCAAGTAAAATTTCCTGAAATCTTTTTGGTGGATGCATTGTATAGGGTGTATGAAATCCTTCGTAATAGAAATCCAAAAAAAATTTTCGGATACAGCTTTCATCTCCATGGATATTTATCGGATTCACACTTAAAGTTAAACTATAGTTCCTTAATACGGGCTGTATCGATGCTAAAATTCTTCGTAAAGAACCAACAGAATAATTTAGATAGTGGGCTGTATCAGTAATAGTATCCAAATCACCGTAAAAAATGTTTCCAAAAATCTCATAAACAGGTTCGTTCCCCAGGAGCTCTTGTTTTTTTTTGCTGTACTGATACATATCTATCTCTTGAAATTCATAACCATTGTTACCTGCATGGAAACTTGCAGATTCTCCAAAATGCCTTTTTAGACTACTTAAATCAGAAATAATTGTTCTTTGAGATGCACCAATTTTTTTAGCTAGGTAGACCGTTGTCACTATTTGTTTTTTCTCAAAAATATTTAACAATTGAAACCACCTTACTATTGATGGATTGTTAATGAGCTTCACTTGTAAATCTCTCATTCTTCAAACTTCCTCCCTATCATTTAGCATTGCATTCCTCTTTATACAAAACTGATGATAGTCTATTCTTTTCTCGATAATTCTACTTATTTTTGCGCAAACCATTGATATGATAGTATAATTCACGTGTTTTTCATAAGGCACTGCAATTCTTAAGTATCTCTATTCCTGTGCATATGATAAATTGAATCTGTTCAACGGGATTTGTTATTGAATATGATTTTTCTAGATATATTAGATAAAACATTCAAAAAAGAAATTACTTTTTGATTTAAGGAGGGGATAGTATGGGAAACAAAAGGATGCTCGACATTTTGCTTAAAATTTTTGCAATTTGCATATTCATCCTCTCTAATTTTCCATTTACTATTTTATTAGCTAATGAAATGACATTGGATGAATATTATGACAGAGGTACTTTTGATGAGATCGAGAGGAATGACACTGTTGATGAATTAAAGAAATCTATAGAAAAAGAGCTACCGAAAGAAACTGATGAATCTGAAGATGTAACTCTCAAAGACTCTGAAGTACCTTATATGGATAAACTACAAGAAGATACAGAATATCATTCTGAGGAAAAAAATATTTCCACTACAGGTGTGTGGGGAACTGTCCCTTGGGAGTACGACGCGGACAGCCAAACAATTTTTCTTTATGGAGGTGAAGCTGGAGAAACATCTGCTGCTCCATGGAAAGAATACTCAGGTATTGAGCGAATCAACGTTGCAAGCAAGGTTATCTTACAAGATAACTCATCGAATCTTTTTGTAATCCAACAGAACTTGGTTAACATTGAAAATAGTCATAATCTTGATTTTACAAATGTGACCAATATGTCTGGAATGTTTATGCTCACAACAAAACTAAAGGAATTAGATATGAGTACATGGGACGTTTCCAATGTTGAGTCGATGGAATATCTGTTTCATGGATCCAATTTTACTACATTGGATTTAAGTACATGGGATGTATCAAGGGTTCGTCGTATGCACTATATGTTCTCTAATACGGTTGCACTGAATAATCTAGATGTAACAGGGTGGAATACCGAATCTGTTCTCTCTTTCGACAGAATGTTTCAAAATACTGGAATAAGTCATTTAGATATAAGTAGCTGGAGAAATGACAGTTTTAATTCAAAGAACAGTATGTTTTACAATGTAAATCGACTTAAGAACCTAACTTTAGGTGAAGGTTTTCATTTGACTGGCAACATGGATTTACCGATGATTCAAGAAAATGGTTATACAGGTCGTTGGATTCGCAGAGGGAACAATCAGGTACTGGATTATGATAATGTCTTTGAAGATTCTGTTGCTTTTATGAACGGATATGGAGACAAAAGTCCTGGTAGATATGAATGGGAACCGGTTCTTTCATTATGGGGAACCGTTCCATGGGAATATCATGCAGGCACTCAAACAATCATTCTTTATGGGGGTGAGGCTGGAATCGTTGAGGAAGCACCTTGGAAAGCACATGGATCAGTAGAGACAATAATTGTTAATGATCGGGTGGTGTTACCTGAAGTTTCAAGCAGTTTATTTGCACAATTGACAGACCTAAAAAAAATAGAAAATGCAGATAGTTTTGATACGTCGGAAATCAGGTTGATGGACTGGATGTTTCACAATACGTCATCTCTAAGAGAATTAGATGTAAGTACTTGGGATCTTTCAAACGTTACATCACTTGAGCGCATGTTTTCTAATTCAGTAGTATCTCAATTAGATGTTTCTAATTGGGAGCTATCTAAAGTAACCAATATGGATAGTGTCTTTTTTGCTTCTAATATAGAATCAGTACCAGTCGATAATTGGGACGTTTCAAATGTAAGAACGATGCAAGGTATGTTTCGACATAGCCCAATCAAAAAATTGAATTTATCCAACTGGAATGTTGAGAATGTTCAGAGCTTTGCTTGGATGTTTCAATATAGTGGTATCGAACAGGTAAATGTCTCTGGGTGGACTCTTGATCATGCACGTACAATGAGAGCTATGTTTCAGGGGACCCCATTGAATGAGTTAAATGTATCCTCTTGGGATATTTCTAATATTGATGATTTAGGGTGGATGTTTCGCGGAAGTTCCATAAGAGAATTGGATCTATCAAACTGGGATACAACGAATGTTTCACAGATGGAGAATATGTTTGATCTTACTAGATCTCTGAAAAAAATCACTTTAGGAGAAGCATCAATTTTTGATTCAAGTGTTCTTTTGCCAGAGATTTCTGAAAGTGAATTTTATACGGGAAACTGGTTGCTACAAAATCATCTTGATACAGATGAACCAATTGTGTACACCAGTTCTAAAGAATTTATGGCAAATTATGATGGTAGTCGCCCTGGTACTTATGTTTGGGAATCTTTCGATCCGAAATCACTCACGGCAAAATTGTACCCTGTAAGTGATCAGTCAATAATGATATCAGGTTATATGACAGAAGAAGTAGATATACGAAAAATAACTTATCAAAGCAGTAATGGTGAAATAGTTACTATAGAAAATGACGATTCTCTTATTATTTGGGGTGACTACCAAGATGACAGCGAGTGGACAAGGGCATTCCGATTATATTTAGCTAATGGTGAACGATTGGAGACAGGTAGTACAGTTTCTATTACTGTATCGAAACCATCAGTACACAATACTGGAGATGTACACGTACAAGAAACAGTCATTAAAGGAATTAGCTATGAGGCGGGGAATATAACTGTCGATCGTTCAACCATAAATGGATTAGAAGATACAGCGGCACTTCACCAGTTGATTTTGACGCACAGCCTCCCTTATGCTAGGGACTTAATAACGGATGAGGATCTATCTGATTCATTCCAAGTCAAAGATACTGATTTAACCATCAATATCACTCTAAATGGCAGTTATTTTGCCATTTTGGAAGTTGGAAATAAAGCATATCAGCTAATGATTAGCATAGATGTTACATCAAACCTTGAACACATGCGCGTGACAATTCCAACAAAGATACTATTTGAATCTTTAAACAATGAGCAGGAGTCCAATCGATCATTTGAAAGTCAAGAGTATCAGATCCATAATCATTCAACGATTCCAGTGGACACATATGTCAATCGTTTTGTGGTAGAACAAGATGCAGGAATTCATTTACTATCTAGTAGCGAGAGTGATTTTAATTTTATTGAATTACATCATGAAGTTGTGATGGAACGAGATGGGGGATTACAACCAACGTTGCAGTTAAAGCTAAGCAACTTGAGTGATTCCGTTATGTTGTATGAACGAATGTCGGAAGCCAGACTGTTTCAAATCCCCCCCCGGACACGTGCACCAGTTAAGTTGAAAGGTCACTTTTATGGTCCTTACCCTAGTTGGATTGAAGATCAAGAGAATAGTGGATATTATGAAGGATCTCTAAATCCTCGTTATCGTATGGTCTTACGTTTTGTTCCACGAGATTTATCCAATACTTTTGACTAAATTTTTTATATAGAAGGGGGATGAATCCCGTTGAAGAATAAAAACCAGAAAGAAGAAAAGAAAAGAAAAAAACTCATTTGGTTACTGCTCCTTTTATTCATAATCGGCGCATTGACATGGTACTTCATGCAGTCAAAACCACTAGTGCCCCTCATAAGCTCAGATTTGTTGCCCGAGGTAGGGGACGCCAATGAACAGCATATTTCAGAACGGGCACAAGAAATTGCAGATGCCAACTATTTTACCTTACAGATCAATCCAGAAGCCATTTTTGAAGATGGTCAAAGTACGGGATCCATCGAAATTGTCAATCCAGGTACCAATGTGTACCCAATCGCCGTAGACATCTCGTTACTGTCAAGCGGAGAAGTCATCTATTCTTCCGGTGCGATCTATCCAAATCAATTTGTTGAAAATGTCGCCTTGGCGACACCGTTGGCAAAAGGCGAGTATCCTGCCAAAGCCACCATCAATATTTACGACCCTGAAAGCAAAGAAAAACAAGGGGTCACTGAAGCTGAATTAACGATTATCGTTAAGAATTAAAAAAAGGAAAAGTGAGGAAATAAAAATGAAAAAATTTGTAGCAGCTATTCTAAGTACAGCAACGATCGCAGGAGTAGTCGCAAGCGGCACCACCGCTTTTGCGACACAAACTATTGACGGACGTGAAGACGATACGTCAGGGAATGTCCAAGTAAACGGGATCATCGGATCATTTGATAATACAACACCTGGACCAAATCCCGATGATTTGAACCAATGGATCAATGTAACGATCCCAACGACTGCTTTGTTCTATACGACAGAAGCGTCAAGTCATACAGAGATCGTTTCGCCTACGTACACAGTGACGAATAACTCAGCAGTTGGTGTGATCGCTTCTGTTGCAGATGTCGATACCCCATTGAATATGTCTGAAGTAGACTTGTTAAACGTAAACGGGATTGAGTTGTTTGAAAATGGCGAATCAACCGTGACAGAAACTGAGTTGTTTACCCTTGAAGGCAACCAAGGAACGAATGAAGGGACGTTTGCGTTCACTGGTGAAGCAACTCCTGTCAATGCATCAGAAGAATCAAACCCAAGTTTCAAATTGGTCTTGAGCTTTGCATCGGATGTAGAGGAAGACTAAAAACTGAAATCCCAGTAAAGAAGGGATCTATCGTATGAAAAAACGAAAAAGAATCCTTTTTCTCGTCGCTGCATTACTGGCTCTGACTGTCTGGGATCTATCAGAAACCGTTGTCGCAGAGGCGACAACAGGGCAGGTCACTGTGACTGGTCGAATCGGTGAAACGGCGAAGAAAGAAGAAAAATCAGACGATGATAAAAAGAAAACGATCGTCGCAGATGCTTCTCAATTAGAAAACGGAAGATTGCCACAAACAGGTTCACATTTGAATCAATATCAATCCTATATCGGTTTTTTTATTATAGGGTTGCTGATGATCATATTCTTTTTGAAAAGACGTTTTATAATACTCAAAGAATATTCAGACAAGAAACTAGATAACTTCCTTATTGCAAGAAAAAACTAAGTAACTATGAAGCACGAATAATATTAATTTGTATATAAGTACTATTAATAAGAAGTTAAAGGGGAGACAGATATCATATATCTTGTTCCATTCTTGCGTGGCTCGACTTGTTTTAAAAAATGTCATAAAAAGTTTTACATTGATCTTATTGAACATTCGAAAAACATGAAAGGTGGATTCAAAGATGATGCAGATTAACAAAATCGACTCTCCTGAAACATACCTGAGTTATTTCTATAACAGTATTTCTAAATATAATTGCCAAGAAAAATATCCTTTGATTTATCTTTTCTTTCAAGATCTATGTCAACAATTTGAGTATTATTATGAGGATAATACAGAGCTGTTTAATAAGATGGCGAAATTACTAGCAATTGATGCGCAACTCCAAATCATTATAGAGTGTTTGCCTCTGCACGATGGTAATGAAATGATACGCAATTTGGGGGAAGACTGGTTTATCAAGATGGTTCAAAAAGATAAAGCTTATTATTATCGAGAATTGGTTGGTCATAATATGAATATACAACCACCTTGGGGAATTATCTACTTAAGTGAAGAAAATGAGTAACAGTTTGTAAATACCCTATGTTAGAAAAAAGTTAATCTCAAAGAATAATCGAATATCTACTCCATAGGATTAAGTAAATAAAAGAAAAAATCGATTCGAATCATTTAGTTTTGAGTTGATTTTTCCTTTTATCTACTAACCAGAAGATACATGACATTTTCAGAATTAAGTTTCATTTTATAATGATAACGAAAGTTCATATAATTTTAGATTTGATAACATGATTAAGCAACGCTAAAAACGAACTGTTTCATATAATATTAATTTATATTTACTCTTAATCTTAACATCTTCCATTATAATTAGTCTTTATATTATATATCCACACTACTTATTCAAGGCGGAATTTTTATGTAATTTATGCCGTCAGCCCCCTATACTATTGCTTTAACATCTTGGTCCAATTACTAACCAGCAAAATCCACCAGAATGAGACTGACATACAATTTATTTCCATTACTTTGGACTAACACACAATCATATTATCTTCTCATCACGATGTAACGTAGCAAATGATCCTAATGCTAGTGATTGAGAACGCTATAGATTCTTTTCGCTGTATATACTACGTTCGTATTTTTCGATGTTCCGGATCATCGGTTAATGCTTTTGAGGGAATCAGTGAATATGGATCTATCCTGCACCCACTAAACACTGTTTATTTCTCTTATATGTCTTCAGAATCTTTCTTACGCAGCGCCTGTTTTATTCTCATCTATTTCTTTGATAAAGTAATCGCACAAATCCTTCCGATTTTTTATTTCCTAAAATTCTTAATAAATCACCTGTTATAGATTAAGCTTTCTTAATCTGGTTGAAATCTATTATTTAAATATAGTAGCCTGTTTTTGAAGGCTAGTATCGAATCTCCTTTCGAAGACATGGGTATTTAGATTACAACATCTACACAATAAATTGCTAGCCTTCTCCTAGCGAGATATAAGCTTGCCGATTTAAGACTTCTAACAGCACTCGCTAGGGTACATAGTTTTTCCATAGTAGTATAGAACAACTAACTTGTAGTTGAAACCGCTATATTTAAGCATATAAATCTGTTTAAATAATTTAAACATCTTGACTATCCTTGATCAAGTATTTACTTGATCCGCATTATTTATTAATTAAATCAATTCAGTTATTGATTAACTTTCCTTAAAATGAATTGCTATCGATTATATCTGTAAGTATTCTGTTAAGGAAGGTGATATTAATGTGAGAAATTCTTCGTGTTTCGGCTCATACAAGAATAGATTCAAGCTCATTATTTAGAACCTTCTCCTAGTAAGGGACGCAGTATCCGCCCAGGATTTAATTTCCCTACGTTTCCTTACTAGGGTTTACATACAATCATTTCATTCATTTTTTATTTCTATATCCATTTTCTACATAAAGATGATTGTCCCCGATATATGTCGTAATACAGAATTTCTATTAGTTAACTTTAAACCAGCTTGATGCTGCTTTTCCTGTAAAATTCTCATCAGAATAATAGTTTTGATCCATCACTTTCGGTCTCAATTTTACAATATCGCATATTGTTCTTAACCACCCTGAATCAGAAAATAAATTTGTATTACTGGACCAGTTATTGTTATAACATTGTGCTTACAATTATAAAATGTTTTCAAACATCATAGCCAAGTACAAATCAATTAAGTAACAGTTGTCTTTTTTATTTATTTCGTATGTTAATGAAAATAATGATTTTTACTTATTTTTAGGGTGTTATATACTTAATTAGTAAAGAAAACACATATCAAAATTCAACAAATGGGTACTTTGTCTCAATAACCTTCATTTTTGAGAATTGCATTTTTGAATAGAAATTATTCTTTAAAAACCTAATCTAACAACTATCTTCAGACATTTGACTCGTCAAAATGTCTTTTTTTGTCGTTCCCCCAAAAACCAAGAATATTGAGACAACTTTGCGTGGAAAAAGGAGGTAAAAACTCTCTATTTTCCGGCTTTCTTGCCGCACCAAAGACTTGCAGAAAGGAGGATATGATGAAATTACTTACATTGTTTTCCGCGGTATTCCTACTAAGCAGCACGGCTTTCAACAAGACACGGGCGTTCCAGCAAGTTGCTTATGCAGAAACAGAGTCACTTTCTGAAGAGATACAACACTCCTCAACTGAGAAAACCACCAATCCTGCTGATCTATCGGCAGACCAAGAAACAACCGAAGAAAGTACTGAAGAACAACCTTCTTCGGAATCCACGAATAATTCCACAACAGCTAGCAAAGAAGAATCTGAAGGAACTGTAGCACTGCCCGAAGCAGAAACGTCAGACAGCTCATAAAACGAAACGGAAACAGAATCTGTGAACTAGCAAGTCGAAGGGGTTGATGCTGAAGCTTCATCGGTTGCATTGACTTTAGCAAGTGAGGCGCAATTTTACTTGGGGAATCCTTCACTGATGAAGATGGAAATGAAAGATAAAAATATCTATCACAATGGTACCATTTTCTTGTGAATTTTTAGTAACAATTACTATTAATAACAACATAGTCGCATAAAGGACTTGCAACACTTATGCAGCCTAAAAAAAGTCTAATGAACAAAATTTTTTCGTCATAAATTTGAAAGAGAGGGAATGCTTTGGAAAAAAAATTGTTATTGTTATCTATATTGTGTGCATTGATTCTTGCTTTGTTAATGGGGGCAATATATAAATATCTAATGAATCAAGAGTATTTGAAAGAACAAAATAATTTTGAAGAACAAGTCGAAAAAATAATTGAAGCAGAACTTTTGGAACAAGACAAAAATCAAATAGAGCAGTCAAAGAGAGGTGATAATCAATATAATAAATATTATATGTTTCATTCAAAGACAGAAAATAAAAATACTATAAATGAACTGGAGGCTCAAACGAAGGCTGCTTCACAACAAATGAAAGGTTTCAGGTCAATTATTATTTCATACGTAGATGAAGAAAAAGTGAATGATACGATTGTTAATCGAAATTTAGTAACAAAAAAATATATTTGGGATAAAAAAGCAAAGTCATTCAATTATTCTGGTAAAGTAATAGAATTGTCAGAAATTCTATTATATAAAAATCGAAATGAACCACGATTAAAAGATATTATTAATGATGAAGCAGATTTTCTTGCAATAAAAAGAATCGTGCAAGAACAGGTGCTCAATATTCACGCTAGTTCAAAATATACCCTTAATGATGAGGAAATAAACTATGTTTTAACGAATGATTTTTTAACTAATAATAGTAAAATCACCATTTATCCTAATACATTAGAAGTTTTTTTCGACAAAGAAGTCTTTGGAATAAAAAAAATGAGTATTAGTATTGAAAAAATCTTACCATTTATTAATCCAAAAATTGTATCTGATAAACATGTATTGAAAAAAGAATTAGATACAAGTAAAAAATATGTTGCCCTCACTTTTGATGATGGACCTAATGATACTTCTACTATTAAACTATTAGAAAAGCTCAAAAAAGAAAATATAAAAGCGACATTCTTTGTTCTAGGACAAATGGTGGATAGGAATCCAGAAGTTGCGAAGCAAATTGTTAGAGAAGGACACGAAATTGGTAGTCACTCATACACTCATCCAGACTTAACTCAATTGCATCCAAAAGAAATTAAAGAAGAAGTTTTGAAAACTGATAAAGCAGTGTTTCATGCCACAGGAGTATTGCCCAAAATTTTTCGCCCCCCCTATGGGGCAATAAATGGATCAGTCGCACAAATTATTGGACTGCCCATTATTCAATGGAATGTAGACTCCGAAGATTGGAAGGTGAGTAATAAAGAGTTGATTGTAAATAAGGTAGTTCAAACTGTTGAACATGGATCAATAATTTTGATACATGATATTCATGAAATATCAGTAGATTCTATCCCAGATATGGTAAATCACCTAAGAAAAAATGGCTATGAGTTTGTAACTGTAAGTGAATTACTTTCTTATAGTCAAAAACCATTAAATCAGTATTTTGGCATAAACGATAATCGGAAGTTTAAATAGGATATTCATCCCTCTATATACGCTCTTTCTAAGAAATGAAATCGGATTTTTTTATTAGTTTCAAGGCAATTCAGAATTTTATAATAAATTCAGTTCTTCTAGTACGGAATGATTTTTGGTTCAAGTGTCTTTATTTCAAAGGGAGCGTTAAAAAGCACGCTCCTTTTTTAATAAGCGTGCTTTCCTCATATTTTCAACTCCTTAAAACTACGGCAATTTTTATTGATTTGTTAAAAACAAGCCTAACTAAATCTTGAGCGATAAGTTTATCCGGATTAAGATTGGCTTAATTTAAGATATTCAGGGATGTTAAAGGCAATTTCGTAGGTATCTTTTTTTAAGACTATAGATACACCTTGATTTTTCAAATCATTACACATGCATACAGATGCTCTAATTTTTAGTTTTTGCTTAAGGATATTAGAAAAATCATCAGAATATTCTTCTATATATGCCCTTAGCTGCTTTAAAAACTCGTGCGGATCCTCACTTAAAGTGATGTATTTAGACGGAAACCCCATTTGAACAACGGTATCGACTACTGACTCTGCAATAAGAGTATTTAAATCAACAGCAACTCGCATAATATCACCTCCAAAAGAATATAAAATGTAAAAACATTAAACAAAGAGACTGGAAAGCTAACTAGTCCATTTATAGTAGACATAATTTGGTAATTTAATAAAATAGATTCTCTAACTATTAATAGATTTGAGTATATGACCAGTAAATTTCTATCTAATGTTATGATAGTTCATATAGATTAAATAAAAATAATATTTATTAAATATTAATCAATAACGATCTATTTTTAAAATACTTTAATACTTACTACAAAAAAATAGTGTCGGATTTGAAACATAATCATTAATCATGACGATCGCGCCCAACCAATCAGTCGAACTTCAGTAAGTCGTTGGGAATATATAATAGAGAAAAATAAACTTAAAGTGCATTGGGTTTAGTTTTTTTATTAATTATTCTTTATAGCATTCAAATTAACGACACAGACGAAGTAACTTGCTCAACTTAAATTATAGATTAGTTTACATAAAATTAATGTAATGTGATAAAAACTTTGTATCATAAGCGTTTAGAAACTTCAACTCCTGGTTAACAAAATAAAGCGCAACAAACCTCCGCAAACTTATATTGATGCCCGTTATTTAATATGATACGATGTGCCTGCATACTGCAGGCAGTAAGATTTGATTATGAACACAGATATGATAGCCTTGTATCGGCTGAGCTGACTTGTCTTAAGTTAGCTCCTAGTTGGAAGCGGATCTCAGATCTGTGAAGGTTCATTGTCAAATCATTCGTTGCCGTAGTAATTAATAGAGCAAGGGAGCTAGTTTGATACATGGTATATAAGCATTTAATCGCTGAGGAGCGTGGGAAAATTGAAGCCTATCTTGACGAAGGATTACGACCAGCTGAAATAGCACGTAGATTAGATCGCCATCGTTCAACAATCACTCGGGAGATTCAACGGGGGACTGAAGCTAGAAAAGCCAACAGTATCGCAAGGTTGCCTTATCAAGCTTCAAATGCACAAAATATCGCTAAATTGCGGAAAAAGAACTGTGGAGTTACTAAAAAAGCCACGATTCACAATACCAAAACTATTTTAAAATATCTGAATCTAAAATATTCTCCAGAACAAATTGCACATTCCGTTAAAAGCGTAAAGGTATGTACATCTACGATCTATAACTGGATTTACTCAAAAACCATTGATTTCAACATCAAAAAGCTTAGGAGACATGGAAAAAGATATAAAGTAAAGTCATCTGGATCGAAGATTCGCATTGATCGAGCTTTCTTTGAAAATAGAACCATTGACTTGCGCCCAGAAGCTGTTCAGCTTCGTACAGAATTTGGTTATTGGGAAGCTGATACAATAGTTTCAAAACGAGGCATATCAACCTGTCTAGCAACTTTTATCGAAAGAAAGACACGACATAACGTAGCGATTAAACTCCCTAATTAAACAGGACGCGCTATGATGGCAGCTATTAAAAAACTAATAGAAATGTATCCTCAAGGGGTAAAATCTATTACTTGTGATCGAGGAACTGAATTTGTAAATCAATTTCAAGTCGGACTTATTGAAGACACCTTAGGGTGCAAAATTTACTATGCAAATCCGTATGCACCTCATGAACGTGGTTCTAACGAAAATCACAATGGATTACTTAGAGAATATTTCCCTAAACCGTTTAATATTAAGCATTTTTCGCAACGTATCGTCGATGACGCTGTAGAAAACTTAAATACTAGACCAAGAAAAATTCTAAAGTGGAAAACACCAGCTCAAAAGTTTAAACTAGAATATGCGAAAATTACATGATATTTTCAAGAGAATATTTCATTTATTATAAAATATTTTTTTTGAACAATTGCATTAATTTAAGTTTACCAACAGGGATAAAAGAGAAAAATACGAACTATTTTTATATAAAAGCAATGTATAGTTATTCTTAATCTTAACATTCGTCTAAAATAATCAACTTTGTATAATATATCTTATGTAAACTAAAATAAATGTAGACTAAAATCATAAAATTTAATCGATCCCCTGGTTTTTTTCTGTTTTATTAGAATCGATTTTTGGTAAAATATATATAGTTACGTCTTTTATATTATCAAATTTATCTTGATACGGAGCAATTCTAACTACAAATTAAAAAGCTTACTGATTCTCCATTTTTAGCGAATAGCCATTTAGCTTGAGAAAAACATATGTAGCTAAAAATGCTTTACGTTTAGTTGTATTATGAAATGGGTGTTTTTCGAGAAGAATTATTGATAAAACTGATTTTCTGAACTTATCAGGTTACAATTCTTTTCAAAAATATGTTGTTTAGATTTATTGGCAGCCATACTCAAAGCATTTTTATCAGTGACACAAATTATTTCCTGAGGAATTACTAGAATTAGAAGAGTTGATCCCAGAATATAAGAAAGCCTTATCCAATTAAGGACAAGGCTTTGGTATCTTTATTTTTTGCTTCTTTGCTTACTCCGCTGATTGCTTTTCTTCACTGCTTTTGCAGCAACAACGCTCGATAACAAACCGTCACCCATTACTTTATTTGTAGCTTTTTTGGCAACTTTATATTTAACTGCCGACTTAAGAATACTCATCAGCACACACCTCCCCTTGTTAATTCAAATAATACAACAAATGTTAGAATTTTATATGAAATTTGGAATATTTTTAATCAAAAGCACTTAAACCTTGTTATACTATTATTTGAGGTGATTCTTATTTTTTTAGTTATTTTTCTATATTTTTTAAGCTTCGCAATGTTTACAACGGGTTGGATAATTCATCAGAAAAAACTTGATGCTGATCAAACGTATTGGGGTGTATTCATGATATTCTGTATTCTATTTTCACTGATAATATTAGGTGTTGCAATTGTGGGTACTTGGATAATACCTGCTCTTCCCTATATATAACACTCTTCACAAATTCATAAAAGTCATTCGAAGTACTATTATATCTATGATTGAACAAGATTTCACCTGTACGGCATATGAAAACATGCTGTGCTATTTTTCATAAAACTAATTTGGAAAAGTGTGACACAATTATTAAACAATCTAAAATTGGACTCAAAGAAACTCGAACAATTTTCTTTTTTGATCAATATTTGTCAGGCTTTATTTATATCTATTTTGATTTTTTAATGCTACAATCAAAAATGAGCAACAGCCAAAAGAAGACTTCCCCAAGCCGCTTTTGCCATTGCTCTAGGTGTTACAGAGAGACCATACTTAAATGTTAGGTTAATTATTATAATATTTCAATTAAGTTGCTCTCTTAACAAAATGTTCTATAGTTTATATAGAATCATAATAAGAGTACTAGGCCTTGTCTTTAAATTCCCCAATTTAAGCCTAGTACTCTATATTAGTGCATACTCACCAATAATATGATATTCGATTAGAATTCTGATTGCAACAAAAAAAGATCCATCCTATTAAATATAAAGTAAGTCTCAAATGAGAATTATGAAAAATGAAATAGTGATATGAGAAAATATAGCATCATTTAATTGTTAAACTCAATCTAGTTATGACGATTTTCTAATCAATAATTTCTATTAAATTGTAATCATGATAAAATGTAAAAATCGAAGAGTATCAGGAACACTTCCCCAATCATTACCGTATAGTACTCTTCGTAGTGTATTGCAAGCATCTACTAATCTATAGTATAAATTTTCTTACCGCAAGTTAAACGAATATGACTCAAATAAAAGCCCATAATATCAGTCTTTTTTTCCGACCTAGAAACGTTCGCTCACTGCTCGTTGTAACGATACACTTGGAGAACATTCTGCGAGATCATTTATCAATAACAAAGCAACTTAGGGTGATCTCAAGTAATCACAACAATTGATTAGAGATCGTAAAAAAAGCCCACTCCAACTAAGGAACGGGTTTTTATAATGAAGTAAAATGAAATTAAAATTTAACTGATACGGGTATCTTAATGCTACATTCATCTCGCTTTAATTTAAAGTCGTAACAACAAGAAAACCTAATAGGTAATCCCGAAAATACAATATTTGTACATAAAAGAGATAATGTTTATCAAAGAAACAATATCATTACTATTATAATATACCGAAAGCAGTTCATTGAATTTTAAAAATTCTGTTTCAGGAATGGACAGCAATCCAACACCTTGGCTAAACATAATCTTGTTAGCAGTTAATAACGCTGTTCTCTTATTACCATCCCAAAATATTTGATTTTTTGATATAAATAGAAATAGTCTTAACGCTTTTTCCGTATCAGATATATCTTGATTCAGTATCTTATCATATTGATTTTTCACCTCATCTTCAGTTAACAGTGGTGGCACATACCTTCCCTGAATAGTCGATATTTCTACTCCGCCGGTTCGTATTTCACCAGGAAAAAGGGCATCTTCCGCTGCAACGATCCGATTAATACGCTTACTTGTCTCTAACAAGGGTTCCTGTACGTCGTTTAAAAGCATTTCAAAGCCTCTTTTTAAGTTAACGACGGTCAGGACATCATCTACCGCCACGTTATTGACCCGATTATACTTAATAATCTCTTCTGTTTGTAATAGTGTTGTATTCAATCCTTCAAATTTTCCCGCATTATACACCAGTTCCACAATGTTTTTCTTTAATAAATACACAGACTCTTTGCGAGATAATTGGTATTTATCAGGAAATTTAGGCTGCTTTTTTTCGTTCATTTTCTCACCTCTTGAATTTTTCCTTCTATTATATAGGGCATTATTCTGTCATAGATCCAAACTCTTTACTGCAGTATCCTTATCTTCCTGGGTGATCCCAATATAGCGTAAGGTCTCCCGTTGCGAAGAATGGTTGAGCAGCGACTGAATGATCTCTGTTTTGGTCCCTTGCTTGTACAAAAAATAGCCGAAGGTCTTGCGCATCGAATGGGGACCAATTTCTTTCAACCCAACAGCCGTGCCTGCTTCATGGATGATCCGCCAAAGACTTTGTCGAGTCAAAGGCGTATCTGCTCCTTTTCGACTTGGAAACAAATACTTGCTGAAATCCTGTACTTGCAGCTGCTCAGGAAATTCTGATTGAACATAATCGAGAATCACTTTTCGTAATTTGTTCGAAATGAAGACCGAATTGTGTTTGGCCGTTTTTTGTTCCTTCATGGCCAGACGTTCTTTGACAATCACCCGTCCACGGGAAATTTCTAACACGTCACTTAATTTCAACTGTCTCAAATCGGAGATTCGATAGGCTGTATTGATCCCGATCGAAAAAAGCACCAAATTTCGTTGCCCATATTTTCCGGAAGCCAAAATAGCCTTCATGGCATCGATCTTTTTTTTTTCGCGAATCGGTTCCACGCTCTTCATTTTTAGCCACCTCTCAAATGTTACTTAATATGATTATAACAGATAATAAGTCACATTTAAACAAGCTATAGAAAAAAGGCTCTAAAAGAAAAGTGATTTTCTCTTAGAGCCTCTAAGGATATAGCGATTTTCACGAATGTGACAGAATCCGATTGTGTCACATTGGTTCATCTGATAAAAAGTTTTTAAAATAACGAAATAGATAGTAGGTAGTTAGATTTTTTATGGTCCAATAAATAATTTATGATTATTTGGTTATTAATTAATAAATATAGTGAAAAAATATAAAACATTTTCAGAAATTCACCTTAATCTTTAATGAGGGAGATAAATAGTTGAGAGAAGAAAAAAACATTAGAATTGAGCATATATACTTTTTTGACTACTAAATAATCTTTCCTTTTAAAATTAGTCTATAACTTTAATTATACCTCATTATTAGTATTGGTCAAAAATGTTTTTTTCCTACATATAAGAATATTTCAATTCGTTGTCAATTTATAGAATCATTATAATGTAAGTGAGATAAATTTTACAGTACCTCATTCAGTACACCTTAAGAGACGTTTGATCTTTTTTAAATCACTTGTTTACTGTTCATTAAAGGGAGATTATCATCTTAGAAAAATTGAACACAAGAGTATGTTTAGGAAAGGAGTTTTATTATGAAACATTTATATTTTTCATCTGACAAGATCAAACGAATCGAATGGGAATATAATATACTTGAAGTTGAGTTCAAAGATGGTTCCATATACCAGTATCATAATGTTTCAGAGGCCGAACTAAGAGTACTCATGGACTCAGAATCAATCCATTCTGGCCTGCTCCGAATAATGAGAATCCATCCTTACAATAGAATAGAAAGATTTAAAACATAGTAATCATATTCCACAAAAAAGTAGAATCTTAAAACATTGAGAAAATAGAGTTATCAACATCCTTAAATTCTAATCTCCCTTTTCACAACTTAGTCTACGATTTACAAAGTAAAAACCCGTCAACAGAACACTCTTTTTCAAAAATTTTACAGGTTAATTCGGTTTCTTAGTTTTTAAGAACACACTTTCATACTATAGTGAAAATCATTGAGGGCTTTGTTTTCGTTTTTAGATCATATCCACATAATTCTTTAAAATAACTTTTATAATCATTTTCAATCATCTGAATGATTTCTTTATTTGCGAAATCATCAAATAAAAGCAGTTCAACCAATAAGGCTAGTTTTGCATCCACACCTAGTATTTGCGGAAAGATAGCCCAAAAAGTTTCTTGTGAGATTTCTGCAGTCAGTTGTTCCAAATTATCTAGTTGTTCATTTAGATAAGCAACCAATGGTTCTCTTTCTTTTCCCGCATCTTCAATTGTAGTTTTAAAATAGTTCCTATAAGCCTGCTTCGTCATAACTTCTGTCATTATGTTTCTCCTATTTTCTTCATCAGTTTTGTTAGGAATTCCCTTCTTCCTTGTTTTCGTAATCCTTGCTTGCTTGGTTCGATACAAACATAGCGCATATACTACATTGCCAGGGCAAAGATCTATTGGGTTCGATTGCTAGAATAACTTTCTATTTTTACTTTTGAGGCGCTCTTTCTATTCCCTAAAGACAGATGGATAGTAATAGCAAAAATTAAAAGAAAGAGTTCTTTCTCTTTTCCTTTCGGTGTTAATTCTTAGGAACTGCGCTCAGCTCCCAAATAAGCGTCGTGGAATAGGCCGTAGCTTCTGGGGGTGCCCCTTTTGGTACATTCAATGCGACACTTTCCCCTTGCGTATCGGCGTCACCGAAGCGATAGATCCATGTGCCTGTGCCTTCATTCCCTTGCGCTTTGAGTAGTGTTCGCCGATTGCCAGGAATGAGGACGCAGGGAACGTATTGGAGTCCCGGTGCTGCACCGCCCTGAGCGGTAACGACCTGCTGATTCGATAGACTCAAACTTGCTCCATTGAGCTCTTGGTTTTCTTTCCCTTTGAATTGTTCTTTTTGTGTGACGGCTAGCTGCCAGCCATTGCGTTCGTTTTCAGGACGTCGATCGCTGATTTGAACGTAGTTTGGTCTCGACTCGCCTTCTATCACGGAACCATCTTCCGATACTAATTGCTGGGGCTTCGCATAGTAAGTTTTATCTTGTGTAGAAATCGCTTGACTACCAAAGTCAAACTGAGAGACAAAATCAATACTAAACAATCCCTGATTTTCAGGAAGGATAGGTAATTTTTCTGGATTAATTTCTTTGTCAGGATATAATGGGTCTAACGGATTAACGTTCTTCAATTCTTTTTCATAAATCGCTCGTATTGACGCATCTGAATTGCCCATTGTAAACGTTGTGTTTTCTGCTGTTTGATTGGCAATTCTGGCATTTGTTCCCGAAACAATCTCCCATTTGACGAAGCGATATTCGTCATTTGGATTTGCACGAATGGTAGCCGTGGCATTGACTTCCAGCGTCTCTTTGTCTGATTGTGGGTTTCCTGCTCCTTTTGGACTAGCAGATAATGAAAGATTATATGTCTTCTTTTCATAAATTGCTCGTATAGATACATTTGAATTACCCATTGTAAACGTTGTGTTTTCTGCTGTTTCGTTGGTAATTCTGGCATTTGTTCCCGAAATAATCTCCCATTTGACGAAGCGATATTCGTCATTTGGGTTTGCACGAATGGCAGTTGTTTCTTTCTCACTCATTGTTTCATTATCCGAACTCGGAGCCCCACCCAGCGTTGGACTTGCTTGGAGAGATAAACTCCATTTCGTTCGTTCATAAACATAGATCACAGTTATAGGCTCTTGTGTAAAGAGACCTGACGCATTTGATGGGACTTCAATCAAAGTCCAGCCATCTATATCTTTTGGTTGAGTAGTATATCTGGTCCCAACATTGCCAGTAATTGACTCTGATTGGGCTAATTCGTTCCGATTACTGTCAACATATTTAGTAGTTACTGTCCCAGTTTGTATAGGTGGTTCAAACCCACTGCCGCTTCCATTAAATATAAGTGAGCTATACCACGATTCATTAAATAATTGAGTATAGCGCTCGGCAAAATCATTCGGACTCGAATTGCTGCTTACAACTTGTGAACCATTTACACCGCTAAGTGTCGCGTTCACTTGATTCCACGATGACCTTGGACTTTCTAGGGGTGTTCCCATTGTTAACCGATTTGTATTCAATATAATTCGACTTGATGCATCAGATGAAATAGGCTTTATATTTATACCTATATTAGATGCGCCATAATCTCCGGTTATATATCCCCACTCAGTAGGAGTTATTGTTAACGTCCCCCCACGAACAACATAAATTGCTGAAGTTGGTCCTGTTGCTCGAATCCTGATTCCGCCACTAAGATTGATATTTTGCGCCTCAACAACTGGAACTCTTCCTAGAGATTGACTTGCCCAACAGTTAGTCATATCTACTAAACCACTCCCGTTGTGCTTAATTATTCTTTCTTCACCTTTAAATTCAATTGCACGTATTGATAGATTAGCGGAGCCATTCATTTCAAAAATTTTCGAAGAACCCCAAAAATCAATCCTGGTTACAATACTCATTTCTCCAATTATTGCTACACTCGTACTTCTTGCACTTAGAGAACTACCCGTAATTGAAAATGAGTAACTAATGTTATGGGTAACCCTAATCTCTGTTGTTCTTGAGCTATTCCAAGCACTTCTAAATTGTGACCAATTTCTAACAGAGCTAGTAGATCGATTGGACGGATCTAATGTTTCTTCTAGTATACGTTCATTTTCTGCCGCAATTAGCTCCTCAGAAATTATTAAATTCTGTTCTGCTGTTACGACCGGTTGGGCGGCATGAGAAAACTCATTCATTGCTTTGGGTTGATCTTCATTTTTTGCTTGTACCTGTTCTTCTTCGTCTTCTACTTCTAAGTAAAAATGATCGGCGTCATGATCGATCGTAAGAAAGTATTGTCCGGCTGTTTCAAAGACGACGGGTAGGACAAAATCGGATTGCTGATTGCTTGTTTTTAGAACCCAATACTCCCCGTGGGAATGTTGGATCGATTCTCCGTTGGAGAACTGTTCTTCCACCACTTGCCCTTCAATTGGAATCCGTACCAATACTTCATTGGCCGGCAATGCACATGTAAAGCGCACAAGTACCGGTTGTCCCCCTGTCGTCCGAAAGGTCTTATCTACAAAAGAGAACTCTTGTACCTCTTCTTTTTTCTGTTCCGAAGGAAACATTGGTTGATTCAATTGAAGATATTCCGGCTGATGCGAACGGAAAGCTTCGACTTGTTGCGGATCGATAAAATCTTCCGTTTCGGCATAGACAGATGTTAGAGACAACGGAATTGATTGGGAAAATAAAAGGATCGCGCAAAAAAAAGCCAGTTGCTTGCGAACGTCCATAGTATATACTTCACCCCTTACAATTCTTACTACTGTTCTTTCTTTGTTTTATGAAAAACGAAAGAAGAATGACCACTAATAAAAGAAGTAAGCTGATTGCCCCAATCATCCACCAATTTGTACTCGTATCGATCGTCACATCTGCTCGGTTGAAGCTGCGGGCTTCTTCTGTTTCGATCATAAAATTCCGTTCCCACGTCCATTCTTCTTCTCCTGAGGTAGCTTTTAGTTTCAATACATATTCACCGGCTTGGAATCGGTCTCCTTCAAGGGAGATGGGGAAGTGAAAATTTGAATTGGGTGCCATCTGCATCATTTCTTCACTGGCTTTATAGAGGATATCGTTTTCTCCCGCTCGTTGCACCGTGGCTTCGACCGCCAGTTGATTGACAAATGCGGGCGTAAAGTTTTGTAGGTTAGCGCTAATCACGTTTCGATAATTCAATTGGTCCGCAAAAACATCCAAAAGCTCAAGATCTGGTTGGACTGAATTTCGGGAATTGCTGACAACAAGACCTATGACATAAGCAAATTCATTTTTGATCGCTACGCCTTCGCCTTGAGTAGTTTCTTCATCTTCTTTTTCTTTGACCTCAGAGACACGCAATCCGCCTGCTAAGAAGCCCTCAAATGATTCTTTGGGCATATGTAACGGGACACTGATCGTCTTGGTTTCATTACCAGCTAATTCAATGATCTCCGAAGGGTCGATCAGTTCATCTAACGAGTGAGGAAGACTCGGATCTGCTTCCTCTGCATCCTTACCATACTCCACGACGCCATGGACATTGGTGTACGCAGTATGTGGGGTAACTTGCACATGGATCGGATCACTACTGGCATTTTGTAATTTTAGTGCTAAATGTTCTGTTTCTCCAGCAGACAGATTCAAATCAAAATAGCTGCTGGATCCTGCAACTTGGCTATCAGGAAATTTCGGTGTGACATAAAAGTTCAACGTCCCTTCATCTGCTTGCCCTACAACAGGGAACAAGCCCAGCATCAGCGTGAAAAGTAATCCAAGCCAACGTATCCCGTTTTTTTGTATCATGGTCCTTTGTTTATTCAAGAAAAACGTCCTTTCTAAAGAACAACGCCACAGGTAGCTGCAACGTTGTTAAGAATCAATCATCTAATCTATTGTGAATGAATACTTGTTCGTTTTCTGCCTTTTACTAGGCATTATCATCTACGCCACCACCAAGGTTATCTGGCGTATTTGCCAATTCCCAAGTCAGAGTAGATGTATAAGTCGCCGCATCTTTGGCGGTAGATCCAGGGATGAACAATTGAATCGCACTATTTTTTACCACATCTTTTTCAGGATCAAAGTCTTCGGCTTCAAATTGATCTGTTAAGTCTTTTTGATTTCCCCAGACAACAGAGGATGCCCCTGCCCCTTTTCCTTTTTCTGCTTTCATGACTGATTGTGCCGCATCATTTGGCAACAAGGTTAGACCATCTATATGGGCCGTTGGCGCATTTCCTTGGTTACTTCCTTCATAACGAATGGCCGAACCAGCAAGCGTAATTTGCGCACCAGTCAATATCTTGTTCTGTGTGTCTGACTCAAAATCACTCAAACTAACTTTTAGATCCCAGCCTTCATTGGTACCGCGTAAATCTTGGACTTGCGCAAATGACACATAAGGAACATGCGTGGGTCCATCTGTTACTGGATTTGTTAATTTCGCCATTTCAGCGACCATATCATAGGTTTTATCTTGGTTTGAGATAACTTGTGACCCGAAGTTCATCGTGGCAGCTTTCATAACAGATAATGGTCCTGTTGTTTCGGGCACTTCTGGTTCGATCTCTACATCTGGTCCGCCTTCGTCAGGCCCAACTGGTGGAATGACGACTAACTCACCATCATCATCTGTTGGTGCTGTAAACTGAATCTGACCTTCGGTCGTGACTTCTCTTGCTTCTTCAGCGAATGCTGAAACAGTTCCTCCCGCTAAGATCGTGCTTGATAGTGCGGTGATTGTTGCTAAACGGAGTAATTTCATGGAATAATTCCTGCTTTCTTATTGTTTTCATTTTTTATGTGTTTTTTCTTTCGTTTCAACAAAAGAAAAACAAAACTGACACTCAAAGTTCCTAAGCCTTGAAGCCAAGAAGAGGCGTTATCATTTGTTTGTGGCAACGTTCCTCCTTTATTGGCTCCTTCGGTGAGTGGTGGCCTCACAATACTTTCAGGTGGTGTTGGATCCGGTATGCCAATCGGTTCATACAACCCAGTAAACCCAATGGTTCCATTTGTTTCAACCTGTTTTACTTCTGTAGCATTTATCATGGTACGTGGAAGAAAAACAAGGATGATAAAAAACACAAGCCCTTCTTTTTTCTTGGAAAACATGTCCCTCCTCCTAGTTTTATCTCAAAATTCTCCGTTATTGAGATTGCAATAAAAAGAGACCTTTAAAGAGTATGAAGGCCTCAAGAATACTATTAAATCAATTTTTTTAAATTTCAACAAATCGATTATATTCCATTCTTAATAACGAGGTTTTTGGTAGTAGCTTTTAAGTCTGCACGCGTGTTTCCTTACAAGATTCATCATAACTTGATAAAGAGAAAAAACGAAATCGCTCTTTTCATCAGTATCGGAAAAAATCGAAAAAACCCCTACACCAAAGTCGTGAAGGGGTAAAAATTATACACGTTTTTTTCGATAAGGATCGATTTTTTGCTCCAATTGTTGCCAATCTTGTTCATCGGGTACTGCTTTAAGCAAAAGATACTCTTTGTGAAGAGTATATTCTAGTATATAACGAGAATAAAGGGTCAAAAACTTTTGAGTTTATGACACTCAAATGAATTTTTGGAAAATTCATTGACTTTTATTTTTAGCTGAACATAGATTTTGTTACAGGTTCTTGAGTACAATATAAAAAAATGGTCATAAAAAACTAGTTCAAAAATAAAACTCTAGATTTAAGTCGTTTTTCGAACGATAGTTATAAAAAATATAATATTCACAACATTTGATTGATAAAGTTATTTTAATCGATTTGGATTTTTTGTGATTATTCATTTTTAAAAATTAGATTTATAAATAGCTACAAAACTTTGCGATCAAAATTCTAATGGCCCTTCCTCTTCTTACTTACAGTAATCGTTTAGCAAAACCTAAATTAGAAAAAAGTGATTTAAAAAAAACAGCGTTACAAATGATGTAACGCTGCCGAGAGTTTTTAAGAGATTCCACTCAGTTGATTAAATAAGTTCCGTGACCGGCTCCGTTGTTCTAACACATTTGGGTAGAAAAGCAGCAAAAAGTATAAGTCATATTTACTGATATATATAACAGTTATTTTTCACTAATGTAGATTAAGCCTATTGGAGGTAAATCAGTATTTTTCATCCCAGTAATTTCTCGATAATAACTATCTTTATCATTCACACTTAATTTTAATAGCTCTTCTTCTTTCAAAAATAATTCTCGATCTGTCTTTTGATCATACTTAAAAAAAAAGTGAATTATTTGAAGTTGAGCATCAATCTGCAACAATCTTCGCATTTGTTGGAAAACACTATCTGTTTTTTGTGCACAGACATTTTTAAATGTAATCCGAAGATACTTATAGTGTTCCCAAATTTTAGGATAGCAATCTTTCAAATAAAGTACATCAATTTCTTCATTCAATTTTTGTAAGTACTGTTCTTCGTTTAAAAAAGTCTTCATTCATATCACATCCTCTATTTATCATCTGAAATTCTTTCACTTCGATACAATGATGGTTCGGCTAGAGCTTTTGATCACTTTTGACAACCCACGGATCGGTGTATGAGAGGCATGCTCCATGTGTTCTAGCAGATGTAGCCACCTTAGCGTCGTTTTACTAATGACAAAAGATGATTGGAATTGTCTCATAGATTCGCCTTCCTCTACTCGAAATAACTTTTTAATT
>Ga0129309_1000348_pt1 | contig 37752 bp, 30 predicted proteins | sample L1105metagenome_FD_94439 | JGI IMG/M metagenome (GOLD analysis project Ga0129309, IMG submission 94439) | Ring-tailed lemur group fecal microbial communities from Wisconsin, USA - L1105 metagenome | ecosystem: Host-associated > Mammals > Digestive system > Large intestine > Fecal | place: USA...
AAGCGGTTGAGGGCGGAACTCGGACTGATATCGGGAGCATAGGCCATGGCCAACTCCCGTTTGCTATAAGGGCGCACCGGCCACCCTTCCTGATATTCGTTATTTGTCTGCATAAAATAGGTGTTTTTCAATTCATTTACAGGTATAAAGATACTGAAAAAGTACGAATCCGGCAACGATCCGATCCACTAATATTCATCTTTTATCATCTTATTCCCCTCGATTTCACACCGCCTCTACGAGACTCATTCCGGAGGAAACCGGAAGTCGTACATTCGTAATCGAAAACAGATCGATCCCATTTTCAATTATCAATTATCAATTTTTAATTATTAAAACTATGGCATTAAATTACAGTGTGGCCCTTCGGCCCAACCCTTTGAAGAAAGACGAGCCGGCGAAAGCGTACGCCACGGCACAGGTCAATGGAGAGCTGTCGCTCAAGCAACTGAGTCGCCGGGTATCCATGCAAACCACCGTCAGCCGTGCGGACGTGGTAGCGGTATTGATCTCCACCGTCGAGAACCTGCTCGATGCCCTCCAAGAGGGAAAGCAGGTGGATTTCGGCGAGTTAGGCAAATTCCGTCTACAGATCCTCAACGAGGGGGCGGAGAGTCTTGAGAAATTCACATCTACAAACATCACCGGTGTCAACATCCAGTATATACCGGGTGAGGACCTGAAGAACATCTTCGCCGGACTGGAGTTCCAGCCGGTGGCCAGCCGCAAGGCTCAGCAAGCCGTGCTTCGTGCGGAGAAGGCCGGGGAAACCTCTGTCGATATCAGCAAGAAGCCCGCTTCCGGAGGGGACGACTCGGAATCGCCTGACGAGATATAGCGTGTCACTTTTGGCTTGTACCCAATCGGTATGTCACTTTTGGCTTGACCCAAAAGTAACCAAAAGGTCAAGGCTGACGCTGACGGGCTACTTCGAGACCTGCGCTCGCTGTCGCATCCCAACTCGCTGCGCTCAAACAGGGATGCTCCGGGCGCTCGCTACGGTCTCTCCGCTTCACGCCCGTCCGCTGAGGCCGTCCGAAGGAAAGCGTCGCTTTCCTCTTATATCAGCCGGGATATCATTATTCATTATTCATTGTTCACTATTAATTATTAATTATCATGAAGAAGTCTGTTTGGAGTACCATTCTCAAAGTGATCATCGCTGTTGCTACCGCCATCGCAGGTGCCTTCGGCCTGCAAGCCTGCAACCCGTTCTAGCGTAGAAGAGCCGTTCCCCTCCCCAAAGAGCCGGGACGGCTCTCCCTCCGGCCTTAGCGGGCGGGCGTAAAGCGAGGCGGCCGAAGTGAGCGACAGGAGTGTCCCTGTCTGAGCGAAGCGAGTTGGGACGCGACAGCGAGCGAAGGCCGACGAGTAGCCCGGCAGCGGCAGCCTTGATCTTTTGGTTACTTTTGGATCAAGCCAAAAGTGACATACAAACTAAAATAAAGAATTTAAAAAAAACATATATGAAACAATACTGCTTCTATCAGAATTACAGGGAAATCAAACTTCTCGTAATTCACTGCAGCGCAACACGCTACGACCGGGATTTTCCAGTGGAAGCGCTTCGAGGCGCACATAAGGATCGTGGGTTCGCTGACATCGGCTATCATTACTATATCACCCGGGATGGTGAGCTGCACCGCTGCCGGCCGGAGAACCAGATCGGGGCACACGCCTCGGGCTGGAACGATCACAGTCTGGGTATTTGCTACGAGGGTGGATTGGATGAGCGGGGTCTTCCCGCTGATACCCGCACCTACGCCCAGCGTTGTACCCTGCTCGATCTCTTGCGGCAGCTACGCCGTGATTACCCGTCGGCACGTATCTTAGGACATTATCAACTCAGCCCCTATATCCGCAAGGCTTGCCCCTGCTTCGACACTGAAAAAGAGTATCAGGAACTATGCTAAGCTTGTAGAACCTTCGTGATTCATAAAGAATACCCTCGCAAAGCTGGTCGACCTCTACAGAGAGACCAAGCAGCTTCTTGTCGCTTCCCTCGGGATAGGCTTTTGTTCGGGTAGCCATCAGACACGCTACCCTTCTGGCTATCCGTCACGCCCGGGCGAATAGCCAGAAGGGACGGCAACAAAGCCTTCAATTGTTTCTCTTGATGCAACGATGTCATTATTTTTCCAGAATTATAGTTTCCTTTGTTTGCTACCTGTTTTTTCTCCCCTGGTGGTAGCGGCTCGATCAAGTCCGGGTGGATCGTAGCCATCGCAACGGCGATCACACCCTGTATCTCCACCACGACCCGACGCTCACGGGCACCACGCACCTTGACGAACACGCCCTCTTCTCCCTCGAAAACGCCACCGGTGATGCGTACTCTCGTACCCTTGGCCAGATTGACCTCCTCCGGCTTGAACCAGAGCAGTTGCTCATCATACGTTCCGGTCACGGCGATAAAACGACGCATCTGATCTTCCGGGACGATGATCTTCTCCCCGGAGCGCACATTTACTATATATTGCAGGTATTTCACCCTCGACTTCACTTCCTGTATCACCGAGGGGATGGCATGTACGAACATAAGGTTCTGCACGACGGGGGTCAACTCACGCTTTTTCTTCCCCCGTATCTCTCTTGTCTCGTAACGCATGGGGATGAAGCACTCGATCTTCTCCTTGTCCAGCAATTCCCGGGCATTCTTGCTCCGGCGATAGGTGGCACGCATGGCGAACCAACGCTTACGCCCTCCGCACAATGGGGAGCTATTTCCCTCTTGCTTAGGCTCATCAATTCCCTCCAAGGCATTCCCTGGGGCTTTAATATATTTGTTTCATCTTGGATATCAATCAATTGAGGGCAGTATGTAAGAAATACAACGAGATTTATGCCCTCTCCGTCAAGTAGGTTCAATGTTTGTTTCATGACCCTTTTCCGTGAAAATAGATCTGTGTGGTCGTAATGGATTTATACCCCAATAACTCGCTGATCATCTCTATAGGAACATTTTGCTCTTTCAGAGTCGACGCAAAGGAATGACGAATCGTATAAGAAGTAACAGTAGAGGCAATACCAGCGACCTTCGCCAACGCTTTCAAGTCCCGATTGAAACAGGTAAAGCCGCATTATATTCCTTATACCCTTCCTCACCCGTTCGCATGCCACTGAGAAAAGGGAATAAGTACCCGGAAGAATTCAGTATATTACCAGCCAACTCCTTTGACATCGCCCTCGCCACAGCCAACACCTCGATCCGCATCGGCGTCCCCGTCTTCTGACGATTGTAATCCAAGATGCCATCCTTGAAATTATCCCCCTTCAAATGATCGAAATCAACGAACGTCATCCCCCCATACAAAAACATCAAGCAAAGGGTGATCTGCGTCTTCCTTAATTCCAGACTCTCCACCCGGGCCGTCATCAACCGGCACATCTCCTCCTGGGGCAACGCTTTCTTCCGTTTGCTCTCCACACCCGTGAAGACATCCTTAAACAGATCGTGAATATACGGAGCCTCTCCCTCCTCCATCGCCTTGTTATAAACACAACGGATCCGACGCATATAAGCAGAAACCGTATTGCGCATACAACCATTTTCCAATAAATAAGCCTCATACGGACGGAGGCTATCTTTATTGATAGCCGAATACGAAATACGCTCCGTCCCGCTATACCTTATAAAAGAGTTCAACGCATCCTGACAACTCTTAGCCGAGGAATAACTCTTTTCCTGTCTCAATTGCTCCATATACCCTCTCATCCCATCCACTAAGCCTTTTTCCTTGATTGCTTTCTATTTTAAATCGATTTATAAAGAATGGGCGAAGATAACGCACACGATCCAAATGAGATCGTTCCGGCAAAAATACATTTCTTAATAATAGGTTTCTTTTGGGGATTTATTGTTTAGTTCATTTAGTGACAGGTATAAGGCATATAGCGACGGAGCAGATCCCTAAAAGTGGGCTACTGGTGAATCAAATAGTATAATTCACCTCTCTAGAACCAGCGGCTACAGACTCCCAATCTAAAAATCAAAATCAATATCATTGATTCTTTCCCTTATATCCCTTATCACTCTCGACGGTTCTTCATTACCTACCACAGACTCAATCAAACCTTTATAATAATCTTCTGTCGTAATTAAATTAGCCATAAGCTGCTCATCTATTAAAGAATAATCAAAATCCATATTTCCCAATACAATACTTGTACGAAACCGAACCTCGCCATCTTCCCAATCCATCTCGAAATTACCCACATTCAATCCAAAATTGGCCCGAGTAATAAATTCCGCTCCCTTATAGCGCCTCTCTATCGGTATTTTATTCGGAAGAACCGTGTAAAAAAGTATGATTTTTCTATCTTGTATGTATCTTATATAGACATCCCAAGGAGTTTCATCCCGTACTTGATACTTTATCCGTATCAAATTTTCACTTTCATCCACCTGAACAGGCCAGCCCTTCCATCCGAAATAATTCAGTAAGATCTTTTTATAATCAGTCATAACCCTATAATTTATTAAATTAATATTTAAACATTGGAAGTAATCCTATATACCCTATTCGTTAGATCAAACAGGGAATGGAAGGGGTGGGGGAATTGGTATGTCATGGGCATCCAATATTAAAGGAGAAACACTCTTTGCCCTTTCCCAAGGTGTAATATCAAGCTTGTAATCACGAGCTTGACTCATGAAATTCAATTTCGCTCCATCCGTCAATTTAGGGACTTCCTTGCGCAACTCGGATTCAGGTATTATTGACACATCCTGAATAAGAGTAACTCCTTCATTTGTCGTCAATCGCCCAAAATTACCTGACCCATACAACATCAATATCTCAATGACATTCCCATAAACACCGGCCGACTCCAATACGTCCAAGGAACCTTCCGGTGGAACCAATCTCCTTAGTTTTTCTTTTTGGGCAGGGTTATTTATATTAATCGTCGGAACATTATTCAAAGTAACCACTAACACCCTTTGACCCGGTTTTTCACCATACGAGCAGGATCTTGACAACGTACTTGAAATATACAATCCACTTCCTTGAGCACTAGGAACAGAAGAGGTAGCCTCCCTCAGAGAAGGAGCCTTAACGTAGCGATCCAACATATCCTTGTTTCCCCAACTATACCAAACACCAGAAGTACGCTCCATCGAAGCTATCATTTCCAACTGACTCATCCGGGTCATCTTCTGGGCATCCGATTGTTTTTCCTCACTCAAAACAACATCATCATGATATTTCTTGATCAAGCCATTTTGTATAATATTGACCTCTTTTTCTTTTATACCTTTACGGATAAGCGCAATTCTTGCCCGATTAATATTCTTTTCTTCTAGTTTATCTGAAATAACCCTAGCATTTTGGACAGCCACTCTCAAATTCTCGATCAATACAAAATGCTCTTTCGTTCTGTATTTTAGCAGAGTGATAGGTATTCCTGCCTCAGCAAACCTGATCCAAGGATCATCGTTCTCCATACTACTTGCCGGATGGAATTTCCTAACAAAAGTATCCAACATACTATCCACACGCAAAACACCAAATACATTCCCAAGATAAACATACGGACTAGACTTCCGTATATCACGTATTTTTTTCAACTTCTGGCTTTTGGAATCACCTGCATTTATAACCAATCCCCGTACTAGTTCCCGAAGACGCAAAAGTTCCGCCGTGTCTTGTTCAGACATCACCTCTGTCATCCAAGAAGGGATGTCATCATCTCGAAGCTCCACATGAATTTCCTCTTTTGTTTTTCCAGTATCAAGTAGCGAGGCTGATAAAGATTCCTTAAACACTTGAGAAAGATAATATTTCGGAAAAATAGGACTTGCCCCCTTCTCTGAAGGTAACACATTATTAAACAAATCTTTTGTCAATGGATACAAATTAGCATCATCCTCATATAGATCTCCCGGATTTGGGTTAAACGCAAGTCCATAAGCCTCAGCTGCTTTTAAGACCTCGTAAAAGCTATGATCCCGGTTAGCCATCATCCAACCGGCTAATGCCAATCTCAATGTTTTCATCTCATCACCGGCTACACCCAACCATTGGAAAGCATGCAGCATCAAGTCCGTAGAACCAGAGATACCAGCATCCATCCTCGCTTTAACTTTATGGGCGATCAAAGCGCTCTCTGATCCCAAATCGATGTCATAATAATCTCTTCCTTGACTCCAATTCGTCTTAGAGTTGGCATCTGCCCTAAATCGAGCCCTAAAAGCCGGAGACACAGGTTCATTTTTACGGATAGCGATCTGATCGATTTCACTATCAGATATTGCCGGATCGCTGACCTCGCTTCCCCTCAAAGTTTCCCTATCTTCCACCACAATTCCACTGCTAGCCAGAAACCGCCTTTCACCGTTCGCTTTCATTGTTTGCGGCTTCCAAGCCAAGACAGCACTATGAGCAGTGGGACTGAACTCGTCTCGAGTAGCCCTAAAAAATGGCTTATGAATATCCCTTTCCCTATTGGCTATCTTGACTAACTCATCCAACTGGGCACCCACAAGTTTCTCCCCTAACCCTGAATCCTCGGCAAATCCCGGAGTTAATTCCTCATCTAAAACATCGCTTTTAACAATTCCATGCTCAACCTTTTGCGCATGGGTACGGATTCTCCAATTTCTCGCTGTTTTCCCTTTCGCCTTCCGGTCTAATTCTATAGCAGCCAATTTCAACCATTTGGAAAGATTATTATTTCGAACCGCATTATATAGCAATTTTAATCGTTTGCGAACAGGCTCTGCCGACCTTGTCAATACGCTGGTAATATTAGCCGCAGTCATCTCAAAAGCACCATAATACCCATCGCCACCATTCCATCCGAATTCTCTCTCATAGGCTTCTTCTTTTGACTTACCAGTGTGTGTAGCCCAAGCATCCACTATTTCAGCCAGAGTTCTAAGCAATCCATCCACACCTGTTACAATATTACCATCCTTCATTATAACAGGAACCATTCCTTGTTCAAAAGCGAGTGATTTTTGATAATATGCCTCATCAGACTGTTGGTCTACACGTGCCTTCGACATGCTATTCAAATCCTTATAGGCCCTTTGTATAGGTACGGATCCCAAAGAGCCCCCCCTAGTTTTCACAGGCCAAGGAGATTTCCCCATGATACCTATCAGAGAGTTTTGCTGTTTAGATAACTTGGAGTTATCAGTAAGCAAGGAAACCTTCTCTTGCCTTATATCATGTTTAATCGATTTACCACTAAGCACTCGACTTTCTTCTTTTGATCTTGTCTTAGAGAAGCTTTTCATACATAAATTAAATTCAGCGGTTCAATAGTTCTTTATGTGAAAGATAAATTCCCGACTGCAATTTACATAAAATTATACACACAACCAAAAATGTGGCATTCAGACTGCAGTCATCAACACTTGTTTTTTATGGGATCACACAAAAAAACAGAACCCTTGGTGATATGAATAATGTACAGTATCTTTACCAACTCATAAATTCCTTAATATAAAAACGATCATGGACTATTACGAACTGAGTTTTACATACACATCACCGGTAGAAACCGGCGTTATCAACGACATACTAGCCTCTGAGCTAGGGGAGATCGGTTTTGAAAGCTTCACCGAAAATGAACATGGCTTGCAAGGGTATATTCCCGAGACAGCCTACGATCTGGAAATCGTAAACGCCAAACTGTCCGAATTCCCCCTCGAAAATGTCATCATCCATTACTCCGAGCTACTAGTAGAAAGCAAGGACTGGAATGAGGAATGGGAGAAGAATTATTTCAAACCCATCCGGATCGGAAACGAGTGCATTATCCGTGCCTCCTTCCACGAGGCGGAGCCCGGCTATACATATAATATAATAATAGACCCGAAAATGGCTTTCGGCACCGGCAATCACGAAACGACTTATTTGATGATAAGCGAGATGCTGAAACTAGACCTAGAAGGCAAGGAGCTACTGGATATGGGATGCGGCACAGCCGTGCTGGCCATCTTGGCCCGGCTGAAAGGGGCGAAACGGGTAGCGGCCATCGACATCGACGAATGGGCTTATAACAACGCCCTAGAGAATATCCGCCTGAATCATACCGAAGACATACAAGTTGCCTTGGGCGGCGCCGAGAAAATCAAGGAATTCGGGCTATTCGACATCGTCTTCGCCAATATCAACCGGAACATCCTCCTGAATGACATTTGTCAATATACAAACAGTATGAAACCGGGAAGCATCCTATTTATGAGCGGCTTTTATGTAGAAGATATCCCGGCGATAGAAGCAGAATGTCAGAAGAACGGGCTGAAATTGGATTCTTATAACGAAAGAAATAACTGGGTTGCCGTGAAGGTCTTAAAAGGATAACTTTTTTTAACAGCAAAAGTTAAGACAAGGATAAACCTTAATCCAAATAAATACGTTATCTTAGTGGAAACTTCTAAAAAGAAAAAGTTATGAAAAGCGTAGATTCAAAATTATTACTTGGCCTTGTAGTAGGCGCGGCTGTTGGTGCCGCTGTAGGTTATTTGGCAGCGACAGATAAGAGAGAACAATTACTGGAAGAATTGAACGGTGTTGTCGGAAAAGTAAAAGAAGGTTTTAACTCCGCTCTTGCCAAATATAAAGAAGGAAAGCAAGAAGTAGTACAGGCAACAGAAGAAATCGTAGCTGAATAAGCTTTGTATGGAGAAAGATTCAGGAACAGTCTTCCGTGAGCTGAAAGAAGATGTATCGGCTTATGTGGAGTTAAAACTTGAGCTCCTAAAGTTGAGCACATATGAGAGAACGGGTAAAGTCATAGCCGTTCTCTCATATGGCTTGATATTATTGTTCTTGGCGTTCTTCGCCATCTTGTTCATATTCTTGGCCTTGGGCTTCTTCCTAGGGGATTGGCTCGGCTCCTCCGGGTTCGGATTCGGTATCGTGGCGGTCTTGTACCTGCTACTTATCGGCATTATAATAATGAATAGGGACAGGATCAGCACAAAAGTATTAAATGAGGTAATAGCCGCCATGACGGCGAATGACGATAAAAATAACGCGACAAACGATGAACAACCGGCAAACCCCACTGGAGAAACTGATTTCTGACAAAGAACGCATACAGAGACAATGTAAGCGACAGGAACAGAAATTGAATGAGGATTTCTCTTATATACAGGAGAACGCCGGAAGTTTATTGTTATCCGGATTATCGTCTCTCCTTTTCCCGAGCAATAAGTCAACGACAAAAACAAACGACAAGAACACAGCTCCCGTAACGGCTGGACAACCCTCCATCGCTTTAGGGATCTCAGACTATTTATCCATAGCGAAAGGCATGATTCCCATCGCTTGGGATCTCGCTCAACCATTTATTATGACGTGGGGAATCAAAAAAGCGAAAAAATGGTTCTCTAATCTCTTATTCAAGAAAAAGAAATAACCTCCAACAATTAATTTATGTTAGAGGGCAGCTTTTTTCTAGCTATATTATAAGGCTCAATACAAAAAACATGACTACATTTGCAGTCGTTAAAGCAAGGGATAAAATGAATATCTACTCCTTGCGATGAATAAGAGATAAAAATAAAGACTTATTATTAATAAACCCATAAAAAGTTTTATTACAATGATCAAACTAGGTATTAACGGTTTTGGCCGTATCGGACGTATGGTGTTCCGTGCTGCAGTTGCTAACTTTGGCAACGACATTCAAGTTGTAGGTATCAACGACCTTTTGGATGCTGATTACTTGGCATACATGTTGAAATATGACTCAGTACACGGTCGTTTCGACGGCGAAGTAGCTGTAGAAGACGGCGCTTTGGTTGTAAACGGTAACAAGATCCGTTTAACTGCTGAGATGGATCCTGCTAACTTGAAATGGAACGAGGTTGACGCTGACGTTGTTGTTGAGTCTACTGGTTTCTTCTTGACAGACGAGACAGCTCGCAAACACATCCAAGCTGGCGCTAAGAAAGTTATCATGTCTGCTCCTTCTAAGGATGCTACTCCTATGTTCGTTTACGGTGTTAACCATACAACTTACGCAGGTCAAGACATTATCTCTAACGCTTCTTGTACTACAAACTGCTTGGCTCCTATCGCTAAGGTTTTGAACGACAAGTTCGGTATCGTTAAAGGTTTGATGACAACAGTTCACGCTGCTACAGCTACTCAGAAGACTGTAGACGGTCCTTCTAAGAAAGACTGGAGAGGTGGTCGTGGTATCCTTGAGAACATCATCCCTTCTTCAACGGGTGCCGCTAAGGCTGTAGGTAAAGTATTACCTGTATTGAACGGCAAATTGACAGGTATGGCTTTCCGTGTACCGACTTCTGATGTTTCTGTTGTTGACTTGACAGTAGTTCTTGAGAAAGAGGCTTCTATGGCTGACATCTGCGCTGCAATGAAGGAGGCTTCTGAAGGCGAATTGAAAGGTGTTCTTGGTTATACTGAAGACGCAGTTGTTTCAACTGACTTCCGTGGCTGTGCTAACACTTCTATCTTCGACGCTAAAGCTGGTATCTCTTTGGATTCTAACTTCGCTAAGATCGTATCTTGGTACGACAACGAGTGGGGTTATTCAAACAAAGTTTGTGAGATGGCTCGCGTTATCGCTGGTAAGTAATTTATTACCACTCTACATAGAAAAGGCTATCCTCTTTGAGGATGGCCTTTTTTTTCGTACGTTTGTATCATGAAATCATATGAACTTATCACGATTCTAGGGCCTACGGCTTCTGGAAAGACGACCTTCGCCGCCGCTCTCGCCGCCCAGTTGGATACGGAGATCATCAGCGCTGATTCCCGGCAGATCTATCGTTCTATGGATATCGGGACGGGTAAGGATTTGGCCGATTACAACGTGAATGGAAAACAAATCCCCTATCACTTGATCGATATCTGCGAGCCCGGCTATAAATATAACGTATTTGAGTATCAGCATGACTTTTTCCGGGTCTATGAGGATATGAAGCGGAGGGGTAAACTCCCGATCTTATGTGGAGGAACCGGGATGTACATAGAGGCCGTACTAAAAGGATATAAGCTATTAGACGTGCCTCAAAATCCTGAGCTAAGGGAATCCTTGAGGAATAAAACCTTGGAGGAACTGGAAACCATCCTCGCCTCTTATAAGATATTACATAATAAAACGGACGTGGACACCGCCCAGCGGGCTATCCGTGCGATCGAGATCGAGGAGTATTATAAGACTCAGGCACCAGACGTAAATGAATATAATCCGATCAACAGCCTGATCATCGGTATCCACATCGACCGGGAATTACGCAGGGAAAAAATATCCAGACGCTTGCGGACCCGGTTGGACGAAGGAATGGTGGATGAGGTTCGTACGATCTTGGCTACGGGTGTTAAACCGGAAGACTTGATCTATTACGGATTGGAATATAAGTTTCTTACTTTATATATTATCGGGGAGCTTTCTTTTGAGGAGATGGTCTCGCAACTCGAGATAGCGATCCATCAATTCGCCAAGAGGCAAATGACTTGGTTCCGGGGCATGGAGCGCCGGGGTTGCGAGATTCATTGGATAGACGCCACTCTACCGACCGAAGAAAAAATAGCGACAACAATGCGAATTCTAAATAATCAGCTATGATAACAATAAACGATCTAAATAAAAGCGAGAACTTCTTCTTAATGGCAGGTCCTTGCGTAATCGAGGGGGAAGATATGGCGTTACGTATCGCCGAGAAAATAGTGGGTATCACGGAAAGACTGCATATACCCTATGTATTCAAAGGCTCCTATCGGAAAGCGAATCGCTCCCGTCTGGATTCTTTCACGGGCATCGGGGATGAGAAGGCGTTAAAGATCTTACGGAAGGTGAGCGAGACGTTCGATATTCCCACCGTTACCGACATCCATGAGACAACGGAAGCTGCCATGGCCGCCGAATATGTCGATGTCCTTCAAATCCCGGCTTTCCTATGCCGCCAAACGGATTTATTGGTAGCGGCGGCCGAGACCGGGAAGATCGTCAATATAAAGAAAGGACAGTTCCTTTCGCCGGGTGCCATGCAATTCGCCGTACAAAAGGTAGTGGACGCAGGAAATGATAATGTCATGATCACCGAGCGGGGAACGACATTCGGCTATACCGACCTTGTTGTCGATTTCCGGGGTATCCCGCAAATGCAAACATTCGGTTTCCCAGTCATTATGGATGTAACCCATTCCTTGCAACAGCCGAACCAAACCTCCGGCGTGACCGGTGGATTGCCCGCCCTTATCGAGACGATAGCGAAAGCCGCTATAGCCATAGGCACGGACGGCCTGTTTATAGAGACCCACCCGGAGCCAAGCCAAGCCAAATCCGACGGGGCCAATATGCTCAGACTGGATTTATTAGAAGATCTTTTGACACGTTTGGTACGTTTACGCCAAGCGATCCTATAAAAAATAAGGGGCCCTTACTAAAAAGGCCCCTTTATTTCTTATTTTTACGATCAATAATCTAATTATCCCATCTTGCTGATTTTCTTCAACCGATCTTCATCTATCAACTTAATCTTTCTACCGTCTAAAGCAATGATACGTTCCGCCACAAAGGTGGACAACGTGCGAATAGCATTCGATGTAGTCATATTAGATAGATTTGCCAGATCTTCACGAGCCAAATAGATGCTTAACGTAGCACCGTCTTCTTCCAGCCCGTAACTATCTTTCAGGAATAACAAAGATTCAGCTAATCGCCCACGAATATGTTTTTGCGTAAGGTTAACCGTACGTTCATCCGAGATACCGAGATCAATGGATAATTGTCGGATGAAAAACATAGCCAAATTCGGATTGCTCATTAAAAGGCCCGTAACCACTGTCATAGGAATCATGCAAACCGTAGAAGCCTCGAATGCGGAAGCGTTCGTCAAGTAATCTTCTTGAGCGAAACTAGCCCGGTAACCAAAATACTGCACAGGCTTAATCATTCGGATAATCTGGCTTCTGCCACCTACTCCATCCTTGTAAATCTTCACTTTACCCTTTAACAAGCACATCATGTCCTTTGGTTCGTCGCCCTCGCAATAAATCAACTCGTTACGTTTGAAATGCTGGATCGTCGAATTACTACGGAGGATCTCACGTTCCTTATCGGTCAGAACCCTCCACACCTCTGATAAACTGGCCGATAAATCGACCTCTTCTTTTTGCTGTTTAACCACGACTGCTATATAACATACTTATGAAGCACAAATATACGATTTTTCTTTTGATAAAATAAAAACTTTTGTACGATTAATTACACCATATTGTAACATTTTACTTTCTTTCACGTCTAAACTGAAATTTATTCATTATGTTTGTCTGGAAAGAATGTAAAATCGTTGAAAAAGTTATATTCGATACTTACCTTGATTTTAATCTCTATAAGTATTTTCGCAAAGAGCACTGATACTTATAGTGATAAGATCCTGTCTTTTGGCAAGGGGAATCGAGAAACGAGAGAACGGGCGGACTCGATCATGCACCTTGTCATCGAAAAAGCGGCCCAATACCAAAATACGGTATCGAAATACGAGGCTGAGATTTATATCAAAGGACGTACAGAAATTTTAAAACAAAATATGTTAATACGTCTCGCCCATCATATCTTTCCTATCGACCGGAAAAATAAGGATATGCTTTTTGAGATGGTCAGCCAATCTAAATTTAACGCTCCGCAGAACTATCTTCATGATCTAAAGGCGGTCAACGGAAACAGCATACCCAACGGGAAAAAGCAGCAGGAGGCCTTGGCCTTCTTGAATTTGAACGTATACTCCCCTACCGCTTACGATGATGCTATCTTCATGCCGATAGCTAGCAACGCTTTTAAGTTTTATACGTTCAATTTGGAAGGGCTGGAAACTATCAACGGCTTGACGATTTACAAAATCCGTTTCCTGCCGAAGCAATGGAGCCAGAAATTGGTATGCGGGGATCTATATGTCATCGACCAGTCATGGACGATCGATAAGATCGATATGAACGGTCGTTACTCTTTCGCCGAATTCAACCTAGTCATGAGCTACGGACGGGATTTCAGGCGGTTCATCCTGCCCGAGAAGGCGGATCTATTCCTCCGATACAGGGTATTGGGAAATGCGGTGGCAACCACCTACCATTCTTCCTTTAAGTATCAGGAAGTGGAATGGGTGGAGGAGGACAACGAAAGCCATAAATGGAAATCCTTGGACCTGACCAATTATTACAAGCTCTCGTCCGATACGGTTCCTATTATCAGGGATTCCACGTATTGGAATATCCATCGTGACAATCCCTTGAGTCCGGATGAAGCCCACTTATACAATAAAGCCCAAGAGCAGAATATAAATAAAATCGATACGGCCGATGATCTCCAAAAGTACGTTAAACTAACGGAGCAGTTAACGAATACGGTCAATATGGATTATAAAACGACCCGTATTAAATATTCCGGGCTTCTGAATCCATTCCAATTGGGTTATTCCGCCCGTAACGGCATCACTTACAAACAGCGATTCCGTATCAGCAAGACATTTACCCGTGACAAGCAAATTCGTTTTCGTCCGGAGATAGGTTACGTATTCAAGCGCAAGCAGATATTTTTCAAGGTTGGAGGCGATTGGGAATACTCGCCGCAGAAACGGGGAATTTTATCGGTAGAAGTAGGAAACAGTAATGAAAGCTATTCCTCCGAGATCACCCAAAAGATCAATGAGGAACTAAAGGATTCCACCTTCAATTTCGATGATTTAAACCTTGAGTATTTCAAGCATTACTATGCGGAAATAAAAAACTCCATTGAGTTATTCAATGGGTTTCAATTAACGACGGGTATCACTTACCACCGGCGTATCCCCTCTAAAAAGAGAGTGGAGATCGATCCCGGGGATGATGTAGAGGAAATACTCAGCCAAAATTATAATGACTTTACGCCCACGCTCGGTTTCTCCTATACCCCCCGCCAATATTATCGCATGGACGGATACCGGAAGGAGTATGTCTATTCTTACTATCCCACGATATCAATCGAAATAGCGAGAGGTATCCCCGGAGTCGGGAAAAGCTCGGGAGATTACGGACGTATAGAGGCGGACGTGCATCAAAGCCTTATGCTTGGCCTGTGCAGACGATTGAACTATCATATCAGCGCCGGTCTTTATACGCAACAGAAGTCTACCTATTTCGCAGACTTTAGGTATTTCACCCGCAGGAATTTCCCCGATACGTGGGATGATCAGATTGGCGGAGTCTTTAATCTACTGAAAGGCGAGTGGTTCAATGCCTCCGATAAGTATATACAAGCACATTTCATGTATGAAAGCCCTTTTATCTTATTTAAGGTTCTCCGCATCAACTCCACGAAAAAGTTCATGCAAACGGCCTCACGCTATATCCTCTCCGAACGTTTTTATTGGAGCCAGCTATGGACACCGGTCTTGCCTAGCTATACGGAAGTCGGATACGGGATCGGGAACCATATCTTTAATATCGGGATATTCGCCGGATTCGATCGCTGGCATTACCAAAGCATGGGATTCAAGTTTGCCTTCGAGTTATTTCAATGAATGGATAGCGGGCGGGCTACCAATACCCCTTTACAGCTCTTTATCCCCTCGGCGTAATCTCGTAAGGAGGATGCTTGGATGATTACCTTTTTAGCGGAAGAAGAGGCATGGATAAATGTCAGTTGTCCATCCTTCCAATAGGCGATCCCGACATGCGTCACGTCCAGCCCCTTGATAGAAGTAACAAAACAGAGGATATCGCCGTTCTTGATTCCGGACGAACATTTCTCGATCTCCTGTTTAGGCACATAATAATGAGGACGTAGGTTTATCTCCTTTTCCTTATCGGCCATCCTTCGAACTCTTTCCGGATGGTTCTTCAGTTGCTTATAGCTATCCGGATGCGTAGAGATAAAAGATAAATCCAAAGGTAGGGAGGCACCACCGATTTCCCTCCCCATATCTTTCACGATTCCTTTTCGCTCGTTCTCATAGAACCAGTCGGTCATATAATGCAAACGATCCGTGTAATCATGGATCGTGCCGTCTCTGTACCGGAGCTGCTGTAAATTCTCACAGAAGTTCTCAAAGGTAGGATTTTCTTCCCACAGGGTGCGGGATAAAGCCAATACGGTCTCCGCGAATGTGGTACAATCCAGTTCCCGCAGATTGACCACCAAGCCCTCCGGCTCCTTTTCCAAGGTAGAGGCCACATAAGGAGTCCCCCGGAAGAAAAGGGCGGTATGGATCATTAGCTCGTCTAGGGGTAACGACTTCTTAGGTTCCATCTGAGTACAATACCGATCGAAAATAGCACGATCCTCATCCGTACAATACAACTTACGGGATGTATGCTCTTGGGCGTTCACTAAAAACACCATACATACACACATCCAAAAACCGAGCAGTATCATTCCCCTTCTCATAAGCTAATCCTTTTTCGTTTTCAGTAAATCCTCCAATTTCACCAGCTCGTCACGGAATTGAGCAGCCTCGATGAAATCCAGTTTCTTCGCTGCTTCCGTCATCTGTTTGCGAGTCCGCTCGATCGCCTTCTCAAGCTGCGTACGGTTCATGTATTGCATGACCGGGTCCGCCACCAAGCTTGGTTCCGGCTCTATATAAGCGTAAGGCTCCGCCGCTTGTTGTTTCTCGGCAAGTAAAGAGACACTGTTTTTCATGACTTGTTTCGGAGTAATGCCATGCGCCTCGTTATAAGCCATCTGTTTCTCCCGCCGGCGATTGGTCTCGTCTATGGTCTGTCGCATACTAGCCGTGATCTTATCAGCATAGAAGATAACCTTTCCGTTCACGTTTCGGGCGGCACGTCCGGCTGTCTGTGTCAAGGATCGGTGGGAACGCAAAAAGCCTTCCTTATCCGCATCCAAGATAGCGACCAACGAGACTTCCGGTAAATCCAGCCCCTCGCGTAGCAAGTTGACACCGATCAGCACGTCAAACAGGCCCTTCCGTAGGTCGTCCATAATCTGTACCCGCTCCAAGGTATCTACATCGCTATGTATATAGTTGCATCGTACCCCCATGCGGGTCATATACGTAGTCAGCTCTTCCGCCATACGCTTGGTCAAGGTAGTCACCAAGACTCGTTCGTCTTTTGCCGAGCGTTGCGTGATCTCCTCCATCAAATCGTCGATTTGGTTTAACGAGGGGCGAACATCAATAATCGGGTCCAGCAGACCTGTCGGACGTATCACCTGCTCCACCACCACTCCCTCGCTCTTTATCAACTCGTAATCAGCGGGAGTAGCGCTCACGTAAATGCCCAGAGGCGTCAACGACTCGAACTCATCAAAGGTAAGCGGACGGTTATCCATCGCCGAGGGCAAACGGAAACCATACTCCACCAAGTTTTTCTTCCGGGCATAATCCCCGCCATACATCGCACGAATCTGCGGGATCGTCACATGGCTCTCGTCTACGACAAGCAGGAAGTCTTTCGGGAAATAATCCAACAGGCAGAAAGGGCGATCACCCGCCGCACGTCCGTCGAAATAACGGGAATAGTTCTCGATACCCGAGCAATGCCCTAACTCCCGGATCATTTCCAGATCAAAAGTGACACGTTCATACAGGCGTTTCGCCTCAAAGGGCTTGCCAATCTCCTTGAGGAAATTCACCTGCGTACCCAGATCCACATCGATCTGGCCGATCGCCATATTGATACGCTCTTGCGTAGTCACGAATAAATTAGTAGGATAAATATTCAACTCATCCTGCTCATCATACTCCTCGCCTGTCAATGGATTGAATGAGGAGATACGGTCTATCTCATCATCCCAGAACTCGATACGATACGCCATACCATCGAAAGTCTCGATCGCCGGGAAGATATCCACCGTATCGCCATTCACACGGAAACAGCCGCTTTTGAACTCCAGCTTATTATTCACGTACAAGGCGTCTACAAACCGGCGCAACAACTTATCCCGGTCGATACGCATACCCCGTTCCAGATGCGTCACTTTCTCGGCGAATGCCGTAGGATCCGCCATACCATATAAGCAGGATACGGATGAGACCACGATCACGTCCTTACGACCCGACAATAAGGAAGCCGTGGCCCTCAAACGCAGCTTATCGATCTCCTCATTGATCGCCAAATCTTTCTCTATATAGGTATCGGTAGAAGGTAGATAGGCCTCCGGCTGATAATAATCATAATAAGAGACAAAGTACTCTACCGCATTATTTGGGAAAAACGCTTTAAACTCACTGTATAACTGAGCGGCAAGCGTCTTATTATGACTGAGTATCAAGGTTGGTCTCTGAACTTCCTTTATCACGTTAGCGATCGTAAACGTCTTACCGGAACCGGTAACACCCAAAAGAGTTTGGAAAGGGACACCACTCTTGATCCCTTCCGACAACGCCGCAATCGCCTCGGGTTGGTCACCCGTGGGACTGAACGAAGACGATATTTCAAAATTCATCCTTTACCCGATCTGTTGTTTAGGCATTACCAACCACAAGATAACGTATAACAGTCCGCCGAATCCAGCGAAGAAAACCATCAATACCCACACGATCCGTACGATCGTCGGATCGATATCCAAGTATTCCGCAAGACCGGCACAAACGCCACCTATCATCTTATTATTCGAACGAGTCAATCTTTTCTTCTCTTCCATATCTTATTATATCTTTATCAATATACAAAACTAATGAATCTCACTCATATTTACAAGTTGAACCAATAATTCATTTTGATCATGAACGTATTTGTAGCGGGGAGTCCCCACATACGATCCAGATTACTTCCCCAGCCGGAGGAATACCAGTTGTCCCGGTTGGACATCCGGTGTTCCCATACGAAATAAAGCGTGGAGCCGGGCAAGTATTCCCAGCGGGCTACCAAGTTGGAACGAAACTCGTTAAACCTAAAATCCGGGTTCCTGAAAGGCATCTGCCCAGCTCCCTCCCCGATGGTATAGACTCCATCCGCATAAGTCAAATGATCCGGATCAATACGTTGGAAACGGTTCTCAAAGGTATGCGACTTCGTATCCGCCGCTAATTTAAAATCATCGTATTTAGCAATGGAGGTGAACGGGGCGCCATAGAATTGAATGGAAATATCGGGGGTCACGTTCACTTGTAATTTCAGCGTGAGGCCATAGGTCTTCTGATCCATGTGGCCCATGACATAATAATAAGGGGTCAAGCTACTCGAGCTAAGCGGACTCGTCGTAGCCACATATTGCATCTCATCCGTATTCCACGCATAATCCAGTTGACCGGACAAATAGACATGGTTTCCCAAGCGGAATGTCAAGCTCGGCGAGATCGTATTGAAGCGATTTCCCTCGAAATTATGATCGCCCTCGTATTTGAGCATGAACATCATTCGTTTCGCCTTATCGGTATTGAACTTAGCGGAAGTTAAGAAATAAGAACCGAAGCGAACATCCGGTCCCCCTCGCAGCAAGCGGCTATCCAGCCAATTCCAAGCGAAGGTTTCCTTGACATCCCATTCATACCGGTTCATCGTCATACTTTGCCAACGCAAGGAAGCGTTGTTGCTAAAAGGAGTACCGCCGTAATTCCACATATTCTTTTGCGACAGGGTAAAGGCGTTGTACCGGAATATTTTCCAGATATCGGTCTGCCGATACATGATCTCCGTCTCATTCATCAGATAATCCGTTTCCTTCATATATCCCATATCATTCAAGTCGAAACCGGGTGACGACCAAGTAAAGGTCTCCGAGAAGTTCCATTTGGCGTTTCCTTTCCGTCCCACTTTCACATAACCGCCCGTTCCGGTCAGGGAGCGACGAGTAGGATCCACCCCCAGATAATCGGTGGAGGAAGCCCTTTGATAATAATGCGCCACGCTATTCTGCAAGGCCGTGATCGCTCCGGCGCTACCATGCAAGGAACTCAACATTCCCTTTACATCTATATAATAAAGGCGATTCTTGAAATACTGGGTAAAATCAATACCCGCCGTGAAAGCGTTACGCACCATGAAATCCTCCAGATAAGGCTGATCCAAGGCACGGTTTACCGAGGTCACCATACCGCCCAGCAAGGTATTCCCCTTCCAGTTCTTTTGCACACGGGCCACGGTATAGTTTGTCAAAGGCTCCACGACTTCCACATCCTCCACCCCGTTACGGGTAACCTTGGAGGAGGAACGTGCCGTTACACTCTCGATCACTCCGATCGTCAAGCCCCGTTTATTCGTACCCGTCAGTTTCAACGCACCGATAATCGGCACATTCTCTTTCGTCTCGGCATAACTACCTACGTTGTCTATACCCCGTGGCGTATAAGAGGGAGAGGCGCCGATCCTACGGGTATAAAACATCATATCGCTACCGTTCGCAAAATCCAAGATATGTTTTCCTTCCAAGAAGAAGGGGCGTTTCTCATCGTAAAACGTCTCGTAAGCCGTAAGGTTCATTACGGAGGGGTCCAACTCCACTTGTCCGTAATCCGGATTGATCGTCATATCCAACGTATAATCCGAGAGGGCGAACTTAGCGTCCAAGCCCACGTTTCCTCCCCAGCTATGCCCTTTTTGATAAGGGCTGCCGTCTATCCGGGGTTCCTGCCTGTATTTACCCATTACATACGGCAAGAACTCGATGCCGCGAGGCTTGGGAACAGAGTCCATGCCGCTCATGTTTCCGAACGAAAAGACATGTCCGTTATTCTTCAAGGGGATCATGCTCCAATTTTGCACCTCGTTATTCCTACGGATGATACGGCGTACATGCAAGCCCCAAACGCCATCCTCCGATCGCTGGTTATAACGTAACTGGCTGAACGGGATACGCAGCTCGGCGGTCCAACTGGAATCCGCCCGGTTGATATTCGTTCGTCCTTCCCAAACGGCGTTCCAGCTAAGGTTGACGTTCAACTTATCCGTTACGACCAGATCCGTCTTATTTCCTCCTAGATTGATATTAAATTCCGGTGCCGCACGATAATCATGGTAGGTGTCGAAAGCGACGCTGATCAAATCGCCCAGACTATTATCATCCCGGTTCCCGATAAAACGATTCATCTTATCCGGCACGGCGTCCTTGCAATATACACCTACATAGATATATTTATCATCATAGAAAAGTTTTACCCGGGTCGGGGATTGAGTGATCGCCCGCTCATAAGGGATAATCTGTACGAAACGATCCGACCATTCGCCTTGCTTCGTCCAAAAGTCCTCATCCAACTTACCGTCGATCGTAGGTTTCACACCCGATACTTTCCGGATATTATAGGTACGCTTATAAGCTTTCTCAAAAGGGACGATCGAATCTTGCTGGGCTTCGCACAACAACGAGATTCCTAAAAACACGAGTAGAGTCAGATATTTCATAATGGCCTAGACTATAAGATAACAATAAGCCTCAAAGATAAGCACTTCTTTTCAGAAAAGAGCACATCTTCCTTAGATTTATCGCAACGAAGCCGAAGGCATACGATATCAAGTATTCACTGCAACCCGTATTGCAGTAGTACCGCGACGCACGTGCAGCGCTACTGCAACCGGCGTGCAGTAACACTGCAATGCGGGTTGCAGTACAATAACAATAGCGTCACGATAAAAATCAACAACCGCCTCCCAACGCCCGGTACAGCAATATCTTCTTCCGGCATAAATCGGTGACGATATCGATATGCTCCAGCTCGCTATCCAGATAACGCTCCTCGGCGGAAAGAACCTCCAAGAAACCGGTATAGCTTAATTGGAACATCTCGCCGGCATTCACCACGGAACGTTGGTGGGCAAGGGATTCTTTCTCTTTCAAGCGGATACGCTCCGTTTGGGTCTGGCTGGCGCAATAGAGATCGAGCACCTCGGTGTAAGCGTTCAAAGCGGTCTCGTGGTATTGGGATAAAGCGATACGCTGGGAAGCCTTCGCCTCGTTCCACATCGAACGGATCTCATTGCGGCGGAAGATAGGAGCCGTGATACCCGCCGCCAAGTCGTACACCAAAGAGGCCGGCGAATGAAACCACTTACCCACATCAAACGCATTGAAACCACCACTGGCGCCAAGCACCAACGAGGGATAGAAAGCCGCCTTCGCCGCTATCACATCCGCCTTGGAGGCGACCAACCCCATCTCGGCGGAACGTACATCCGGACGCAATGTCAAGAGGTTCGCTGGAATCCCTTCCGACAAGGGAACCGGCAACTTACGCAACTCATCGAATCCCATCCGGCGAATCTCGAAGGGGAAAACACCCAACAGGCAAGCGATCGCCCGCTCCTTCTCACCGATCAACTGATCGTTTTCCAGCAATTTACTCTCAATCAACAACACACGGGCATAAAACTGATCGACCGCCAACTGCGTCTCCGCCCCTTCCTTCTTCAACTGGCGGGTCAGCTCATGGGAACGACGGGCACTGGCCAGCGCATTCCGCAACACCTCCTTACGCCGGTCCAAGCCGATCAACTCATAATATTGAATCGCCAAATCGGAGATCAACATCGACTGGGCAAAACGGGTAGCCTCCACGGAAGCCATCCAGCGAGCGGCGGCGGCCTGCTTCTTCCGGGTCAGTTTGCCCCAGATATCCGCTTCCCATTGAAAGCTCAAGCTCAAGCCGAAATCCCGGTAAGGGTCCGGTATATGCTTATCCTTTGGCAAAGAAGGCACGTTTGTCTCGCTATTCCCCACACCATCCATCGTATATTCACCGAAACGGTTCACGGAGGCTCCGATGTTCAAATTCACGTCCGGCAGCAAAAGCCCTTTCGCCCGCTGCAAGGCCGCGCGGCTCATGGCGATGCGCTCCATGCTCTGCTGGAAGGAATGATTATTGTGTAAAGCCACATCCACATAGCCTCGCAATAAGGTATCTTGGAAAAAGACATCCCACGAGAGCGGTTTCACGAACGTAGTGTCGTTCATTCCCATCTCGCCGGATTCCGGAAGCGAGATCCGCTCGTCCATCGATAGCTCGGGAGTCTTACAACCGGCCAAAGCAATCAGAGCCAAGGCGCAGCCTATCATTATATATCTCATCTTATCAATACACATACTCGTCTTCTTTAATTTGCTCTTTCTCTTTTCTCTTTTTAAAATAAGTAGCCAGCGACTCGAAGATCACGTAAAGCCCCGGGATCAAGAAGATACCGACAAACGTACCGATCAACATACCTCCGGCCGCCGCCGTACCGATCGAACGATTACCCAAGGCACCGGCTCCCGAGGCGATCGTCAATGGGATCAAGCCACTGATAAAAGCGAAGGAGGTCATCAAGATCGGGCGCAAACGACTGGTAGCCCCTTGAATAGCGGCTCCCATCACGCTGACACCTTCCTTACGGCACTGGTTCGCCACCTCGATAATCAAGATTGCGTTCTTTCCCAGCAAACCGATCAACATCACCAACGCCACCTGCGCATAGATGTTATTCTCCAGCCCTACCACGTACAGCAAGAAGAACGAGCCGAACACACCCGCCGGAAGCGACAGGATGACCGGAAGCGGAAGCAATAAGCTCTCGTATTGGGCGGCAAGCAACAGATAGACGAATGCCAAACAAATAGCGAAAATCACCAATGTTTGCCCACCGGACTCTTTCTCCTCCTTCGCCACACCGGACCATTCGGTATCGTAACCACGGGGCAATACCTCGGAAGCGATCTCCTCGACAGCAGCCAAAGCCTCACCCGAGCTGACACCCGGGGCGGCCTCGCCGGTAATCATGGCCGAGGTAAACAGGTTGTAACGGGTAATCTGGCTCGGGCCATACACACGCTCCATCGTCATGAAGTTGGAGTAAGGCACCATATTCCCCTCCTTATTCTTAGCATACAGGCTGAACAAATCCTCCGGATTCATACGATACTCCGGCGCCGCTTGCAACATGACCTTGTACATCTGGCCGAAACGGACGAAGTTGGAGGAGTAGAAGCTACCTACATAGGATTGCAAGGTTTCCATGGACTCGTTCACGTTGATGCCTAGCTTAGCCGCCTTCGCCAAATCCACCCGGAGCAGATATTGCGGGAAATTCGGGTTGAAGCCAGAAGTGACACCGGTCAGGCGAGGATCAGCGTTCAGCTTCGCCACGAAGTTCTTGGCGACCTCATCCAGCTCGGCGAACGTACCGGCGGTCTTATCTTGCAGACGAAGCTCGAAGCCGCTCGCGTTACCGAATCCCGGAACCGTAGGCGGCAGGAAGAACTGGATGTCCGCATCCTTGATATGGGCGACACGATCGGCATACACGCTCATCAACTCCGCCGCCGTCTGCTCCCGTTGATCCCAAGGGGTCAGGTTAATCATACCCATACCGAAGCTGGCACCCTCCGTCTCGGTCATCAAGCTATAGCCGGCCAAGGTAGAGATCGTCTCCACCTCTTCCAACGGCAACAAAGCCGCTTGCACCTTGTTCAAGGCCGCTTCCGAACGCTCCAAGGTAGCTCCGGGAGGCGCATCTACGTTCACATAGATCATACCTTGGTCCTCGTTCGGGATAAAGCCGGAAGGCAACACGAACGTCATGCCCCACGTGGCCAGACAGAAAAGGATCAAGGTTGCGTACGTCAGCATCCGACGGTTCAAGAACCATCTTAAATTCAAGCGGTAACGACGCTCCAAGAAATCATAACGGCTATTGAACCCATCAAAGAAACGAGCCAGCAGATTTTTCTTTTGCTTCTTCGAGTGGGATACCGGTTTCAGCAACAAGGCGCAAAGAGCCGGAGACAACGTCAAGGCGTTCACGCCGGAGATCACGATCGCCACGGCAAGCGTCAACGAGAACTGGCGATAGAAGATACCCACCGTACCATCCATGAAACCGACCGGGATAAACACGGCGGACATCACCAGCGTAATAGCGATAATCGCCCCTCCGATCTCACCGATCGCTTTTTTCGTCGCCTTCAACGGGGGCAGCTTCTCGTTGTGCATCTTCACGTGGACCGCCTCTACCACCACGATCGCGTTATCCACCACGATACCGATAGCGAGCACCAAGGCAAACAAAGTCAGCATATTGATCGAGAAACCCAGCATCTGCATAAAGAAGAACGTACCGATCAACGATACCGGAACGGCGATAGCGGGTATCAGCGTAGACCGGAAATCCTGCAAGAAAAGATACACCACGACAAATACCAAGATAAACGCCTCCAGCAAGGTCTTGAGCACGACCGATATGGAAGCGTCCAAGAAACGGGATACGTCGTACGAGATATTATATTCCATACCCGGGGCAAACGTCGTTTCCTTCAATTCCTCCATCTTCGCCTTGATCTGCTGGATCACCTCACGGGCGTTCGAGCCCGGACGCTGCTTGATCATGATAGAGGCCGAGGGCTTTCCGTCCGTCATGGAGATCATATTATAATCCTCGGAATCAAACTCGATCGTAGCCACGTCTTTCAGGCGAAGCACGGAACCGTCCGGCAGGGCTTTCAAGACGATCTCGCCATATTCCTCCGGCGTGCTGAACTTACCGCTATACTGCAAGACGTATTGCAATTGCTGCGGGATCTTGTCGGAGCTGATACCCGTCTTACCCGGCGCCGCCTCGATATTCTGCGAGCGGATCGCCTCCGTAACCTCTTGCGGCGACATATTATAAGCCGCCAACCGGTTCGGGTTCAGCCATACACGCATCGCATAGTCGCGGCTACCCATGATCTCCACGAATCCCACGCCGTCGATACGCTTCAACTCACGCAAGATATTGATATCGGCAAAGTTATATACGAATTTCTCCGTATGGGTACTATCCGAGCTCATGATGTTCAAGTACATCAACATACTGTTCACCTCCTTCTCCGTGATCACGCCGGCACGGATCACCTCTTCCGGAAGCTCATCCAGCACGGTGGTCACACGGTTCTGCACATTCACGGAAGCTACGTCCGGGTCGGTACCGACCTTGAAATAGATCGTAGTCAAGGACATACCGTCGTTCGTACAAACAGAGGTCATATAGGTCATTCCGGGCACGCCGTTGATAGCACGCTCCAGCGGGGTCGCCACCGTTTTCGCCATCACGTCGGCGTTCGCTCCGGTATAACGGGCGGTAACGGTAACGGATGGGGGCACGATATCCGGGAATTGGGTGATCGGCAAGGAGTTGATCGCCAGCAATCCCAAGAAGACAATTACCACCGAGATCACGCCCGATAAGATAGGGCGTCTGATAAATATTTCAAACATAGGGCTTACTTATTATTCTCGATTTCATTAGACGATTCCAATTGGCGACGGATCGTGGCTCCATCTACCATATCGGGATTGATAGTCATGCCGTCCGTGATCATCTGAACACCCTCGTAGACGATGACGGTCTGGTCCGGCAAATCCTGTGTTACGTAATAAGAACCGTGGCGGGCCAACGGCTCGAAGCTACGCACGCTCACCTTTCCATCTTCCGCTACCGTATATACATAGGTAAAATCCTGTATCTCGAAAGTGGATTGCTGAGGAACCAAGACCACGTTCTCCATCTTGGTCAGCATCCGGATCTTACCGGATACGCCATGTCGCAGCAAACGTTCCGGGTTCGCGAAACGGGCACGGAAAGCGATCGATCCGGTACCCCGCTCAAAGTCGCCCTCCACGGTCTCTACCTTCCCTTTATACCGATAGGTGGATTGGTCGGAAAGGATCAGCTCCAGATTATTATACTCCGGCTGGTCGATACCGCTCAACTGCGTCCGTTTATATTCCAGATACTCCTTCTCGTTGATCTTGAAATAGGCGAACATATCCGATACGTCCGTCAAGGAGGTCAATAAGCTGCTCGGCGTAACCAAACTTCCCACCTTAAAGGGGATGCGGTCCACGTATCCCTCGAAAGGAGCCGTGATCGTCGTGTACGAGAAATTAGTCTCCGCACGTTGCAAACGGGATTTGGCCTGTTGCACCTGCAAGCGTGCCACATCCGCCTCGGCCATCGCCTGCTCCAGACGGATCGGCGAGATGATATCTTTCTCCACCAAACGCTTGATGCGGTCTACCTCTACCTCCGCCATCTTCAACTCGGCTTGGGCCTGTTTGTGATGGGCTTGCGCCTCTTTCACCTCCTCGTACAATTCCGCCGAGGAAAGCTTGAAAAGCACCTGCCCTTTCTTCACGTGCTCGCCCTCATCTACAAGGACGGCCTCCACGAACCCTTCCACTTTCGGTTTCACCTCTACGAACTGTACGGCTTGTACATCCGCTACATACGACTGCGGCACCTCGATCGTGGTCGTGGTTAACCGCATCACCGGCGTATGATCTTTCTTCCCGGACTTTTTCTCCCGGTTTTGGCTACAAGATACCCATACACAAGCCGTTAAGCATAGTAAGGGTAAATAGTTAGAAAACAATTTTATCCTCATAAAACTTATAGATTTATAATTATTTGAATACGACGAAAAGCACATAGGCGAATCACCCCATGCGCGACAATAAGAAACAGGTAAGTTCTACTAAATCAGATAGGAACAGAACCAAACGAAATTCTGTGCTTTGTGTAGGTTATAAAATAAAGGAAGCTTGGCGCATTGCCGTAGTTCCAAGGAATGAATTAATTCATGTAAATCCAGAATCGTAAACAAGTCCCATATCAAATCGATCTCCAAGGCTCGGATTTGCACTTGCTCCTGACGTACCGTTCGCAAGGAGGCGTTATCGTCAAAATCCAACAACACATCGGGTGCCTCTTTATCGACTATTTCCATCGAGGTAGTGGTAATATTCTCCGGAAAGAAATCGCTTCCAATGGAATAAAACTGTAACAGCACCAACATGATCATAAGCATGATACGCTGGTGAAGCCCAAAACGATTATTCACTGTTACATTTAGCATCTTTTATCCAATGGAGGCGCAAAGATAAACAATCTTTTTGGGAAGAAAAAACATTTCACCCGCATACGAGTATTGGTATCGCCCCACACCGGTATAGGCATGAGGCGATGCAGGTATAGGCGTAGGGCTACACCAATACCGACACAGGCTCACGCCTATACCGGCACTTAAATATATGCCTTTACCTTCTCCCGATCCGTTTGCACCGTCTCGAATTCGGAGGAGACGATACTGCTTCCCATCGGGACATTCTCATTGCGGTATTCCATTTTACTATATACGATACTTCGAGCAGAGGTATGAAATTCTTTCGCACCGGTCTCCTCCTCTATTTTCCCGATATTATTCTCTCGCACGCCACATCCCGGCATGATGATGATCCGTCCGTCCGCACGTTTCACCAGCTCGGCGATCAAGGGGATTCCTTTCACGGCATCCGATTGCTGGCCGGAGGTCAAGATACGGTCGCATCCCAACTCGATTAGCTGCTCCAACGCAGTGAATGGGTCCCGGCAAACATCGAAAGCACGATGGCAAGTTACGGATAGAGGTTTTGCCGCCTCGATCAAGCGCCGCATCAAGGGTACATCGATATCCCCGTCTTTTGTAAGACAGCCGAAAACGACGCCATGCACTTTTAGCTCCTTGCACAGTTCTATATCCAATAACATGGATTGCACCTCGGCTTCCGTATACAAGAAATCACCGCCTCTCGGACGGATAATCACATTGATATCGATCTTGGAAGTCAGAGCCTTCGCCGTCTTGATCTCTCCATAACTAGGTGTAGTTCCCCCTTCGGGTATCCCGGCGCAAAGCTCTACACGGGTAGCGCCTCCCGCCTCCGCCTCCACACAGCTCTGGGCGGAGTTCGCGCATATCTCAATAATTCGTTTCATGTTTATTTAGTATTGTTGACGTACAAAATTACATAAATATCACCACTTGCTCAACAGAACCACAAATAACTATCCGATACCATTAAAAACACCCCTATTATGGATTAACAAAATAAAACAGAACTGTCACCTTTACTATCAAAAAGGCAGCAAATTCGTATCTCCTTATCTATCTATGCCTTAGAAATTTGACTATAGCTTTCTGATTCGTCCAAATAAGAAACAAATTGGTCCATTTCGGAACTACAGCTAAATAGTTTAATGTTTAACTAATCTCAAAAAGACACAAAAAGTTCTATTTTCAAGGATCGAAACGCCATAAAACGTAATATTGCAACGACATTTTAATAGGTTAAGATAAATAACAAATAGGCTTTATGGGAGAAATAAAAGGCTATATCTCACAGGTTATCGGCCCGGTAGTGGATATCCACTTTGATCATGGGACAGAAGAAACAGTAACCCTCCCCCGTATCCACGACGCCATGGAGATTTCCCGCCCGAACGGAAAGATCTTGATCGTCGAAGTTCAGCAACACATCGGGGAAAACACCGTCCGTACCGTAGCGATGGATACGACCGACGGATTGAGACGAGGCATGGAGGCCGTGTCATACGGAATGCCCATCACCATGCCGACCGGCGACCAAGTCAAAGGACGTTTAATGAATGTCACCGGCGACCCTATCGATGGCATGGCCCAGCTTACTAAAGACGGGGCTCTTCCCATCCATCGTGAGCCTCCTAAATTCGAGGATCTGACAACGACCCAAGAGGTCTTGTACACGGGTATTAAAGTAATCGATTTATTGGAACCTTACGCCAAAGGAGGTAAGATCGGACTTTTCGGAGGAGCCGGAGTGGGCAAAACGGTATTGATCATGGAATTGATCAACAACATCGCAAAGAAAAACAACGGATTCTCCGTCTTCGCCGGTGTGGGTGAACGTACACGTGAAGGAAATGACCTATTGCGTGAAATGATCCAATCCGGTGTCATCCGATACGGCGAGGAGTTTAAGAAGAGTATGGAGGCAGGCAACTGGGACTTGTCGAAGATCGATTACGATGAATTGGCTAAGTCGCAGGCTACCTTGGTATTCGGGCAGATGAACGAACCGCCGGGCGCCCGCTCGTCCGTGGCCTTATCCGGTTTGACGATCGCCGAATCCTTCCGTGACAAAGCCTCTGAGGGAGAAAGAAAAGATATATTATTCTTCATCGATAATATCTTCCGTTTCACCCAAGCCGGTTCCGAGGTTTCCGCCTTGCTGGGGCGTATGCCTTCCGCCGTAGGTTACCAACCGACATTGGCCACGGAAATGGGAGCTATGCAAGAGCGTATCACTTCAACCAAGAAGGGCTCCATCACCTCCGTACAGGCGGTGTATGTTCCTGCCGATGACTTGACAGACCCGGCTCCGGCGACTACCTTTACGCACTTGGACGCAACAACCGTCCTCAGCCGCAAGATCACGGAACTCGGTATCTATCCGGCCGTAGACCCGCTGGAATCCACCTCCCGCATCCTTGATCCGCTAATCGTAGGCAAGGAGCATTACGACACAGCGCAACGGGTAAAACAAATCCTGCAACGGAACAAGGAACTTCAAGATATCATATCCATCCTCGGTATGGAAGAACTTTCCGACGAGGACAGGCTAACGGTCAACCGGGCCCGCCGTGTACAACGTTTTCTGTCCCAGCCCTTCTCCGTGGCGGAACAATTCACTGGCGTACCCGGTGTCATGGTCTCTATAGAGGATACGATCCGGGGATTCAAGATGATCATGGACGGGGAAACGGATGACATACCCGAACAGGCATTCTTAAACGTAGGAACCATCGAGGATGTCTTGGAGAAGGCCAAGCAGCTGAAAGAACAAGCAAATTAATCGATATGAAACTGGAAATTGTATCACCGGACGGCATTCTTTTCGAAGGCGAGACCGAATCTGTCTCATTCCCGGGAGTTGCCGGTTCATTCGATATCTTGCCTCATCACGCCCCATTGATAGCAGCGTTGAAGGCGGGTACGATCCGGTTCGAGGCAAATGGCAAAAGACAAGAACAAACGATACAAAGCGGATTCGTAGAGGTGAAAGACGACATCCTATCCGTTTGCGTCGAATAAAAACATACGACAATGAATGGCAGATTAAAAATGAGGTTAATGGGTTTGATCACGTTTATCAACGTGGCAATAGGCGTTTCATTGGGTGGTTTATTATATACCATCTGGCCGGAACACTATTTCTCGTGGTATCCGTCCATTCCCTTCTTTTACTGGGTCATGGCCATGGCGATGACTTTCTTCCTAGACCGGGTAAAAAGGAAAAACGGAGATGTGACCGTAACCATGTACATGCTAGTCCGGTTGTGTAAGTTCACGCTCGCTTTCGTCTTCTTATGGATGTATGCGGCGTTTGTCGGGCAACAATTAAAGACATTTGGTTTCACGTTGATGTTATTCTATTTCATTTACCTCGGACTGGAGACTTACATTTTATATCTGTTTGAAAAGAAAAGAATGAAAAGAGAGAAAAGGGAAAAGGATGATGAGTACAATCAAAGATAACAAATACATATGGATCGCTTTCTGGATGTGGCTCAGCTTTCTCACTCCGGCAAAAGCGGCGTCCGGCGAGATAGACGTGCAGGATATCGTCTTCTCCCACATTCAAGACGCCTATACATGGCATATCACGGAATGGAACGGACAAGAGATTGCGATTCCCCTGCCTATCTTGGTAAAAAGCGAGGAAAGAGGATGGGATTTATTCCTGTCATCCCATCTACATCAAGGCCGGACGCATCACAATTATTATATCGCCGGGGAAGGTGAGCATGCGGGAAAGGTTGTTGAGAAGAACAGTGCAGGAGAAGAGGTTCGCCCGATGGATTTCTCATTGACCAAGAATGTTTGCGGACTGTTCCTCAGTTGCGGCCTCTTGCTTTTCATCGTTCTCCGGACCGCCCATTGGTATAAAAAGCACCCGAACGAGGCGCCGGGCGGATTTATCGGATTGATGGAAATGGCCATCTCCTACATACAAGACGGGGTGATCAAAGAGGCGATCGGAAAAGAATATAAGCCGTTCTCGTCCTATTTGCTGACGGTATTTTTCTTTATCTTGATCAATAACCTGATCGGGATCATACCGGTTTTCCCGGGAGGCGCTAATATTACGGGAAATATAGCGGTAACAGGCGTATTGGCACTTTGTACGTTTATAGCGGTCAACCTGTTCGCCACGAAAGCGTACTGGAAAGAGATCTTTTGGCCCAAAGCGCCGATCTACTTGAAACTGCCCTTGCCGATCATGCCGTTCGTGGAGTTCTTCGGGGTATTCACCAAGCCGTTCGCGTTGATGATCCGTCTGTTCGCCAACATCATGGCGGGCCATACGATTATCTTGGCGCTAACCTGTTTGATATTCATAACGGCAACCATGGGAGTAGCCGTGAATTTCGGTATGACGATCGTATCCGTCTTGTTCTGTGCGTTTATGAACTGTCTGGAATTGTTAGTGGCTTGCTTGCAAGCTTATATTTTCACCCTGCTGTCGGCCAACTATATCGGATTGGCCAAGGTAAGGGAATAAATCCAAAGAAATTAAGGTATTAGAATTATATTATTAAGGTTACTAATTTAAAATTAAACACTATGTTATCGACTATTTTATTACAAGCGGCAGCCGGGATGGGCGTAGCGAAGATGGGAGCCACTATAGGAGCGGGATTCGCCGCCATAGGTGCAGGTATCGGAATCGGATTGATCGGTAAAGGTGCCGTTGAAGCTATTGGACGCCAGCCGTCGGCCGCAGGAGAGATCCGTACCTCGATGTTGATTATGGGAGCGTTGGTAGAAGGTGTGGCATTGTTCGCTATTGTCGTATGTTTCTTAGCGTTGTTCCAATAAAAAAGTAACAAACTATGTCTTTATTAACACCGGATTCAGGGCTTCTATTCTGGATGATCGTTTCATTCGGGATTGTCTTCGTGATCCTTTCCAAATACGGTTTTCCCGTGATCGTCAAGGCAATCGAACAACGGAAAGCTTACATTGACAATTCCTTAGAGACGGCACGTCAGGCGAATGAGCGACTTGCCCATATCCAAGCCGAGGGCGAGAAGATGCTAGCCGAGGCCAAGGAAAAGCAAAACGCCGTCCTGAAGGAAGCCTTTGCCGAAAAGGAGCGGATCATCGAGGAGGCACGTAAAAAGGCCGTCTCCGAGGCACATCTGCAGATAGAGGAGGCTACCCGGCGTATCCGCGAAGAAAAAGAGAAAGCTATTCGTGAAGTCCGCTCGGAGATAGCGGATCTGTCTATCGCTATCGCAGAGAAAGTAATGAAAGAGAAAATCGGCCGGGATAAGGAACAACAACAGATGATCGACCGGCTGCTGGATGAGGTATCGTTTAGTAAATCGTAAGGTATGGATATAGGAACTATTTCTTCCCGGTATGCCAAAGCGCTTTTCTCCCTAGCGAAAGACAAGGAACAGGAAAGCCGGGTATATGATGATATGAAGATGTTGGCGGACAGCTTCTCGATGGAGCCGGAGCTTAGGGGCGCCTTGAGCAACCCGATCGTTTCCGTACCGGAGAAAGTGAAATTGCTTACGGCGGCGGGGGGTATCGAGGTCTGCGAGCTATATACACGTTTTATCAATCTGGTATTAGCCCATAAACGGGAGACACTACTGCCCTTCATCGCATACATTTATATCCATTTGTACCGGAAAGAGAAAAAGATTACCCGGGTACGATTCGACACGGCCGTAGCGGTAGACGATGCGGTCAAGTCTCACCTGCAAGACAAGCTACGGAAAGAGACGGGATGCACGATCGAGTTCTCCGGCCACGTGGAACCGGAACTAATCGGGGGCTTCCGCCTACGCATCGGCAATTACCGGATAGACGCTAGCTATGCGACGCAACTACGGGATATCCGTACCGGGCTACTCGAAAACAGATAAAAAAGAAGAAGTATGACAGAACAGATAAAAGTGAGTGAAGTCTCCTCCATCCTGCGCCAGCAATTGGAAGGAATCCATACCAGCATCAAGCTGGAGGAGGTCGGGACCGTATTGCAGGTGAGCGACGGCGTGGCCCGCATCTACGGGTTGGATAATGCGGAGGCGAACGAGTTGCTTCAATTCGATAACGGGATGGAAGCAATCGTGATGAACTTGGAGGAAGATAATGTAGGCGCCGTCCTTTTAGGTCCGACCGACCAAATCAAGGAGGGCGACACCGTAAAACGCACGGGCCGTATCGCCTCTATCGATGTCAGCGAGGGGATGATCGGGCGTGTGATCGATCCGTTGGGAAACCCGATCGACGGGAAAGGCGAGATCCTTGGCGAGACTTGCGAGATGCCGCTTGAGCGCAAGGCTCCGGGCGTGATCTTCCGTCAGCCGGTAAACGAGCCTTTGCAAACCGGTATCAAGGCCGTAGACGCTATGATCCCTATCGGAAGGGGGCAACGTGAGTTGATCATCGGCGACAGGCAGACGGGAAAGACCTCGATCGCTATCGATACCATCATCAACCAACGTAGCAACTACGAGGCAGGGAACCCGGTTTACTGTATTTACGTGGCGATCGGGCAAAAGGGTTCCACGGTAGCGGCCTTGGTGAACACCTTGCAAGAGAAAGGAGCCATGGACTATACGATTGTCGTAAGCGCGACCGCCTCCGACCCGGCGGCCATGCAATATTTCGCCCCGTTCGCCGGAGCGGCCATCGGAGAGTATTTCCGGGATAGCGGACGACACGCCTTGGTGGTCTACGACGATCTGTCCAAGCAAGCGGTCGCCTACCGTGAGGTTTCCTTAATCCTTCGCCGCCCTTCCGGGCGTGAGGCGTACCCGGGTGATATTTTTTACCTGCACTCCCGCCTATTGGAACGTGCCGCCAAGATCATCAACCAGCCGGAGGTAGCCCGTGAGATGAACGATCTCCCCGAAAGCATGAGAGACAAGGTGAAAGGCGGTGGCTCCTTGACCGCTTTACCGATCATCGAGACGCAGGCGGGAGACGTATCGGCTTATATCCCGACCAACGTGATCTCTATCACCGACGGACAGATATTCCTTGAGACCGATTTATTCAACCAAGGGAACCGCCCGGCTATCAATGTCGGAATCTCCGTTTCCCGTGTAGGCGGTAACGCGCAATTAAAGGCGATGAAAAAGGTAGCGGGTACCTTGAAAATCGATCAGGCTCAGTTCCGTGAATTGGAATCATTCTCCAAGTTCGGGGGCGAGATGGATGCCGTCACCGCTTTCACGATCGATAAGGGGCAGAAGAATACCCAGTTACTGATACAGCCTCAATATAGCCCGATGCCGGTGGAAGAGCAAATCTCGATCCTTTATTGCGGAACGCAAGGTCTGCTGAAAGAGGTTCCATTGGACAAGGTGCATGAGTTCGAGGCAAGGTTCTTGCAAGAATTACGGACCTCTCATCAACGGGACGTACTGGATGTCTTAAAGACCGGCGTTATCAATGATGAGATACGAGGCATATTGGAAAAAACAGCGAAGGAGCTATGGGTTCATTGAAAGAAATAAAAGTCCGGATCGCCTCTATACGGAGCACGCAGAAGATCACCGCCGCCATGAAAATGGTATCGTCGGCCAAGCTTCATCATGCCCAGACGCAAACCGAGCACACACTTACATATGCTAATAAACTATCCGCTATCTTAAACGGTCTTCTTTCGGCGGAATGCGACCTAGACTCACCTTACACCGAACAGCGTAAGGTGAGCAAGGTGGCTATCGCCGTATTCGCCTCGAGCACGGGGTTATGCGGGACATTCAATGCCAATATATGGAAAGAGTTATCCGCCACGATCCAGACTTATAAGAACCAGCAAATAGAGGTACGCCTCTACCCTATCGGCAAGAAAATAGCGGATGAGCTTCATAAAGCGGGTTATAGCTTCGACACTGATTTCATCACGATCGGCGAAAAACCGTCTTATGAAAGCGCCGTATCCTTGGCGAACCGTCTCATGGAGCTGTTCGTCACAGGTAAAGCAGACCGGGTGGAATTACTGTATCACCATTTCAAGAACATGGCGACACAAGTCGTAACCCACAAGACGTATCTTCCCCTTTCCCTCTCGGATACGGAAGCGGCGGAAACGGCCACCGACTACATCCTTGAGCCCTCGGCGGAAGAGTTGCGTAACCGGCTTTTCCCGAAATTGCTGAACCTAACCATCTATACGATCCTACTCGACACCTCAACCGCCGAGCACGCCGCCCGTATGATGGCCATGCAGACCGCCAACGACAATGCGAACGATTTAATCCAACAATTAACTTTGCAATATAATAAAACCCGCCAGCAAGCCATCACCAACGAATTGCTGGATATCATGGGAGGAGCGGCCGTTTCATCGTAATAAAAACGGGATGCTTCCTTGACTAAACAGACAATGATCCGTATGTAAAACACTTTACTAACGGATCATTTCTTATTTACAAAAAAAAGTAAGACCTTTGCTCACCAAAACATAAGCCTGTATACATTTATATTATACCAATCTAGGATCGTACTTATGATGAATCAAGAAAAGCTAAAAGGGCATCTCCTTATTTTAGCGGCCAACATCCTGTTCGCCATTAATATGCCCGTATCCAAATATCTACTCCCCGAGCATGTGCAACCCGAGGCGCTGACCAGTATGCGGATGAGCTTCGCTTGCGTGATGTTCTGGATCACCTCCCTATTCGTTCCCTATGAGAAAGTGCCGTTGAAGGACTTGGGACTTCTATGCCTTTGCGCCCTTTGCGGAGTAGGCTTGAACCAAGGGCTGTTTATCTGGGGATTGAATACCACGTCGCCGGTAGACGCTTCCATCATAGCGACCGCCGTCCCCATCTTTGTCATGATCTTGGCGGCCCTAATCCTAAAGGAACCTATCACACGGATGAAAACGTTCGGGGTACTGCTTGGCATATGCGGGGCGGTCTCCTTAATACTACAATCCACGCAAGGTTCCAATCAAGCGAGCAGTCTAGGGGGAAACCTGTTGATTACGGTTAGCGGATTCATGTACTCGATTTATTTGGTAGTATCCAAACCTCTAACACTCAAGTACTCATCCGTCACGATGATGAAATGGATGTTCCTGTTCTCCACGCTGATTACCCTGCCTTTCGCTATCGAATCCATCTGGAATACCCCGGCTTTCCATAAAGAGGTCTTCGACGGCCAAGAGCTGGGAGCCATTTTCTTCGTGCTATTCGGGGCCACGTTCGTACCCTATTTATTAATACCGCTGGCCTTAAAGCGAATCCGCCCGACTACCGTCAGCATGTACAATTATATCCAACCGATCGTAGCTTCCTTTATCGCCGTATTCATCGGTCAGGATAGTTTTAGCGTAACGAAACTAGTATCGGCCGCACTTGTTTTCTCCGGCGTCTATTTAGTGACCCAAAGCAAGAGCCGGGAGGACCTTGAACAACAAAATAGTCAATCTTTTAGCAAAAACGCTTGCAATATGAAAAATAATGCGTAATATTGCCCCCATAATATAAAAGAATAAGTAGCATACAAAATCAATCATGAGTGTAGAGTCCTCATATTATACATGGGCATTGATGACCCCTTGGGGGGTTAGAATCTATTAATAAGCATTCGCGTAGACCACGTCACGCTATGTCGCAATCTCGTATTGCATCCTTTTTTATTTCTCCTTTTACATAAATAAGTTTAATCAATCGGTTATTGTCGGTTGCTAATCATGAAAAAGCCTTTTTTTGATTGTCAATCCTCGATGAACCATTAAAAATACATATCGATGAAAGTATTAAAATTCGGCGGAACATCCGTAGGTTCCGTGAATAGTATCTTAAGTGTAAAGAAAATAGTAGAGGCTATCGAAGAGCCCGTAATCGTGGTTGTCTCCGCCTTAGGGGGCATCACCGATAAATTACTGGCCACTTCTACCATGGCTTCTAAAGGCGACCTTGCCTACGAGAAAGAATTATCGGAGATCATCGCCCGCCATCTGGACGTGATCGAGGGAGTGATCGAGGACAAGGAGGTACGCATGGATGTCCAGAAGAAAGTGATGGCTTTACTGGATGA
>Ga0129309_1000349_pt1 | contig 37750 bp, 26 predicted proteins | sample L1105metagenome_FD_94439 | JGI IMG/M metagenome (GOLD analysis project Ga0129309, IMG submission 94439) | Ring-tailed lemur group fecal microbial communities from Wisconsin, USA - L1105 metagenome | ecosystem: Host-associated > Mammals > Digestive system > Large intestine > Fecal | place: USA...
CATCATCCCCTCCGACCTCGCCACCTACGGCGAGGAGGCCAAGAAGCTCCTGCAAGAGCTGCAAAGCCGCAACGAGCGGATGTTCCTTATGACCTTTATGCTGATGAACACCGCCGACAGCAAGCAGCAGCTTGACAACAATGTGTTCCAGGCAAATTCCATCGCGCAGAAGTACAACTGCGTCCTCAAAAAGCTGGACTTCCAGCAGGAGGAGGGGCTGATGAGCTGCCTGCCCCTGGGGTACAATCAGATCGACATCCAGCGGGGCTTGACCACTTCAAGCGTCGCTATTTTTGTACCCTTTACCACCCAGGAGCTGTTCCAGGACGGCAAAGAGGCGCTGTACTGCGGGCTGAATGCCCTTTCCAACAACCTCATCATGGTGGACAGGAAGCTCCTGAAAAACCCCAACGGCCTGATCCTCGGCACCCCCGGCTCCGGCAAGTCCTTTGCCGCAAAGCGGGAGATCGCCAATGTGTTCCTCGTCACGGACGATGACATTATCATCTGCGACCCGGAGGCGGAGTATGGACCGCTGGTGGAGCATCTGCACGGGCAGGTCATCAAGATTTCGCCCACCTCCACGGACTACCTCAATCCGATGGACCTGAACCTCAATTACAGCGACGATGAAAGCCCCCTTTCTCTGAAATCGGACTTCATTTTGTCGCTGTGTGAGCTGATCGTAGGCGGCAAGGACGGCTTGCAGCCGGTGGAAAAGACCATCATCGACCGCTGTGTGCGGACGGTCTACCGGGAGTATCTCAATGACCCGCGCCCGGAGAATATGCCTATCCTGGAGGACCTCTACAACGAGCTGCGGCGGCAGGAGGAAAAGGAGGCGCAGTATATCGCCACGGCTCTGGAGATCTATGTCACCGGCTCCCTCAATGTGTTCAATCACCGCACGAACATCAACATTGAGAATCGCATCGTTTCCTTTGACATCAAGGAGCTGGGCAAGCAGCTCAAGAAGATCGGGATGCTCATCGTTCAGGACGCGGTGTGGAACCGGGTCACGGTCAACCGGGAGGCCCACAGGTCCACCCGGTATTATATCGACGAGATGCACCTGCTGCTCAAAGAAGAACAGACGGCGGCGTACACGGTGGAAATTTGGAAGCGTTTCCGCAAGTGGGGCGGCATCCCGACAGGCATTACGCAGAACGTCAAGGACCTGCTTTCCAGCCGGGAGGTGGAGAACATCTTTGAGAACTCTGACTATATCTATATGCTCAACCAGGCAAATGGAGACAGGCAGATTCTCGCAAAGCAGCTCAATATCTCTCCCCACCAGCTCTCCTATGTGACCCACTCCGGCGAGGGCGAGGGGCTGCTGTTCTACGGCAACATCATCCTGCCCTTCGTTGACCGTTTCCCCAGGGATACGGAACTCTACCGTATCATGACGACGAAGCCCCAGGAGCAGACCAATACGAACTAAGGAGGTACACTTTTATGAACAATGTTTATTTGATCCATCCGTTCGACTATATCCGCCACATCGACGACAAGCTGATGCTATATGTCATGCTGCGCCGGCTGAAGGAGGACATCGACAAGCTGCCGGAGTGCGAGTCCACCGCCGCAGTTCGCGCCCGGATGGAGGCGTATGCCCCCCAGGTGGATGAGCTGTGGGATAGCTGGAACATCCCCCTGCGCTACCTTGTCAGCGGCGACACGGACGACCTCTCCGACCTCATGGATTTGGAGCTGGCGGAGCCGGAGGACGAGGGCTACTTCTGCGCCGAGAGCTACGCACTCTCTGCGGATGAGGAAGATGATGAGCCGGACTACGCTGATGAGCTGGCGGATACCGCGGAGTATTATCTGATGGAGCTGGCAAAAAAGGCGCTTCACTTTGCCCAGGTTGCCACGGACCACGCTGGGGAACTCCTGCGCAATTGCGAGGAGTTGAGCTTCATCTTCTACGGCGACGAGGACGACGCCAAACAGTGAGGTAACGGCGGCGCGGAAAGGAGGTGATCGCCCATCGCCGTAAAACTGCAATTCACCGAGGAGGAGCTGGCGGACGGCAAGCTGAGAAAGTCCGCGCACAAGGCCCAGCGCCGGGGGGAGAAGCTGGACAGGGCGGAGAAAAAGCTCCCGAAGAAACGGGTGAAAAAGCTCGCCCGCACCATTGACCCCCAGACCGGCAGGGTAAAAACCACCCTGCAATTCGCGGAGGAAACGAAAAAGCCGCCGTCCTCCAAGCTCACGCAGACTGCCGCCGCAAATACCGCCCTGATGAAATTCCATCAGGAGGTGCGTCAGGCCGGTGAGGACAATACCGGCGTGGACGCTGCCAACACCCTGACGCAAACGGCGGAGGGCGGCATTCACGCCGCCCGGACCGCCTACCGAGAACACAGGACGCGCCCCTACCGCACGGCGGCGAGGATGGAAAAGCTCTCCGACAAAGCCAATATCTCCGCTCTGGAACGGGAGTTTCAGCGGCAGAACGGGGGCTTTTCCAGCAACCCCTATTCCCGCTGGCAGCAGAAGCGGGCCATCAAGCGGGAGTACGCCAACGCGAAGCGGGCCGGGAATACCACGGTCAGCGCCGCCCAGACCTCCGCCAGGGCCGCGAGGAAGGCGGCGGAGAAAACCGAAAAGGCGGAGAAGTTTGTTGTCCGGCACAAAAAAGGCTTTCTCATCATTGGCGCGCTGGGGCTGGTTGTGGCGATGTTCCTCTCCCTGTTTTCGTCCTGTTCCCTGTTCGTGCAGGGTGGCGCGTCCGGCGTGGGGCTGTCCACCTACCCCAGCGAGGACAGCGAGATGCTGGCGGCGGAGGCCGCTTATACTGGGATGGAGGCGGAGCTGCAAGCCTATCTGGACAGCTACGAATCCACCCACAGCTACGATGAGTACCACTACGAGCTGGACGACATCGAGCATGACCCCTATGTGCTGATCTCCTATCTCACCGCCTATCTCGGCGGCGAGTGGACGATGGCGGAGGCGCAGCCGGTTTTGGAGATGCTTTTTGAAAAGCAGTATATCCTGACGGAGACGGTCACGGCGGAAACCCGCACCCGCACGGAAACCACTACCGACGCCGAGGGCAACGAAACGGAGACGGAGGTGGAGTACACCTATTATATTTGTACCGTGACCCTGGAGAATTTCAACCTCTCCCATGTGCCGGTCTACACCATGTCGGAGGACCAGCTTTCCATGTACTCCATCTATATGGCGACCCTGGGCAACCGTCCCGACCTGTTCCCCGGCTCCGGCTATGTGGCCCGGTACGGCACGGACTACCCGATATATGAGATACCCCCGGAGGCATTGGAGGACGAGCAGTTCGCCGCCATGATAGCCGAGGCGGAGAAGTATTTGGGCTATCCCTATGTCTGGGGCGGAAGTTCTCCCGCCACATCGTTCGACTGTTCCGGCTTTGTCAGTTGGGTCATCAACCATTGCGGCGTGGGCTGGAATGTTGGGCGGCTGGGGGCGACGGGACTTTACAACATCTGCACCCCTGTTTCCAGCGCCAACGCCAGACCCGGCGACCTCATTTTCTTCCAAGGCACCTATGACACCACCGGCATGAGCCATGTGGGTATCTATGTGGGGAATGGAATGATGATCCACTGCGGCGACCCTATCCGTTATGTCAGCATCAATTCAAGCTACTGGCAGGCGCATTTTGCCGCCTATGGCCGTCTGCCGAACCCGTGAAAGGAGGGCGTCTATGAATCCGAAAGTCGAGAAGCTGCGGGAGGAACGGGCGAAGAACTGCGCCAAGATCGAGAAGCTCAATGCCCGCAATAAAGTCATTGACGAAACTGTGGAAAACCTTGAAAACTCGGACATCATCGGCCTGGTCCGGGAACAGGGGCTTACCCCGGATATGCTGGCGGAGCTGCTCGCTTCTCTCAAAGCGTCCCCTCTGCCCGTAAAACCTGAGAAAAAGGAGGAATCCTATGAAACGGAAGAAAACTAAGCTGTTTGCGAGCGTCCTCGCCGTCATGCTGTGCATGGCGGCGTTTTCTGTGACGGCGTTCGCCAGCGGCGACGACTGGTGCGAGTACGGCGACTACGGCACGCCGGATGTGACCGAGACGGCGGAGCCGGAACAGGCCACGCCTGCACCCACGCCGACTCCTGCGCCCACACCTACGCCGTCCACAACGCCTGTGGTATCGGCTGACTCCGCACCCACGGCCAGCGAAACGCCGGACACGGCGGAGAGCGCCGACCCCAGCGGCGACGGGGAGATCGGCCACAGCAGCACCCTCACGCCCACCGGCAATCTCACGCTGGTGGATGATGTGCGTCAGGTGAGCGGAGAAACTGTTGAGAGCAAAGACGATGATACCGCCGCCTCCGGCAAGGACGACGATGTGGAGGAAAAGCAGTTTATCACCGTCCAGAGCAAGAACGGCAACTACTTCTACCTCATCATTGACCGCTGCGGCGATGAGGAAAACGTCCATTTTCTGAACCAGGTGGACGAGGCCGACCTGATGGCCTTGATGGAGGACGGTACAGCGGAGGAAACGCCCGTGACCTGCACCTGCACGGACAAGTGCGTGGTGGGCGACATCAACACCGCCTGCCCGGTCTGCCAGACCACCATGAGCGAGTGTACCGGCAAGGAGCCGGAGCCGGAACCTACTGAGGAGCCGGACACGGACTCCGAGCCGGAACAGGAAACCAAATCCGTCAACAGCGGCCTGCTGCTGATCGTGCTGGTGGTGGCCCTGGCCGGCGGCGGCGCGGTCTACTACTTCAAGTTCCGCAAGCCCAAGCCCGACACGAAAGGTCCCGTTGACCTCGACGACTACGACTTCGGGGACGATGACGAGGACGATGAGGACTATGAGTACGAGCAGGACGATGACGAGGAGCCGGAGGAACGCAACGAGGGGGATTGACCCTCTGAATAAGTATGGCAAGGGAAAGCAGTCCGGCAGGGCTGCTTTCCCTTTGCCAAATCTAAAAGAATGGAGTGATGAAGCGATTGAGTAAACTTGTGATCGCGGAAAAGCCCTCTGTGGGCAAGAGCATTGCCGCCGTCCTCGGCGCGAATGGGCGTGAGGACGGCTGTTTTATCGGGAACGGCTATATCGTGTCCTGGTGCTTCGGCCATCTGGCGGAGCTTGCCAGTGCCGACGCCTATGACGAGAAATACGCCAAGTGGCGCTATGAGGACCTGCCCATCGTGCCGGAGCCGTGGCGGTACTCTGTCGCCACGGAGAAACAGAAGCAGTTTGACCTCCTGCGGGGACTTCTTCGGAGCGACGAGGTGAGCGAGGTTATCAACGCCTGCGACGCGGGGCGTGAGGGCGAGCTGATCTTCCGCACCGTCTACGCCCTTTCCGGCTGCACGAAGCCCATGAAGCGGCTGTGGATTTCCAGCATGGAGGACGAGGCCATCCGTGAGGGCTTTGAAAACCTCCGCCCCGGCAGCGAGTACGACAACCTCTATGAATCCGCTTTGTGCCGCTCCCGCGCCGACTGGCTGGTGGGCATCAACGCCACCCGGTTGTTCTCCGTACTGTACCACCGCACCCTGAATGTGGGGCGGGTGGTATCTCCTACGCTGGCGCTCATCGTCCAGCGGGAGGCGGAGATCAACGCCTTTACCTCCAAGCCGTTCTATGCGGCGGAGATTTCCGCCGGCGGTGTCGAGGCGGCGAGCGAACGCTACGAGGACAGATTGCAGGCCGAGGGGCTTCAAAAGTTGTGCAAAGGGGCTTCGGCCACCGTCACCGCCGTGGAGCGGAAAGAGAAAACGGAGAAAGCGCCGGCCCTCTATGACCTGACCACCCTCCAGCGGGACGCCAACCGTATTTTGGGCTACACCGCGCGGCAGACTTTGGACTATCTGCAAGCCCTCTATGAAAAGAAGCTCTGCACCTACCCCCGCACGGACAGCCGCTTTCTCACCGACGACATGGAGGGCAAGGTGGCGGAGATCGCCGCCATCGCCGGAAAAATAGAGGGAAAGAGCGCAGGCGAGGTCAACGCCGCCCAGGTCTGCGACAGCAAAAAGGTGTCCGACCACCACGCCATCGTTCCCACCCTGACGGCGGGGAGTGCCGACCTATCTGCCCTGCCCGCAGGGGAACGGGAGATTTTGAAGCTGGTGTCCCGGCAGGTGCTTTGCGCCGTGGGCAATCCTCATGTGTACGCGGAAACGGCGGTGACGCTGGACTGCGGCGGTGCGGCGTTTACCGCCAAGGGGAAAACCGTCCTCTCTATGGGCTGGAAAGCCTATCTCACTGAGGAAAAGCCGGATATGCCCGAAAAGCCGCTCCCGGAGCTTGCCGAGGGCATGAGTTTTCCTGTGGACGCCGCCGCTGTAAAGGAGGGCAAGACCACCCCGCCCAGGCGGTACACCGAGGACACCCTGCTTTCCGCGATGGAGACTGCCGGGGCAAAAGAAACGCCGGAGGATGCCGAGCGCAAGGGGCTGGGGACGCCCGCCACCCGCGCCGCCATTCTGGAAAAGCTGGTGTCCACCGGCTTTGTAGAGCGAAAGAAGCTGAAAAAGGCGGTGAGTCTTGTCCCAAGCGGTCCCGGTGTTTCCCTTATCACCGTCCTGCCGGAGCAGCTCCAATCGCCCCTCCTGACGGCGGAATGGGAGAACCGCCTGAAACAGATCGAGAAAGGCGAGCTTTCCCCGGACACCTTTATGGCGGACATCACCGGCATGGTGGACAGACTTGTGCGGGACTACAAGGCCGTCCCAGGTGCGGAAACACTCTTTCCCTCCGGGCGTCCCGTGGTGGGCAAATGCCCCCGCTGCGGCTCGGACGTGACCGAGAGCAAGAAGGGCTTTTTCTGCGAGAAGCCAGATTGCCGTTTCGGTCTGTGGAAGGACAACAAGTACCTGGCGGCGAAGAAGATCGACCTCACCCGCCACATGGCGGAGGCCCTGTTGAAAGACCGCCGCACGTTCATCTCCGGCGTCTATTCGGAGAAAACGGGCAGGACCTACGACGCTTTTCTGACCCTGCGGGACGATGGCAACCGCACCTCCTTCGGCATTGCGTTTGAAAAGGGGCGTGGCTGATGGACCTGACCCCGGAGGAACGGGAAACCATTATCCTGTTCTCAGATGCGGATACCGAAGCCAATGTCTACACTCATGACAAGAAGCTGATTGCCCGCCTGATACAGTTGGCGGAGAAATATCCCGGCCTTGTTTATGAGGAGCGAAAAGAGCGCGAGGGAGCTGTCAGCTATATGCTCCCCAAAAACTGTGTCTGTCTGCTTGCGCCCTATGACGAGGCGCGGCGGGAGGCGGCGCGGCTTCGGGCCTTACAGAGAGGTTTTAAGCCTCCAAAACAGGGATACCAATCCCATTTCTGAGTGTTTGCAAAGCGTCCGTGAGGGTTTACCTTGCCCGCACGGGCGCTGTTCCATTCCGGGATACCAATCCCATGAAAAGGAGTTGATTCACTACGGCTGAGAAACAGACCAACAAGCAGCGGCTCAAGGAGATCACCGACAGCATTGAGGCAGGTATTCAGGAGTTGTTCCAGACGGAGAAGTACGCCGACTATCTCCGCACCATGAGCCGCTTTCACAGGTACAGCCTCAACAACACCATGCTCATCCATATGCAGAAGCCCGACGCCACCCTTGTGGCCGGGTACAACAAATGGGAGCAGAAGTTTAACCGCCATGTGAAGCGGGGCGAAAAGGGCATCAAGATCATCGCCCCCACGCCCTTCAAGAAGAAGATCGAGCAGGAGAAGCTCGACCCGGATACCAAACTGCCCATGCGGGACAGGGACGGCAACATCATCATGGAGGAAAAGGACGTTACCATCCCCATGTTCAAGCCTGTGGTGGTGTTCGATGTGAGCCAGACCGAGGGCGAGCCGCTGCCCACCCTGGCCAGCGACCTCAAAGGGGATGTGAAGCACTATGAGATTTTCATGGAGGCTCTGCGGCGTTCTTCCCCCGTGCCGATGGAGATAAAGCCCATTTCCGACGATATGGACGGCTACTTCAGCTACGACAAGCAATCCATCACCCTGCGGGACGGCATGAGCGAGGTGCAGACCATCAGCGCCGCCGTCCATGAGATCACCCACGCCAAGCTCCACAATGTCAAAGAAAAGCTCCGTGTGGACGATAAGGAACCGTATGAGGAGATCGAGCTGTTCGGCAAGCCCGCCCTGTTCTCCAACGGGCGTGTTGACCGGGAGAAGCTGCCGGAGGGCCTGTTCGCCTATGACCTCCGGGGCAGCGACGACGACCCCGGCGCGCCCGTCACGGTGGAGAGCCGCGTGGTAGTCAACCACGCCGGGTCGGTCATTCTGTCCGAGCCGCTGGACTTTGGGGAGGACAACTACCTCGTCTTGGGCGAGGAAATAAACTTTGTGGGCGGCGAAAGCACCTTGAAGAAGTTTTATGAGCAGTCCCACCCCGAAAAGGTCAAGAAAGACCGCAACACCGAGGAAGTGGAGGCCGAGAGCGTGTCCTTTGCCGTGTGCAGCTACTACGGCATTGAAACCGGCGACAACAGCTTCGGGTATATCGCCTCCTGGTCGAAGGGCATGGAGCTGAAAGAGCTTCGTTCCAGTCTGGAGCTTATCAACCGCACTGCCGATGGTCTTATCTCCGACATTGACCGCAACTTCACCGAGATTTGCAAGGAGCGGGGTGTGGAGTTGGAGGGCGAACAGGTAGGGATGCCTGCTGTCCCCGATGAGTCCGTGTCTGGTGGAGAGACGCGGGAGCCGGACGAGCAGTTTTATAGGGTGAACGAGGGCCAGTACCTTCACATCCAGCGGAGCGACAACGGCTATGACTACACCCTTTACGACGCCGCCGGCAAGACGGCGACGGACGGCGGGCAGTTGGATAATCCCCAGCTTTCCATCTCTGCCGCCGCGCGGGAGGTCTGCAAGCTCCATGATGTGCTGATAGACGAGATGGCGGTGGTGTCCGACACGCTGCCGGAGGATTTTACCGAGGCCGCGCCGCCTCCGCCCCGCGACTACCGGGCGGAGCTGGCGGATCACTTTACCCGTGAGGACGAACACCTGTTGGACACCACGCTGGACGAGTACCCCATGCCGGACAGCGCCTACGGCACCGAGGCTTTGGAACAGCACGGCATCCAGGATGACAGCCTCTTGCCCATATCCAAGGAAATGGCCGCTGAGATGATCGAGCGCGATCTGACCGTCTACGCCGTCACCTATGAGGGAACGGTCATGGCCTTTGACCGGGAGGAGGTCGAAGCCTATCAGGATGGCACCGTGTTTGCCATTCCCCGCGAGGAATGGGAGCGGACGGCGGAGTTTAAGGACGCTGTGACCGCCAGAATGGACCGCCAGCAGGAACGGGAAAGGGCGTTCCTCGACCACGCCGGGGACTGTTACGCCATCTATCAGGTGAAGTTGGACGATGACAGCCTGCGGGATATGCGCTATGTTTCGATGGATGAGCTTCAAAGGCGGGGCTTACAGCCTGACCGCAGGAACTACGAGCTGGCCTACACCGCGTCCCTGCCCGAAAACGGCGGTCTGGATACGCTCTGGCAGAAATTCAACATCGAACAGCCCGCCGACTATATGCGTCCGAGTATGTCCATGAGCGACATCGTTGCCATCAAGAGGGACGGCGTGGTATCCTGTCATTACGTTGACAGCGTTGGATTCCGGGAGCTGCCGAACTTCCTCCAGCCGGAAAATTATCTGAGATCTGCTGAAATGCAGGTGGAGGACGATTATAATATGGTGGATGGGGTCATTAACAATGGACCCAAACAGCCCACTGTGGCCGAGTTGGAGCAGCAGGTCAAGAGCGGCCAGTCCATTTCCGTGTTGGAACTGGCCCAGGCGGTCCAGAGGGAGAAAGAGGAACAGCGGAAAGCGCCCCGTCAGGAGGGGCGGGTGTCCATCCTCGCCAAGCTGCGCCAGCCCCTCCCGCCCAGGGAGGAAAAGAAAACAGCGCCCGAAAAGAGCGCGGAAAAGGGGTATTCACGATGAACTTTACCACAGACGAGCAGAATTTGATGTGCATTTACAACACCGGCACCCGCGAGGGGACGCTGGACGCTCTCGCCGCCATGCGGGAGTACCTGGGGCCGGACGAAACCGAGCTGCGGGATATGACCGACAGCGTGATGGAGAAGCTGGAGCGGATGAGCGACGCCGATTACGCCAAGCTCAACCTGTTCCCGGATTTTGACGAGTAGAAGTTTCCTCCGACAATCAATCTGATGGGTCAAAAAGCGCACTGCCGATGTTTCGACAGTGCGCTTTTTCAGACCGTATCCTGTTTTATTTCTTCATCAGCGGAGCGCCGGTGTGCCACGCCTGACCGACCTTTTCCCCGATGGCATAGTAGCCGTTTTGGAACTGGTCGAACACAAAGGCGTTGAGCTTGGTGGGATCGACCTTGCCCTTTTCGTCCAATATGGACTCGTCCGCCAGGATGCCCACGATCTCCCCGATCACATGATGCCCGTAGACCTCCATCTTGTCCTCCACGACCCTGCACTCCAGAGTCAGCGGAAACTCCTGCACCACGGGGGCGTCCACCTTCTCGCTCTTGACTGCGGTGAGGCCGCTGCGCTCAAATTTGTCCGGCATTTTGTTCCCGGTGGCGATGCCGAAAAAATCGGCCGCTTCAATGTGAGGGATGTCGGCAATGCTGAGGGTGAACGCTCCTCGTTTCTTGATGTTTTCCGAGGTTTTGTGATCCTCTCCGATGTTTAGGGACACCATGTTTTCGGCGCAGATGCCGCCCCAGGCCATGTTCATCACGTCCACCACATCGTCGTCCCCATAGGTGGCGATCATCAGCACAGGCATGGGAAACAAGTAGGGCTGAACACCTAACTCTTTTTTCATGGGAAAGACCTCCATTATTTTGCTTTTGGTTTGACTTCGTTCCGTCATCCTGCTATCATTATAGCAGGTGACAGAAGAAATACAAGAACTGTCATAAAAGAAAGGTACTATCCTAAAGGGAAGTGAAACAGGAATGAATGGTGGAGATTGTATCATTCGGGATGCCAACTTTTCCGATACCGGCTTCAGCTACACTATGTCTCTCATCAGCGGGAAACACAAAATGGTGATCCTTTACTGCCTGATGGAGTACGAGCCGGTCCGTTTCAACGAAATGAAACGCTACCTGGGCGGTATAACCGACAAGACCCTTAGCGGTAATTTGAAAGAACTGGAGGCGGATGGGCTGATCGTGCGGAAGGAGTACCCGCAAATCCCGCCAAAAGTGGAATATTCTCTTTCTGAGCGGGGGAAATCCCTGATGAGAGTTCTGGATCAGCTCTGCATATGGGGCGAGGAAAACAGGATATAATGATCCGCTATTTTTAAGCTGAAAGGAGTTGACGGGGCATGAAAGACAGAACCTATATCGCAATCGACCTGAAATCCTTTTATGCCTCGGTAGAGTGCGTGGAGCGGGGGCTTGACCCGCTTACCACAAACCTTGTGGTGGCGGACCTCTCCCGGACGGAAAAAACCATCTGTCTGGCGGTGTCTCCCTCCCTCAAAGCCTACGGCGTTTCCGGCAGGGCGCGGCTCTTTGAGGTGGTGCAGAGGGTGAAGCAGGTCAATGCCCAGCGCCTCCGTAACGCTCCCGGTCATGTGTTCACGGACAAGTCCTCTTTCGACCCGGATGTGCGGAAAAACCCAGGTCTGGAGCTGGACTACATCGTAGCTCCGCCGCAGATGGCGCACTATATGGAGTTCAGCACACGGATTTACAACATCTACCTCAAATATGTCGCGCCGGAGGATATTCACGTCTATTCCATCGACGAGGTGTTCATGGATGTCACAAACTACCTGAACACCTACCACCTGTCCCCCCGTGAGCTGGCGATGACCATTATTCTGGATGTGCTGAACACCACCGGCATCACCGCCACGGCGGGGATCGGGACGAATCTCTATCTTGCCAAAATCGCTATGGATGTGGAAGCCAAGCACATTCAGCCGGACAAAAACGGCGTCCGAATCGCGGAGCTGGATGAAATGAGCTACCGCCGAAAGCTATGGAGTCATAAGCCGTTGACCGACTTCTGGCGTGTTGGAAAAGGCTACGCCCGCAAGTTGGAGGCAAACGGGATGTCTACGATGGGCGACATCGCCCGCCGCTCCGTCCACGACGAGGACAGTCTCTATAAGCTGTTCGGGATCAATGCCGAGCTGCTCATCGACCACGCCTGGGGCTGGGAACCCTGCACGATGGCTGACATCAAGGCGTATAAGCCCAGCTCCAACAGCATCAGCTCCGGCCAGGTCTTGCAGGAACCCTATCCCTTTGACAGGGCAAAGCTGGTAGTCCGGGAAATGACGGATATGCTGGTGCTGGATTTGGTGGAGAAAGGTCTTGTCACCGACCAAATGGTGCTGACCGTGGGCTATGACATTGAGAACCTGACCGACCCGCAAAGGCGCAGCGCCTACCACGGCGAGGTCACAAAAGACCCCTATGGCCGGGAAATGCCCAAACAGGCCCACGGCAGCATCAACCTCGGCGGGAAAACCTCGTCCACCAAGCGTATCACGGCGGCGGTGATGGAACTCTTTGACCGCATCGTGGACAAGAACCTGACGGTACGCCGGATGTATGTGGTGGCGAATCATGTAGTGGACGAAAAGGCCGTTTCTCAGGAGCCTGTCTGTGAACAGCTTGATTTGTTCACCGACTACGCCGAAGAACAGGAGCGGCAGCGAAAAGAAGCGGAGGCTCTGGAACGGGAGCGCAAAATCCAGGAGACGCTCATCACCATCAAAAAGCGTTACGGCAAGAACGCCATTCTGAAAGGAATGAACTTGCAGGAGGGCGCGACGGCCAAGGACCGAAACGAGCAGATCGGAGGGCATAAAGCATGAGCGACCAGTATGAAGATATTATCCATATGCCCCACCATGTATCGGCCAAGCGGCCCCATATGTCGAACTACGACCGGGCGGCGCAGTTTTCGCCCTTCGCGGCGCTGACGGGCTACAATTCCGCGATTGAGGAAACCGCCCGCCTGACTGACCGGCAGATCGAGTTGAGCGACGATAAAATCGAGGCAATCGATGCTGTGCTTCAGGTGGTGGGCGAGCATATCCAAGAAAGGCCGGAGGTTGCGGTCTGTTATTTCAAGCCGGACAGCAAGAAAGCGGGCGGCGCATACCGCACCGTGACCGGCAAAGTCAAGAAAATCGACGGGGTTGAAAAGAAACTCCTGTTCACCGATGGCAGGTCGATCTCCATTCTGGACATTCTGAGCATCCGCTGTGATGCACTGCACATTTCCAGCGACAGGGACTTTATGTGAACGCACGGGTTTTCGGTTTTGCCTCTTGGAGAAAGATGTTTCCGTTGCAATCCGAACACGCAGGGGTTATAATTCGACAGAAAAAACAGTAAAGATAGGAGATGATTTCGTGTCCTCAGATACCTGGCCGAATAACTTGTGGGAAGAATTGGTTGAGGAAGCCAATGGTTCCGTACACTGTCGGGAGTTGGTTCAGAATTATTCTCCACCGGTTTTGTATAGGCCCGCTTTGGATGACATGCTTTCCCAGGCGCTAACCGAGCGTGAACGGAAAGTCATTCTGATGCGCTATGAGCAGGGCTTGACATACAAGGCCATCGGTGCGGAGTTTGGAATAAAGCAGGAGCGTGTTCGTCAAATCGTAGCCCATGCACGGCGAAAGCTGCGGGAGCCTCGATATTTCAACCGTTTGTGGGCGGTTCCTGTCCGAGAGGTTTTCCGATGCCAAGCCGAAATTCACGCACTTACCAAGCAGGTTGAGCAGCTTAATGAACAGATAGCCCTCTTTTCAAAGGAGGTTGAAGCCGGAAAAGCCGAGAAACGCCTGCAAATGCCTCTGGATTCCCCCATTGACGCCCTTGACCTTTCCATGCGGAGCAGGAACCGCCTGATCGCCGCAGGGATAGGCACAGTTGGCGACCTGATTGACCGATCAGAATCCGATCTTGAAAATATCCGAAGTTTGGGAAAGGTCTGCATGGTTAATATCAAGGCGGCTCTTGCCAGGTATGACTACGAACTAAAGCCGGAGGGATGACGCGCATCTTCATTTTCGGCTATCTCTGTTTTTTACAATCGAATACCAACCACCACAGGGACGGCTTACACGGTGAGCCGTCCTTTTTCTATTTCACACTGAGAGGAGGAATTGAATGGCCAATAACATTCAGGCATTCGCACAGATGGCGGATGATACCGCCGTCCAGATCACCGGCAGCTACCAGGAATGGACGGCCTTTCTGACCACCGCCGCGAGACTCTACAAGTACCCCTTTAACGAGCAGCTCCTGATCTACGCCCAGCGCCCGGACGCCACGGCCTGCGCCGGGTACGACCTGTGGAACAAGCGCATGGGGCGGTATGTCCGGCGCGGCAGCAAGGGCATCGCCCTCATTGACATGACCGGGGACAGTCCCAAGATCAAGTATGTCTTTGATGTGTCCGATACCGGGCGCACAGACCGCTCCCGCAGCTTCAACCTGTGGGAATACCAGCCGGAACACAAGGCGGCGGTGTCCGCCATGCTGGAAAACCGCTACGCTGCGACCGGGGAACACGTCATCGAGGAACAGCTTGAAAAGGTCGCCGCCCAGCTTGCGGACGAATACTGGAACGACCATCAGTATGACATCCTCAACATCGTTGACGATTCCTTTCTGGAGGGCTATGATGATTTTAACGTAGGCGTGGCATTCCGAAACGCCGCCACCGTCAGCATCACTTACTCCCTGCTGTCCCGCTGTGGGCTGGAGCCGGACGATTACTTTGAGCATGAGGATTTTCTGAGTATCTTCGACTGGAATACCCCCGCGGCGGTGACGGAGCTGGGTACGGCGGTCAGCACCATCAATCAGGAGGTGCTGCGGCAGATCGAAGTCACCATCAAACAGTATGAGCGCGAGAAAAGCGCGGAAAGGACGGAACAGCATGAAAGAGAGCCTGTCTTACACGCAGAACGGGGACTACCTGATCCCCAACCTGACCATGAGCCAGCAGCCGACCGGGAGTCTGGGCAAGTACGGGAGGATGCGGAAGAAGTACCTCCAGGAGAACAGGCCGGGATTTTACAACCGCCTGTTGCTGTCGGAGACACTGCAAGCGCACCTGCTGGAGATCGACGAGACAGCCCACAGGCGGCTGGAGCAGATGATGCCCGAACTGGCGAAATCGGCGGGGGCGACGGAGGAGCTGAAAGCCAGCGACCCGTTGAAGTGGACGGGGCTGATGAACACCTGCAAGGCCCAGGCGGAGGAGATCATTCTCAGCGAGCTGGTGTTCAGCTAAACCTTTTCGTCCCGGAAGGGGACGGCCAGCAAATCAGCCTGTTCCCCACGGAAACAGAACAAATCCAGAGTATCAGAGAAGCGGAGAGCGTGGACAAAACGCCCTTCGCTTTTTCTATCCCCCAGGAGGACATCGACCAAATTCTTCGCTTCGGCAGCAACACCACGGACAGCCGTATGCGTATCGCCACGGAGTATATGAAGCAGAAAAGCCCGGAACAGCTTGCCGCCTTTCTGCGGAAAGAGTTTCACGGCGGTTTCGGGCTGAAAGGGACGGATGGCGATGTGGCCGCTTGGTATAACGGCGACGGCATCCACCTCTCTATGGGCTTGAGCGCCCGCGATATACCTTACTCCCAGGTCATCTCCTGGGAGGACGCCGCCGCACGGATCGGGGAACTGCTGGAGGATGGCACATTCGCCACCAATGTGGAGCTGATCGAAGCGCCGGGGCATGAGCGCCGCCAGTTGGCGCAGAGCCTTTGGTATATGAGCCACGATATGAGCGAGAATGCCAAGGAAATGGGCTATATGCCAACTTTAGCGTCGATACGCGGCAACAATGCCCCCGATGAAACCGAGCATCTGGCAGAACTTCTAAGAAATCCTGCGGTTGTGGATACCTTGATAAGCGAACTTCGGGATTTCTCGGATTCGTATCAGGCAAGCAGACCCTATCTGATGCGTTTTCAACTTTATAACCCGACTTCTGTGCTGGAACAGCTCCGTGAGTTGACGTTGCCCCGCAGAGAGTACACCACCGACCTTGCGGAGCTGTCCAAGTTGGACAGCTTTATCACGGAGGACGAGATCAGCGAGGCCCTGTTCGGCGGGAGCAGTGTGGAGGGCGGCAAGGGCCGTATCTACGCCTACTTCACGGCAGACCACACCCAAAAGGAGCAGGCCGCCTTTCTGAAAGATGAGTACGGTATCGGAGGACGTTCCCATGCCGTTTCCCATTCTGACAGAAGCTCCGAGGATCACGACGGCAAGGGTATCAAGCTCCAAAAGGCCGGGTGCGTGAATGTAGAGCTGTCCTGGAGCAATGTGGCAAAGCGTATCCAGCGGATGATCCGGGAGGATAAATACCTCACCCCGGAAGAAAAAGCGCAGTTTCAGCAGAACACCCAGCGCAATGAGCTTTTTGACGCCTACAACGATGTGAAGCACGGCCACCCGGACGACATCGTGCTGTATCAGGTGGGCGATTTCTTTGAGATGTACGGTGAGGACGCGAAAGCAGTCTCCGAGCTGGCAGGGCTGCACCTGACCACCCGCAGCATCCCCAATGTGGGCCGTGTAGAGATGTGCGGCGTCCCGGCGCATATGCTGGAAAGCTATGTGGAGCGGATTCGGGCGAAGTACGATGTGACCATCTCCGCCGTCCCGGAGGGCGGCAAGGAGCGGGGCGTCTACTCCCTGCGCTCCACCAGACACGAGGCGGAACAAGCCATTGACGAGCAGGCGGCGGAACCTGACGCGGGCGATTCGGAAGTATTGCAGGATGGCGAAACTCCTTATATCCCACAATCTACCGAAGAACTGTTGGCGCAATACAAGCCTGCCATAATCGCCGCCGTCACGGAGGATACGCGCTACCGCAACGCCTGCGGCCACTCAGACCGGGAAAACGCCGAAATAGAGTGCCGCGCCGCTGTGCGCCGCGCCGTTCTCGCGTCTCACGATATGGGGACGATCCGGGCGTTCTCCGATGTGCCGGAATACCGCCAGCGGCTCCATCAGGAGGTCTTTGACGAAACCTATTCCAAGCTCCATGAACTTCTGCGTCCGCTCTCCCAGGACGATATTGACGACGCCATCCGCGCCTGGAACGGGGATATGGCAAGCAAACGAAGCGTAGTGCGCTATATGGAGGCCCACGGAAGGGAGAAGGACACCGCCGAATGGCTGGCCCATGAGTACGGCGGCGATGAGGGCAAAAGCCTTTTCGTTGTCCGGCAAGGCTCCCCCGAATCGGTGGAGCTGCCCTGGACAAAGGTGCAGCGCCGGATCGCCCAGCTCATCCAGCAGGACAGATTCTTCACTGATGAGGAACTGGACAACTTTGAGGACATCGACGGCATCGCCATCCGGGAACATCTGGAGAGTGGCGAACCCAGCCCCTTTGTGGAGCGCGTCATGGCCGATGTGGAGCGGACCGCCGCACAGGAACAGGATGCCCCCGCCGCCGAACAGGTGGAGGAAACGCATGATGAACAGCCAGCCCCCGCCGCAAGGGAGCTTACGGAGTTGGAGAAAAAGGCCGCCCAGATCGCCAAGCGATACGAAACCCTCCCCATGCGGGAGAAGATCGGCATTATCGCCCAGGCTTTCGGCTGTACCTCCGGCGAAATTGAAACCTCCCCCTGTTCCGGCAAGTGGCGCGGCACGAGCGACATCTTCATCCGCTTTGACAATGGCGCAACCCTCGCCATCGGCAACGAACGGACGCCCCAGGCCAAGACCGCCAGGGTGCAGAACGAGTATGTCAATGCCGTCCTGACCCGGAATAACCCGGAGATCATAGCCGCATCCAAAGAAGCCGCCCTCGACGCCCTCAGAAGGCGGGAGGCCAGGGATAACGAGATCGCCGCCCAAAAGGGCTTGAAGCCCTACACCCTGCTGAATGTGGAGTTCAACGACGGCGCAGCCGATCCGGGCGGCGGTTATATGGGCTGGTACTATGTGACGCTGGCCGTGGACGGGAAAATCGTTGCCCACATGGAAACGGGATTGAACCATGACATCGCGTCCGGCAAGGTGAGCGAGTTCCCCACAAGGGAGAATTACTACGCGGCGGGCGCGCTGAAAGATTCCGATGTGGATTTTGTATTCGACAATGTGGGCTTTTCTTCTGTTTCCTCTCTCTATTCGCTGCCCATCAGCGAGGAAGTCCGGGAACGGGCGGAGCAGACGCTTGCCCAGCGGCAGGCGGAGCAACAGACTGTGGCTGTGACGGAACCTCCTGTTGCCGAGCCAATACCATCCGTGGAGGAACGCCGCGACCCGCTGGCCCCGGCCTACCAGGTGGGAGATACTGTCTATCTGGATGATAAAGCCTTTACCATCACGCAAATCCGGGGCAGCAGCGTACAGCTCAACGACCCGTCCCTCCGTTACCCTGTTTTCCGTTCGGAAAGCAGAGAGAACTTTGAGCGTCTGCTGCGGCGGGATGAGAGGAACAACTCCATCACGGATTACCTTTCCGCTAACTTATCGACGGCGGATGGCGACCTGATGGAAGTGCTTGCCGAGTCGGGTGGCTTGCTCTCCCCGGAGGAAAAAGAGACTGTTTCCTCATGGATTCGCACCGGGGACAGCAATGTGGAGATTGCAGCGCATTTGTCTGAACTGGCCGATGCCCGCGCCGAGACAATGGAGCTTGTGACCGGCGAGACAGCGGATTACTTTGCCTCTCCTGCCGGCTTGGAGATCAACATTCTGGACGATGATGGCGGCAGCAAGGATGTGAAATTCTTTCCCTGGGAGGATACCGTTACTGTCCTCCGCGCCATGTATCAGCAGGAGCGCAACGGTTTTGTCCATGAGCCAGTCAGCACAGCCCCGGATTTGACCGCCGCCCCCGAAACGCCCGCAAACGCAGAGCCGGTGCAGTTGGAAATTGGCGACGTGCAGGAGCCTGTCCCCCAGCCGGGATTCCAGAGCGAGCCGGTGGCGTTCTACCCCGCCGGGGAAAATCATCTGCCCTTTGACGTGGCCATTGAGCGTATCCGTATTGACGAGGCGGATCAGGTCGAGCCTGAGAATTTCCGCATTATGGACGACCACTTGGGCGAGGGCGGTCCGAAAGAGAAGTTTTGGCGCAATATCCAGGCCATTACCACGCTGAAACAGATCGAGGGCGAGAACCGCGCCGCCACGCCGGAGGAACAGCACATTCTCTCGCAGTATGTGGGCTGGGGCGGTCTGCCCGACGCCTTTGACCCGGAAAAGCCCGCCTGGGCCGCTGAGTATTCGGAATTGAAAGGGCTTCTGACCGAGGAAGAATACGCCGCCGCCAGAGCGTCTACCCTGAACGCCCACTACACCAGCCCCACGGTCATCAAGGCCATCTATGAGGCGCTGGGCAATATGGGCTTCACCGGGGGCAACATTCTGGAACCCAGCATGGGCGTGGGCAACTTCTTCGGCCTGCTTCCCGACAACATGGCGGGAAGTAAGCTCTACGGCGTGGAACTGGACAGTATCACCGGGCGCATCGCCAAACAGCTTTATCCCAACGCCGACATCACCGTAGCAGGCTTTGAAACCACTGACCGCAGGGACTTCTACGATGTGGCCGTGGGAAATGTGCCGTTCGGCCAGTATCAGGTCAATGATCGGGCTTATAACAAGCTCGGTTTTTCTATCCACGACTATTTCTTTGCCAAGTCCATCGACCAAGTGCGTCCGGGCGGCGTGGTGGCCTTTGTCACCAGCCGCTATACGATGGATAAGCAGTCCCCGGAGGTGCGGAGGTATATCGCGCAAAGGGCGGAGCTGCTGGGCGCGGTCCGGCTCCCGAACAACGCTTTCAAAGCCAACGCCGGAACGGAGGTGGTGTCGGACATCATCTTCCTGCAAAAGCGTGACCGGCCTATTGAAATTGAGCCGGATTGGGTGCATTTGGGACAAAACGCTGACGGCTTCGGCATCAACAGCTATTTTATCGACCACCCGGAGATGATGCTGGGAACGCCCACCTCGGAGAGTACGCAGTACGGCAAGCAGGATTTTACCCTCGCTCCCACCCCCGGCGCTGACCTTGCCGCCCAGCTCCATGAGGCGGTCCAGCACATCGGCGGGATATATCAGGCGGCGGAGCTGCCGGATTTGGGAGAGGACGAGGCCATCAGCGAAACCATCCCCGCCGACCCCAGCGTGAAAAACTACTCCTACACCGTTGTAAACGGCGAGGTCTACTACCGTGAGAACAGCGTCATGGTCAAGCCCGACCTGAACGCCACCGCCAAGGAGCGGGTCAAGGGCATGATCGAACTGCGGGACTGTGTGCAGAAGCTAATCGGGCAGCAGATGGACGGCTTTATCTCCGACGCCGCCATTGCCCGGACGCAGGCGGAACTCAACCGTCTGTACGACAGCTATACGGCGAAGTACGGGCTTATCAACTCCCGCGCCAACTCCCTGGCCTTTGCCGACGACAGCTCCTACTTCCTGCTCTGCTCGTTGGAGGAACTGGACGAGGACCGCAATCTCAAACGCAAGGCCGACCTGTTCACCCGGCGCACCATCAAGCCCCATGAGGTCGTGACCAGCGTGGACACCCCCGTGGAAGCCCTTGCCCTCTCCATCGGAGAAAAGGGCAAGGTGGACATGGAGTATATGAGCCAGCTCTGCGGTCTTTCTGAGGAACAGATCTACCGGGAGCTGCGGGGCGTCATCTTTCTGAATCCCATGTACGGCTACGGCAACAGCCGGGAGGAGAAGTATCTCCCCGCCGACGAATACCTCTCCGGCAATGTGCGGGAGAAACTGGAATGGGCCAGACGCTCCGCACAGCTCAACCCCGATGATTACACCGCCAATGTGGAGGCGCTGGAAAAGGCCCAGCCCAAAGATTTGGACGCTTCGGAGATCGACGTGCGCCTGGGCGCGACCTGGATCGACAAGGCGTATATCCAGCAGTTTATGGAGGAAACCTTTGACCCGCCCTATTATCAGCGGCGGAACATTCGGGTCAACTTTTCGGAATATACTGCCGAATGGAACATCACCGGCAAGAGGAACGTGAGCTACGGCGACATCAACGCCTATATGACCTACGGCACCGAACGGGCCAGCGCCTACAAGATTTTGGAGGAAACGCTGAACCTCCGGGACATCCGCATTTACGACACCAAGATCGACGCGGACGGCAGGGAGAAGCGCGTCCTCAACTCCAAGGAAACCACCCTTGCCCAGCAGAAGCAGCAGGCCATCAAGGACGCTTTTCAGGAGTGGGTATGGCGCGACCCGGACCGGCGCGAGGCGCTGGTGAAGAAGTACAACGAACTGTTTAACTCCACACGCCCCCGCGAATACGACGGCCAGCACATCATCTTCTCCGGCATGAACCCGGAAATCCAGCTTCGCGAGCATCAGCTAAACGCTGTCGCTCACATTCTTTATGGCGGCAATACGCTCCTGGCCCATGAGGTAGGGGCAGGCAAGACCTTTGAGATGGTCGCCGCCGCGATGGAGAGCAAGCGGCTGGGGCTGTGCAGCAAGAGCCTGTTTGCCGTTCCCAACCACCTGACGGAACAGTGGGCCTCCGAATTTCTGCGGCTTTACCCCTCCGCCAATATCCTTGTGGCGACCAAGAAGGACTTTGAGCCGCGCAACCGCAAGAAGTTCTGCGCCCGCATCGCCACCGGCGACTATGACGCGGTTATCATCGGACACAGCCAGTTTGAGAAGATACCCGTGTCCAGGGAGCGTCAGGAGCGGCTTCTCTATGAGCAGATCGACGAGATCACCGATGGCATTGAGGAGCTGAAAAACGCCAACGCCGAACGCTTCACCATCAAGCAGTTGGAGAAAACCAAGAAGAACCTGGAGGCGAAGCTGGAAAAATTGCAGGACGACAGCCGCAAGGATGATGTCGTTACCTTTGAGCAGCTCGGCGTGGACCGGCTCTATGTGGACGAGGCACATTCGTTCAAGAACCTGTTCCTCTACACCAAGATGCGGAATGTGGCGGGCCTTTCCACCACGGACGCGCAGAAGTCCTCGGATATGCTGATGAAGTGCCGGTATATCGACGAGATCACGGACGGAAAGGGCGTGGTGTTCGCCACGGGTACGCCTGTCAGCAACTCCATGACCGAGCTTTACACCATGATGCGCTATCTCCAGCACGATATGCTCAAACGCAAGGGCCTGACCCACTTCGACTGCTGGGCGAGTACCTTCGGGGAGACGACGACGGCCATAGAGCTTGCGCCGGAGGGAACCGGCTACCGGGCGAGGACGCGGTTTGCCAAGTTCCACAACCTCCCGGAGCTGATGAATCTCTTTAAGGAGGCGGCGGACATCAAGACCGCCGACCAACTGAATCTGCCCGTGCCGAAGGCCATCTACCACAACGAAGTGGCCCAGCCCACGGAAATTCAAAAGGGCATGGTGCAGGAGCTTTCCGAACGCGCCGCCAGGGTACACGCCGGTTTGGTGGACGCATCCGAGGACAATATGCTCAAAATTACCTCGGACGGGCGCAAGCTGGGCCTGGATCAGCGGGTCATCAATCCCGACCTCCCGGACGAACCCGGCAGCAAGGTCAATCTTTGCGTGGATAACATCTACCGCATTTGGGACGAGGGACAGGCCGATAAGCTGACCCAGCTTGTGTTCTGCGACCTGTCCACGCCCAAGGCCAGGAGCAAAGCCGCCGACAGGGGCGGCGACAAGACTGCGGGCGGTGCGGAGCTTCACGCACTGACGGCGGCGGTGGATAAGGAAGTCCCCGCCGATGAGCCGGAGTTCACCGTCTACGACGACATCCGCTCCAAACTCATTGCCCGCGGCATCCCCGCCGAGCAGATCGCTTTCATCCACGACGCCAACACGGAGGTCAGGAAGAAGGAGCTGTTCGCCAAAGTCCGAAGTGGCCAGGTACGGGTCCTCATGGGCAGCACCTTCAAGATGGGCGCTGGTATGAATGTGCAGGACCGGCTTATTGCGCTCCATGATCTCGATTGTCCGTGGAGGCCGGGAGATTTGGAGCAGCGTTCCGGGCGGATTATCCGGCAGGGAAATATGAATCCACAGGTTCACATCTACCGCTATGTGACCGAGGCCACCTTTGACGCATACCTGTGGCAGACGGTGGAGAACAAGCAGAAATTCATCAGCCAGATCATGACCTCAAAATCCCCGGTGCGTTCCTGCGAGGACGTAGACGAAACGGCCCTTTCCTACGCCGAGATCAAGGCGCTGTGCGCCGGGGACGAGAGGATCAAGGAGAAGATGGATTTGGATGTGGATGTCTCCCGGCTGAAGCTCATGCGGGCGAACCATCAGAGCCAGCAGTACAAGCTGGAGGACAAGCTGCTGAAAACCCTGCCCAAGCAGATCGAGCAGGACAAGGGTTTTATCGCCGGGTTTGAACAGGATATTCGGACGGTGGCGGAGCATCCGCACCCGGAGGACGGCTTTGCCGGCATGACCGTCCGGGGCGATGTGCTGACGGACAAGGAGAACGCCGGAGCCGCCCTGCTGGACGCTTGCAAGGATGTGAGGGGCTTAGAGCCCGTGCCGGTGGGGAGCTATCGCGGTTTTGAAATGTCCCTGACGCTGGAGGACTTCGGAAAGCAGTATATCCTCACGCTGAAAGGGGCGATGAGCCACCGGGTCGAGCTGGGCAAGGATGCCCGCGGCAACCTCACCCGCATCGACAATGTGCTGGGCAACATCGAAAACCGCAGGCAGACCACGCAGGAGCATTTGGAAAGCCTCTATGCCCAGGTGGAGACGGCAAAAGAGGAATTGGGCAAGCCGTTCCCCCAGGAGGAGGAGTATAAGATCAAGTCCGCGCGGCTGGCGGAGTTGAACGCCGAATTGAACATCGACGACAGAACGCCGATGGAGGCGCTGGCCGAGCCGGATATTGAGGTGGCGAAGCGGCCCCGGCAATCCATCCTCGCCAAGCTGAAAGCGCCGCTGCCGCCGCCCATCCAAAGCGACAAAACGAAGGAAAGAGAGGTACGCTGATGAATCAGGAACAACTGAACACGGCCCTATATGAGAAGATGGCCGCAGAGCAGAACGAGTACCGGGACTGGCTGAAAAGCCAGTCCCCGGAGGAGATTTTGAGCCATGCCTATGAATACTCTATGCGTGAGGACATGGTGATGGAGATGGAGGAACTGGACTTGTCCGAGGAACAGGCAGAGGCGCTGCTTGCCTCTCCCTCTCCGCTGGCTGACCTCTACGATGAGTTTCGGGATATGGAGTCCCGACACATGGAGGATATTCGGGATTGCATCGAGGGGCGGGCCAACGATTTGATCAAAGAGAAGCTGGACTACTATTTGAGAACGCCCGTCTATCTCCAGTCCGGCGTGTACGCCAGAGATCACGGAGAGCTGGACACCTTTCGCGCGTCCTATCAGGCAAACGTGGCTTGCAGGGACGCCATTGACAGGGCGATCAGCGAGAATTACCACGACAACCGGCTGGACACGCGCTCCATCTATCGGGAAGTGGTAGGCAAGTTCGGGGCGGAGCGGGTGAAGCACGTCCTCGCCACGACCATCCAGCACAAGGATTGGGATCAGCGGTTTTCCCGCGAGAACAGAGCGTGGGCGCAGACCGTTCCCATGGAGGCCAGCTTCGGCTCACGGGAGAACGACCACAGCGTTGGCTATGTCCTGGACAAGTCGCACCCCGCTCTGGCCGACCTGTTCGTGTCCCGGTTCCGCGAGGAACAGGCCAAAGAGAAGGAACAGCCGCAGAAAGAATCCATCCTCGGAAAACTGAAAAGGCCCCTGCCGGAACCTGCCCCGAAGCAGGGGAAGGACAAGAGCCATGAGCGATAAACGGCACCGGGAAATCATGGTGAAATTTCGTGCCTCGCCGGAGGAATATGGGTTGATTCAGCAAAAAGCGGAACTTGCGGGATTCCAAAATCTCAGCGCATATATCCGTAAGATGGCGATTGACGGATATGTAATCAAGCTGGACTTGCCGGAGCTGCGGGAGATGATTTCTCTCCTGCGTCGGTCCAGCAACAACCTCAATCAGATCGCCAAGCGGGTCAACTCCACCGACAGGATTTACGCCGAGGACATGGAGGACATGATGCGCCAGCAGCAGGAACTCTGGCAATGTGCCAATTTAATTCTGAGAAAGCTGGCGACTCTCGCCTGACCGTGACATCGTTGCGGATGGGCGGCATCTCTGCTATGCTGATTCCGAAAGGATGGGAACGAAATGAAATGGCTTCTTAGAATCCTGCTTGCACCTGTGATGATTTCTCTGGCCCTGTTTGCAAATATATGTGCGCTGCTTTTGAAAATCTCCGCCTATGTATTCGGGCTACTTGGCACGATTTTGGGTCTGCTGGGAATTGTTGTCCTGCTGACCGGCAAGACAGCCAACGGGATCATTGTCCTGGTACTTGCGTTCCTCGTCAGCCCGCTGGGGCTTCCCATGCTGGCGGCGTGGCTGCTCGGACGGATTCAAAGTTTGCGGTATGTGATACAAGATAGGGTGTACGGATAATGCGGCGATGCCCCCGGCCAAAAGCTGGGGGCGTCGTTTTTTCTATGACTTCATTTTCATCTTTTCTACGGAGGGAGGGATGCCGCTGGCGACCACAAGAATCATTCCCATGCACATCAACAGGGGCAAGACGCTGGCACAGTGTCTATCTGACCGCCTTGACTATGGGGAGAATCCAGTAAAGACGGAGGGCGGCGAACTCATTTCTTCCTATGAGTGCGACCCCGCGACGGCGGACTCTGAATTTCTGCTTGCCAAACAGAGATACAAGACCATCACAGGCAGGACGCAGGAGAACGATGTGATCGCCTATCAGATACGGCAGTCTTTTAAGCCGGGTGAGATCACGCCGGAGGAGGCCAACCGCATTGGCTATGAGTTCGCCATGCGCTTCACCAAAGGCGAACACGCTTTTATCGTCTGCACCCATACCGATAAAAAGCACATCCATAATCATGTGTACTGGAACTCGACCAAGCTGGACTGCACCGGCAAATTTCGTGACTTCCGCAGAAGCGGGAGAGCTGTCCGTAAACTGAGCGATCTCATTTGCATTGAGCATCGACTGTCCGTAATCGAAAATCCGCAGCGGCACGGCAAAAGCTACAACAAATGGCTGGGCAACAGGGCCAAGCCCTCCCATCGGGAAGAAGTGCGTCTGCTCATAGACGAGGCCCTGGCTAAAAATCCACACAGTATGGAAGCCCTGCTGGAGCTGCTTGCCGCATCCGGCTATGAGATAAAGCGTGGGAAAAACATCACGCTGGTCAGGCCGGGACAGGCAAATATCCGGCTCAACTCGCTGGGCGATGGATACACCGAGAAAGAGCTTTATGCCGTCATCGTTGGAGCGAAAACGCACACGCCGAGGAAAAACCGCCGTATGGCCGCTCCCAAAGCGCGACTGATTACGGAGATCGAGGACAAGCTGAACGGGCGGCACTCACAATGGGATTCCGTCCGCATATTGAAACAGATGGCGCAGTCCGTCCTCTATGTCCAGCAGCACGATTTTGAAAACTTCGACGAGCTGGCGGCGAGGTCTGCGGCGGCAACGGCCAGAGTAAACGAGTTGTCCGAAACGATGAAATCCGCCGAGAAGCGCATGGCGGAGATCGCCGTTTTGAAAACGCACATCATCAATTACTCCAAGACCCGCGATGTGTATGTGGGCTATCGGAAGTCCGGCTATTCCAAAAAGTATCTTGCCGAGCATGAGGATGACATCATCATCCACAAGGCGGCGAAGAAAGCCTTTGACGAGTTGGGCATGAAGAAGCTGCCCACAGTCAAGAGCCTGAACGCTGAGTACGCTGAACTTCTGGCACAGAAGAAAGCGGCCTACGCCGAGTACGCTGAAGCCAAGAAAGAGATGCGGGAACTCCTTGTCCACAAGGCCAATGTCGAGTATATCCTGGGGCTGGAGGAACAGGAGATGGAAAAATCCCGTCTGAAAGAGCAGGAGGAACGATAGGAAAATACCACGGGTGGGTTGTCCTGTTCATGTAGAAATGAAGCTGTCAGCCACCGCGTCTAAGTTCCACCTTTGCTGATCCCAGTAGAGTTCTATTTCTTTCTTCGCTGCAATTCTCACGGCTGGATGACCCCCATCCGCTCTCATTCTCTTACAATGCGGGCATCGCTTTGGAATTGGATATTTGGATTGAGAGTAATCAGAGTTAAATATGTATTGGCACACATCGCAGACGCAGATCATCTCGGATTCACACTCCTCAAAATTTCTTGAAGTCGTTGCCTTCGTTTTTTAGCGCCGGAACGGTGCGTAGCCGCAGATGAAATCTGCGTTCAAGGGGTTTGGGGGCGGAGCCACCAACAAGCAAATCGGGGTTTCCGGCATGGCCGGAAATCCCCGATTTTTTGCATCTGTGGCCACAGATGCCCAGCTTGCCAAGTCTTATGCACTTCGTTTCTTCTGCTTAATAGTCGATGATTTCTGCTGTTTGCCCATCTACCCTTGAGAAGAAACTGCTGTATGCCATCTGCGGCAAACCTCTCGGAGCGGCTCATCCAGATATGTCCACGCCTTATCCATGATCCATTGCGGAACTCCATAGGCCGCTTCCGCGATGCTGCCGGTAATCGCCGCCAGCGTGTCGCTGTCCCCACCGAGGGAAATGGCATTGCGGATAGCGTCCTCAAAATCTGAGCTTTCCAAAAACGCCGTGATCGCTTGCGGCACCGTTTCCTGACAGGTTTCATTGAAGTAATAAGCAGGTCGAATCTCGTCCAAAGTTCTGGACAGATCATAGCCGTATTCCTGCTCTGTATGCTCCCGGATGCCCTTTTTCAAATCTTCTATTGTAGGATAAATGAGGCCGGAGCCATCGGACTCCCATTTGCCCCGGTAGAGCCGTGCCATAAATATTGCATCGGCCACCGCCATCGCGCCCTTGATTCCCTCCGGGTGGTTATGGGTGACTGCCGCCGAGGTTTTCGCCATCTCCCGCCCATTGGTGGGCCACAGTCCTGTCCGGGCGCAGAAGCCACAGTTCATTGCCCAGCCGCAGGGGGATACCCGCATGGCCGAGCCGTTGCCGAAAGAGTTGTATGGCTCCCGGCTGTCGGAAAAGAGCCACGCCCCGAAGCGGCCACCGTAACCCGCGTTGGGGTACATCCGTCCATATTTTTTCATGGCGTCGATAAAATCATCGGCGGTGCCGCCGTTTAGAATCCCCTCCGCCACAGCCACGGTCATCACTGTGTCATCGGTGAAAAAGCAATCCTCCCGGAATAGCGGAAACTTCTTCGTCTTGATGTTATGCCACTCATACACGGAGCCAACAATGTCTCCGATGATCGCACCCATCATTTGTGTTTCCTCCCTCGTTTCTTCACATCATCGCGGATGGCCTGCATAGGTGCGTTGGGAACAGCGCCGGTTTCCCGGAAACAGGCAACAGTAGCAGACATAGCGGAGAAGTTCAGTTCCGTTCCCTTGCTGTCTGCCAGATAATCCACGGCCCGGTCCGCGCCGATGCCGAAACGTCCCGCCGTTTCCACAGCGTCGATGTTTGCCCCCAGGAAGATAAACTCCCACCCGTACTTCTGCTTCTCATGCTCAATCATGGCTTTGATTTTGTCTGCCGAATACTCCCTACTGGAATTTTCCTCGCCGTCGGTGATGATGACGAACATCACTTTTTCCGCCCGGTACTCCTCGGCGGTGCTGCGCTGGACAGACACTAATTTGTTGATCGTCCTGCCGATTGCGTCGAGCAGAGCGGTGGAGCCGCCCACCCGGTACTCCCGTTCCGTCATGGGGCTGACCGCCCGGATGTCCAGTCGGTCATGGAGCAGCTCATAGTCGTTGTCGAACAAAACGGTGGTGATGCGGCACTCGCCCTCCACATCTTTCTGCTTCTGGAGCATAGAATTGAAGCCGCCGATGGTGTCCTTCTCCAGCCCCGCCATGGAGCCGCTCTTGTCCAGAACAAAGACAAGTTCTGCACTGTTTTTCTTCATAGAAAAGACCTCCTGTTGTTTTGATGGCACCATCATAACCCAAACAGGAGGCCACCGGGTCGCTTTCAAAGCGACAAATCATAATTAAAACTCTATCACGATTCCCTTATGGTCGGACAGGTGCTTGTCCAAATTCCATTCCTTAATTCGAGCATCCTTTTCCACTAAAAGGCTGTCAGACAAGGCAATGTGGTCGATACACATGGGCTGATTTCTCGTCGCAATAGATATATGCGATTCCTCAAATGCTCGGAGAATCGCATCCCTGCCCTCCGTGGTGAAATAGTAATTGTCGCAGAAGCTGCAATTATAATCTCCCAGAACACAGAGCTTATAGCCTTGTTCTGTAAGCCGCTTAATGTCTGCAAGCTGGGCCAGCAAGTCTGGAAAGAAAGATGCTTCACGATTGCCGAGGACACCGATGATGGTTCCATAGACCAGCAGATTGCCGCGCTCTGTTTTTAGCTCCACGCATAATGCGGTATGTCTATCAAAGGTTGTGTGCTGCCGGACAACTTCATAATTCGTATAGATTGAAACACGATGCTCAGTTTCAGCATAATGGATCGGTATCGTGTACTGAGGCAAATGGAGGTCGGGCGGCGTGGGTGTATGGAAAGAGTTGCGATAATGGAGCGTAATGCGCTCGTCGGATTCCGTCAGCACAAGAACATCCGCATTTGCACCTTCACAGGCCCGGTTAATTTTGTTCAAGTCGCATTTATGCTTCAATCTCTCTACATTCCACGTTGCAATTCTCATCTGCACACCCAATCCTTTTTTCCATTCTTAAACATCAGGAACCGAGTAACGGCTGGTCATACTGGAACAGTACCTCGTTGATCTCAAAGATATTGTACTTGCCGCTGACAATGAAATACTCCACGATTACGTCGAACTTGCTGGCGTGGGATAATGCGTAGCCCGCCCGCTCCAGAAGATCGTCCGTCTCATCCAGGGTCAATTCCAGCGCGATGGCCAAGGCGAGGATGGTGGGCTTTTTTGGCGTGTAGCCCTTGCCGGTACGGATTTTGGAAAACAGCTTGCGGTCCATATTTGCTTTCTTGTAGACCTCTACATCGGTCTTGCCCTTTTTGTCGATGAGCTTCAGAAGCGTATCGGAAAACGGCTCATCCAGATGCTCTATCAGATCATCCAGCCCACGCCCCACCGAAGGAGCTGCCGCCGAAGGGAGAAGGACGCTAAAGTTGTTCTCCGCTGCCTCTTGAAACGCTTTTTCCTCTACATCCAGGAGCCGCCTGCGGCCAAAGGGATGGGCGTCTACATAGTGCTGGTCTATGTAAGACTCCACATCGCCCAGCAGGGCTGAACTGAGAATGAACGCGGCCTTATCATAGACGGCAAGATAGACATCCATCTCATGTTCCGCCAGATATTCCTCAATGGCAAGGCGGGCCACTTCCAGGGCCTCGTCCTTTGGGTAGCCGTAAATGCCGCTGGAAATGAGGGGAAAAGCGATGCTCTCGCAGTCGTTTTGCGCCGCCAGCTTCAGGGATTCCAGATAGGCAGATCGGAGCTGCTCCCGGCACCGCTCCCGGTGCTGGGGCGTGAAAACCGGGCCGGCAGCGTGAATGACAAACTTGGCCGGGAGAGCAAATCCCGGCGTGATGACTGCCTTGCCTGTTTCAATAGGAGAGAGCTTGTCACAGGCGGCTTGGAGTTTATGCGGCCCCGCCGCATGGAAGATGGCTCCGCACACCCCGCCGCCCATTTGCAGGGCTGTATTGGCGGCGTTGACGATGGCATCAACCCGCATTTTTGTGATGTCCTGGCGGACGATTGTAAAAGGCATAACCTACCACCTCTTTTGCTTTGAAGATTCTTAATCAAGATATTCCTCATACGGGCGCAAGGCTTTTTCCGACCATGAAACAGCGTTGCGAATCGCACTCTCTCTTTTAAGCAGAGAGGCATAAAGCATCTGCTTTTCGTCAAATCCATCAACATCTGCCGAGAGCAGCTTGTTTGCAATGACGATGGGAAGCCCAAATTTCTTGCGTTCAGCAGAGCCGAACTCGATCTCTATGGTAGCCTCATCAACAAAAACAACCTCGCCAGCGCCAAACGCCTTATGGACAATCTTTGTCCCAATGGGCAGAGCAGTTACAAAATAATCAAGCGCAGATTGGAGGTTGTTGAAGTCATCAATGGCTTTCTGATGCTCCTGCATCAACTGCTCGGCTTTTTCCCTCCGTTCTATGTATAACTGCTTATCCTTCGTTTTTGGACGATCAAAGGCGATCCCATTGAACAGATTATAGACCGAGCAGCAATAAATCAAGTCAAAGGCCAAAATATGCTTCTCGCTATCCGGGTGCATATCGTATCTTTCATACCCGAATTTGCCCGAAAAACGGCTTCGGTCAGTTACCAAAAGCGGGTCACATCCTTTGATTGCTTCAACCAACTGATCGCACATCCGATAGAACACATCTAATTTGATGGCGTCGCCCGAACCCCAATCCTCATAAAACTCCACGCAGTCAGCAAAAATGGCAGCCTGTGTTGCCTTAAACATATAGTGGTGATCCGGGTCATAGAGAAACAGGTAGGCGGAAACAGAGTGCGAGTTCTGCTTGTAACGATAGCTATTCGGGTAATATCTTTCCTGCAAAATCTGACTTTGCTGAAAGAACGCAGCCACTTTCTCTTGGCGCTTGTCTAAGTCTCCGCTATCCTCGGCATACAAATCTAAGAACATCTGCCTCACCGTTTGCGGTTCTTTTCGAGCGAACTCCACAAGGCCATGAAATGGCTGTGTGTAGCTATCAATCAGGTTGGAAGTTACGGATTTGGCCTTGTAAAGCGCGGCGGCAAAGGAAGAATCATCAGATATAAGCGCTTCATCCATAAGTGTGCGAAAGGTCTTGGCGATCCCCCATTTATAGCTTTCGCGATAGTCGGGATTGTTGATGTACTCGAACTTCTCAATGTAGTGAGCGAATATTTGCTCCAGATGTTCCTTGTTCATACTGAAAACTCCTCGCTTTTGGGGTTTCAAGCCCCCATAATATAGGGAACCACAATGTCATAGAATTCCCGGCACCACTCGGCATGAAATCTGGACATTTGAAGCCAGTCAACCTCATTTTCAATACTGACATTGGAGAGCTGAAAATATGCTTTCGATGATTTTTTATCATCTCCCCGATCCCAAATAAGCGCGGCATTCAGCTTGCTCTCGATCTCACTTTTCAGCGACCACAGCTTATCAAAGGCTTTTTTGTTTGCCTCTTTCTCCGGCTTGCTGAATACGATCTCCACCCGTGCGGAATCGTAATTGGCGACGCAGGAAAGATAGAAGCCACTGATTCCGAAGAACCCGCATATCCAGTTATCCCGTGACGGCTTGACATTAGCAAATGGAACGCTGTTGGCAAATGCATCGTTGATGATGGGTAGGGCATACGTCCAGTACCGCCTCCGCAGATCAAACCGACTTCCCGGCTCGTCCTCACTCAATTCGTTCTCATCACGGAGGTAGAAAACCAGGTCGGCAGGGTTCTCGCCATAAAGGGCGAAAAGCCGGGTAAGCACAGATAGCTTATTCTGTGTGCTGGTATTCGTCCACACATAAAGGCCGTCACCAATCGTCACGCTTTTTATAAAGGCGTCTGAATTTGTGCTAAAATGATAGGCGATGTTATCCTCATCGGAAACTGCAAGTTTTTCGATAATCGTCCTGTCCTCTGCATAAAGGATTTCGATAACTTTTTGGTACATATCGACCCAACTGGACACGGGCTGCTCTGTATTCTTAAAGGCAAAGCGGGCAATCAGACGGCCAGTCAAGGCATCCTCATCCTCCAGCGTATAGGAATCCATCTGCTTTTCAACCGGCTTGAAACTGGTGGACGGGGTAGGCCAGATTTCCAGCGCTCTTGTCATCAAGTAGTTATTCCGAGCTTCCAGTTCTTCCAATGTCCACTTGTCCTGTTGCGCGACCCAGAAATTCATGCGAATGCCGCTGTCGGCAAATCCGTTTTTCGTCGTTTTCTTTTCAGTGAAAGAGCTGTCACTGTATTTTGAGTTATATGCGGTCAGCGTCAGGTTGGCGATACGGTGGAGCCACTGTTCGTGGATCAGTTCATAGTCCTCGCCTAACTCGCGCTGCCAAGCGGGAGTTAGATGTTGCGGCATGATGTGTTCAATGGAGTATGTACCCTCGTCGCAATGCCGGTACACATCCTTGTCCTCGGCGGTGCCGCTGTTTTCAAAGCGTTCCAAGATGTATATTTTGTTCTTGCTGTTCATGAGATAGACGGGCTTGGCTTCAAACGCAGCAATAAACTCGGCATCCTCCGGGAAACGGGCTTTTTCCCGCTTGGTGAGGAGTGCATACTTGAACTTCTCCACATAATTGTCATCTGTACCATCGTATCTCATGATTTCCCGGTGCAGCATGAGAAATATCTTGTTCAGAGCGTTCGTGGGCAAATCACAGATGCTTCTTCGGAATAGGTATGTTTCTGTAAAGCGGAATATTTCAGTCGCCTGCGCGATGGACAGCTTTCTCTCCTCAAAAAGCCGCAACACTTCCAGAAAGAAAGGCCGCGTTACGGTTGTTTCCAGACGGTTCAGCCGCAGGATACAGCCATTCAACTCTTTGCTCTCTGTTTTGCCGTCCAGAAGGATTTGATACCTTTTAGCATAGCGCAGCATATCCCCAAGGAGTTCCTCGGTTTCGATGTTGCCGAGATACACATAATCCTTGAAGGTCGCATAGATTTTCCTTTGCTGAGGTGTAGAATACTGTTTCACGCTCAGATAATCCCGGATAAAGGAAGTGACATCATATTTGGTGCATTGCTCAATCTGATTCCAATAGGCATCATAATACTTCTCCTGCTTGTCGGCAGGGAGTCCCATCAGAATGAAGTTGCGGATTTTGTCACCTTCGCTTAAATCAAGGCCGGTAGAGTTCAAACTTTCAAAAATGAGCTGCGGATCGTCATCCTTATCCAGTTTGATGTTGATTATCTCCAGACAGCAGATTGCCTCATAGAGCTGGTCAATCGGGATTTCCTGTTTCTGGATTCGGTCATAAAAATACTCATAGTTCGCCGTAAGATTTGACTCTCTGATGTGTCCGCTTTTCTCCGAGAACAGCTTTTTATAGGCCGTTTGGTCGTTCTTTACCGGCTTGAGTTTGATCCGGGTATCCTCTGGCTTCCATTGGTCAATGAGATATGTTTTATAAATCTTCTGCGGCAAATTGCTGTCTGCCGGGACAATAATCCCCTGGTCAATAAGATTATACATGGCAAGGAAAAGGAGAGAAACGGTGGTCAAGCGCTGCTGACCGTCTATGACAAGGTATTCTTCATCCTGGCCGGAGGGATTGTAGACGGAAACAAGGCTGCCAAAGAAATGGCTCCGCCGCCCGGTCTTAATGATTTTCACCAGGTCATCATAAAGCTGCTTGCAGTTCTCCAATTTCCAGTCATAATTGCGCTGATATACCGGGATGACAAAGCGTTTATCATCCCCGGACATATACTTTACAAACTTGCACTCAGAGCCTTTCATAGTCGGCCTCCTCAATCAATTTCCATCACATTGTCTGTCCAAAGCTCACATTGCAGCATCACGGTCTGAACGGCATCCTCCATGCCTTCGGGCGGATACTTGTGTTTTTTCAGGAGCTTCTTAATCAGCATCCGCATTTTCGCTCTGGCAGGCTCACGCTTCTGCCAGTCAATCGTCTTGTTCTTGCGGAGCGTTTCGGTCAGCTCCTTTGTGATAGCGATCAACTCATCGTTCTCATAGAAGTCCTTAATGGCCTCCGGCTTTGTCAGAGCATCGTAAAAGGCAAGCTCATCGGGAGTTAGGCCGAGACTGTCACCTTCCTTTTGCGCCTTTGCAATCTGCTTCGCCAGATTCAGCATTTCCTCAATGACTTCCTCGTTGGTCAGCATCCCATTCAAATAAGCGTTGAGGGAACGCTGCATAATCTCGCTGAATTTCTCAGATTTCACCACATTCGTCCGGCGATATACAGACACTTGTTCCGCAATCAGGCTTTTCAGAAGCTCGACGGCAAGATTTTTCTCCTTCATGTTGGCGACTTCCTGAAGAAACTCCGGGTCAAACAGTGAAAATTCCTTTTGCACATCCGAGAACAGATTGATAACCCCATCGCTCTTAATGCTCTGCTTGAGAAGCTCGCCAATCCTCGCGTTCATTTCCGGGAGGGAAATCTTCTTTCCCGTCCCGGCGTTGGTCAGTCTGAGAACAAGCACCCGCACCGACTCAAAGAACGCCGCTTCAATCCGTGCGTCCTCATCCACCAGGGAGGAGCAGAGGGACAATGCCTGGTGAAGCATCAGCGCCTCTTTCACAAAGGAGTCCTTGTCCTCCACCTTTTCCCGGCCCATAATGAAGTTGACCGCACCGCTGATGGTCTTTGACCGTTCAAGGTCGGAACCTGTGAAGAATTTGGAGTAATCGAAACCGTAAAATTTATCCCGGCAGACGGACAGTTTTTCAAGGAATTTCGGATAGGCAACCTTGGCAACATCGGTGTCGCCGTAGTTCTTTTTGTCCCTCGTGGTGTAGTCATTCATGGCCTGCTTCAATGCGGAGGCAATGCCAACATAATCAACGATCAAACCTCCCTCTTTATCCCCAAAAACCCGGTTGACACGGGCGATGGCCTGCATGAGATTGTGTCCGGCCATCGGCTTATAGACATACATGGTGGCAAGGGAGGGGACATCGAATCCCGTCAGCCACATATCCACGACGATGGCAATTTTCAGCGGGCTGTCGTTGTCCTTGAATTTCTTTGCCAGCTCGTCCTTATGGTGCTTATTGCCGATTATCGAGCGCCAGTCCTCCGGGTCGTTGTTGCCGGAGGTCATCACTACGGCGACCTTTTCCGTCCACGCAGGGCGAAGTTCCAGGATGCGGCGGTAGATTTTCATGGCGATGGGTCGAGAGTAGGCAACGATCAACGCCTTGCCGGTGAGCAGATTTTCCCGGTTGTTTTCATAGTGGTCAAGAATGTCGCAGACAAGAGAGTTGATGGTGCTGTCGTTTCCAAGCACTTCCTCCATCTTGCCCAGCTCATGCTTGCTCTTTTCGATTACGTCCGGGTCAGCATTCTGCGCCATCAGGTCGTATTCCGCGTCGATCAGCGCCAATGTCGCCTCGTCAAGATTGAGTTTGATGACGCGGCTTTCATAATAGACCGGCCTTGTCGCTCCGTCCTCCACGGCCTGGGTCATATCGTAGATGTCGATATAGTCGCCAAACACCTCGCGGGTGCTACGGTCCTTTGATGAGATCGGCGTACCTGTGAAACCTATGTAGGTGGCGTTCGGCAGCGAATTGCGAATCATCCGAGCAGTCCCTATCTTGATTCTCCCGGTCTTTTCGTCCACTTTTTCCGTCAGGCCATATTGCCCTCTGTGAGCCTCGTCCACCATAACGACGATATTACGGCGTTCAGACAACGGTTCATGGGACTCCTCGAACTTCTGCATGGTGGTGAAGATGATACCGTTTGCCTGTCTCCCCGCCAATAGGGTTTTCAGATGCTCCCGGCTTTCCGCGTGAACAGGGTCCTGCCGCAGAAAATCCTTGCACTTTGCAAACTGCCCATAGAGCTGATCGTCCAAGTCGTTCCGATCCGTCAACACAACGATGGTGGGGCTATCGAGTGCCTCCTGCAAAAGATGAGCATAGAATACCATAGAGAGGGATTTACCGCTCCCCTGGGTATGCCAGAACACGCCGCCTTTACCATCGGTAACGGTGGCTTTTTGGGTGGATTCGATTGCCTTTTTCACGGCAAAATACTGGTGGTATCCAGCAAGAATTTTGATATTCGTTGTTCCGTCATTGGAAAAGCATATAAAATTCCTGATAATGTCGAGAAGCCGGTCTTTCTGGAACATTCCCTCAAAGAAAGTATCGAATTGGGCGAACTGCGTATTCTCATAGCTGCCGTCCTTTGTTTTCCACTCCATGAAGCGGTCCTCGCCGGAGGTGATCGTCCCGGCTTTGGAGGTAAGCTGGTCGCTCATCACGCAGATGGCATTGTAGATGAACATGGAGGGGATTTCCTGCATATAGTTCCGAAGCTGCCGATAGGCGTCGGAAGCGTCCGTTTCCTCGCGGGATGGAGATTTCAACTCCATCAGGACAACAGGCAGTCCGTTCAGGAACAGGATAATGTCGGGCCGCTTATTGCTCTTTTCAACGAATGTCCATTGATTTGCAACGATGAAGGAGTTGTTCGATGGATTTTGATAGTCCACAAGGTAGATAATCCCCGAACGCTCCTCACCCTGTACGAAGTAGCGCACCTGAATGCCATTTTGCAGGTAGTCCATAAAGACGGCGTTCTTCTGGACAAGCTCGCCGTTTTCAAAGTTCTTCAGCTTGAACAGGGCGTCGCCAATAGCGTCATCGGGGAGTGTGGGATTCAGACGGCGCAGGGAATCCACCAGCACCGTTTCATACAAAGGGCTGGAAAAATCCCTCTCGACATCGGGGCCATAGACATACTCATACCCCAATTCGCTCCTGAACAGCTCAATCACGGAGTTCTCGTAATCGGCCTCGTTATAAACGCTCGACATAAATCTCGCTCCCTTCAAAGGATTTTCGCAGGTAAATGATAATTTAGAGCAGCAAGCCCAAGCGATATTCCGCCAAGAACTACTCTATGAGGACTACTTGCCAGATGGGTGGTTATCCGGCAGCCTACTCGACATAGCAGATTATCTAAACGGGC
>Ga0129309_1000350_pt1 | contig 37610 bp, 36 predicted proteins | sample L1105metagenome_FD_94439 | JGI IMG/M metagenome (GOLD analysis project Ga0129309, IMG submission 94439) | Ring-tailed lemur group fecal microbial communities from Wisconsin, USA - L1105 metagenome | ecosystem: Host-associated > Mammals > Digestive system > Large intestine > Fecal | place: USA...
AAATTTTATATGTTTTACTGGCTGTGGTCAAAAACTTAATAGTTTTTGACACATGATTAAATTCGCGATATAATAGGCTTGAGAGTGTTTCAGAAACTTATGTCATAAAGTTAAGGGGATTTTGCATGATTTTAGAGAATAAATTAGGTTTAACCAATCAAGTTGAGTTGGCAAAAGCAGAAGAAAAACTCAGCAAGCAAAAAGCGAAGGAATTATACGATTCAGGAAAAATAAACGAAATCGAAGTCGGCACGTTTAAAGGCTTATCTGAAATTCATGATTTTCTCTTTTCAGAAATTTACGATTTTGCTGGAAAAATTCGGACGGTCAATATTGCAAAAGGAAATTTTCGATTTGCACCGGTCATGTACCTGGAACATTCGTTAAAGCATATTGATCAAATGCCGCAAACTTCTTTTGACGAGATTATTAAAAAATACGTGGAAATGAATATCGCTCACCCGTTTCGTGAAGGAAATGGACGAAGCACTAGAATTTGGCTGGATCTCATTTTGAAAGAAGAATTGCAAAAAGTTGTCGACTGGAACTTAATCGATAAAGCAGACTATCTTTCCGCAATGGAGCGCAGTCCAATAAATGACTTAGAAATACGCTATTTAATTTCTAACGCTCTGACTGATAAAATTGACGATCGCGAGTTATATATGAAAGGAATCGATGTCAGCTATTTCTATGAAGGTTACTCGGAGTATACGATCGATGATTTGTAAGAGCAGGTGGATTAAATGACAAAATATGGCTATGCACGTGTTTCAACTGCTTCTCAAAGTACAAAGGAACAGATTCAGCAGCTACTTGAGAACGGTGTTGAGAAGAAGAATATTTTTTCCGAAAAATTTACAGGTACAAAACGAGATCGGCCAAAGTTTAATCAGTTGTTGGATAGTCTGAAACCTGGAGATGAAATCGTCGTTACTAAACTTGATCGATTTGCTCGTAATACACGGGAGGCATTAGAAATCATTGAGCCTCTACTCGATGATAACGTTACAATTAAGGTTTTGAATTTAGGATCGATTGAAAATACGTCGATGGGGAGAATGATCGTTCGTACCTTGTTGAGTGTTGCTGAAATGGAACGTGATATGATTGTAGAACGTACGCAAGAAGGAAAGATGTTTGCAAAAAAGAATAACCCGAACTTTAAGGAAGGACGTCCGAAAGCTACGATCACTCCAAAAAAACGCCACGCATATGAACTTCTTATTTCAGGTAAATCTTATAAAGAGGTTGAATCCATTACCGGCTTCAGTCGCAGTACTCTTTTTAGGATAAAGAAAAAGATTGAAGAAGGCGAGGTTGCGATGGAGGGAACAGCGGATGAACGATAAACAACTCGAGATTGTTCAGTCCTGGGGAGAACTAAAAGAACGGCGTTTGCGGAAACCTGGACTGTTGATGATGAACTGACGTATCAACAATTATTTGGCAAACCTAACAAAGGTAAGCCTGTAAAAAGATATGTGTGCAAAGAATATGATAGTGATCAGATGGAAGTAATCCGAACAAGGGAGAATAATTCATTAAAAGAAGCAAAACACTGGCTTCATATTTGGACTAATGAACAATCTGAGAGATTTCATTATGATCGAACGGTCCATATGAATTATCAATATTTGTACGCTGAAGTGATTGGAGAAGCGCCATATATTAACATCGAGATACAACATTCGATACAATAATAACTTTTAGGCGGTGATCACCTTACATGAAAAATAAAGATAGCTACTATCGAATACTCAATTTAACAGCTGAATCTGGGTGGATCAACCGTCCTGAAGTTGTGCAAGAGGTACAAGAGATTGGAAAAAGCGTCACTGATGGCCGAGCTTCGCCGATGAATTATCAGGATGCCAATGGAATAAAAGTGATTGATCAAGAAAGCAATGTCAGACAGTACACAACAATAAATGAGTGTGTACTTAATGAAAAGCTTTGTAGGGCTACTATAACGAGACACATTAAGAACAAAAGCAAAGCAAAAGACGGCAGAACATTTACTATCTTCTAAATTTTTTCATATTTGTTTGTTATGCTATACTTAGATCTGCATAATTAGACTTGCGCTGCCCGTTATTGAAGTTTCAGGCAGCGCTCTTTTTGGGGGATCGATAATGGAAGAACAAAGAATATTTGAGAAACGCTGGCAGCTAGCATCAAGTGAACAAAGAGCAAGATACAATAATTTGCTGTCCTCCTACCCTACTGTTGACTGGACCTACAAAGAAAAGAAGTATTTGCTTTGGTTGTGCCAGCTAGATATAGATACTTTTGAGTCGATGGAAATGATTTTTAAAAAGCTTAGTAAATCGTATAGATGATTTGATATAATAGAACAGGCAGCTTGCCCCGATTGGGGGTGCTTCTCTTGATAGATAAAATCTTCACATTGGTTATCGCACCAGTCTTTGTCGGATTGGTTCTGGAAATGATTTCTCGTTGGTTAGACGAGAGAGACGATAACTAAAGCAAGTTGTCACTAACCCACACGTTCGGAGTCGCAACGAACGAAAAAAAAAGCCAACCCTACTCGCAATAGGGTTGGCTTTTGTGTTTCTCTTGAACAAAATCTTCACATTTCGCAAAACTAGTATAGCATATAATTAAGAGGAAATCTACTTTGGAAGATCTATCCCTTTTAGTGAAGAATACTAATTACAAAAAATATCAATAGCAGCAAACCAGAAAGTACTCCTATTGAGCGTCACTCAGGGCTAACTCCGGCATATCAGTTGAAAGGTAGTTTCTTGCGAACTCTATATCCGAAAGCCAGCTATTGATGTCATTTTTCTTTATAATCAAAGGCATACGATCGTGAATAGGTTCAACAGATTTACTAGGCGTGGTTGTCATGATTACTGATTCTGTCTCAAAGCCGGCACCATTTTTATGAATCCGATAAAAACCACCAACATACAATAGATCATTGTCTTCAGTTGAGAATAAAATTTTCTGCTTCTCCTGGTTCCATTCGTAAAAACCAGACATAGGAAATACACAACGGGTTTCTTTGAAATGCTTAGAAAACGTCTTTTTTTCTTCCACTGTTTCAGATCGTGCATTGATCATTAACTGCCCTTTTTTGAATCCTTCAAATCCCCAACGAGTGATCCCAGGAACTATTTTAGACTCCTGATTAAGGGCCAAGGTTACCACATGATTTGATGGGAAAATTTCATTATAACCGACTCGGACGTGCTTATTTGTTGCATTCGGTGCGACTTGATCATAATAATTTTTCAGCTCATTTGATGATAGATCGAAAAAATAGCGACCACACATAATATACCCTCCATTTTTCTTAGTTCAATAAAAAACGTGTGTCAGACGGCCATTCTAAGCCGTTTTCAATTGTTATCGATGGATAATCTCTTTAATCGTCTTCTGTAAACGGTTGGTAATACTCATTTTTTATTATTTCAATTTCAGGATCTCTCTTTTTCTTCTTCTTCTCTTCTATTTTACCTGGAGAACCCTTATTTCGAAAATAATCGATATCGAACCATTTTTTTTCTTGTTTAACTTCAACGTGACGGACGTCCGGCCAAAATATTCGCCGATCTCTTATTACAAAATAGTCCTCATATGCTTCACCGATAAATAAACCTTCGATCGGATTTAAAAAACGCCCAAACTCGTCTTTTGTATTAAGTTGAATGGAAACAGGCTTATGATAAAGAAAGGATTCAGATAGAATAGCGTCTATTTCTTCGCGTGTCATAAGATCAAGACCAGCAACTTCTTTGGTTGCCCATGCTTCATTCTCTTTTATGCCCTTCATTAATTCGTCCATTGCGTAAGCAGTCCCCCACTTGAGGCCGAAAGGACGATCGCGATACTCATTGTAGTCCTGAAACGTCTTCTTAGTTCGCTTTACCATGACTTGCACCTTCAAGTCCGGACATGCCGCCTGCGTGACCACCGACTAGAGAGCTTCGAGCAATCGCACGTCCACCCTCCATTAAGCTATTGGCATGCACGATCGATTTAAAGCCATACTTCTTCCGTATAGTATCAACTACATAATCCAGCTTCAAATCCTTTACTTGCTCGTCAGGATCTTCAAAGAGATCTAGCTGCAAAGCGTTAGAATAAACGAGTTTTGAGCAGTTTACTCCAACATTCCTGATATCCTGGTACTTATAATGCTTATCAAATATTTGAAGCAGGTATCCAGCAATTTGTTTGCTGCTGTTTGTGGCCGGCACCTTCATTTGTTGGTGGAAACCACGCTTCAACGATCGATCGACGTAGCCCATGGAAAACCCGATCCATAAAGATACAACTTCAGCTTTTGCACCTGCACGGCGTAATCTGGTTGCTACTTGATCGGCCATTTCCTTTATGACGATTTCTATCTCTTTTCTCCTAGTGTAATCGCGGTTTAAAACTTGACTGTTACCGATTGATTTTGATTTTGGTGTATATTTTTGTCCGAGAAAAGATCGATCAATTCCCCAGGCATTTGCATACAGCTGAGTGCCTAAAACGCCAAAATTCTGCTTCAGCAAATAATAATTTGCGTGTGCTAGATCATGCATAGTAAATATGCCCATTCGGTTCAATCTGATTGCTGTACGGCGGCCAATCCCCCACACGTCTGTTATTTCTTTGACAGACCAAAGCTTCTCCTGCACGTCCTCGTATCGCCACTCAGCTTTCATATTAGTGTTCTTTTTGCTTTCAAGGTCTAACGCAAACTTTGCCAATAATGGATTATCACCAATCCCAATCGTAGTATAGATTCCTGTTTGTTTATATACGTCGATTTGGATCATTTTAGCTAAGTCTCGAGCATTCTTTGCGCCAAACAGTCTTAACGAGTCAGTGATGTCTAAAAAGCTCTCGTCGATGCTATAAACTGCGTGATTCTGCTCGTCTGCATACTTTTTGTAGATGTTATTGATCTCCATGTTTTTTCGCATATAAAGTGCCATACGGGGCGGTGCAATCACTAAATCCTCCGGATATGGGAAAGGAAGATCACGAGATCGACTGACATTTGATATTCCGTATGATTGCTTTGCTGCTGGACTAGATGCCAGGATCAACCCGCTCCCTCGTTCAGCTGGATCATCTGAAGGATAAGACATAACAACTAGCTTAGTTTTTAATGGATTTAGCCCTCTCTCAACGCATTCTACCGACGAATAAAAAGACTTGCAATCGATACAAAGTATATCTCGCGAAGGTTCTTTGGGGTAGTCAAATCTAGGATTTACGCCAAATTGCATAACCATAGGAGCTCCTCTTTTCTACAAAAAAGATACATTTTATATACACGTATTAGAACATATGTTCGATTAAAAAGTCAAGAGAACGAATTATAAAAATTAAAATCGTTTGTATTACAACAAATAAGGACAGTTACAATAATTGACATGTGTAAATGTGTAACCGTGTAAATATTTATAACAAATCTGGAGTAGTTATTAGTTTATCTAAAAATATTTTATCCTATCAATAAAGTATAAGTTATACTTTATTGATAGTAGGTATAACTTATACTTTAATTACATTAAAAAAACACAACAGTCTCATATGGGAGTTGTCACGCTTCCTTAAATAGTTAAGATTTAGTTATGAGGAAAATATTAGATGCTTTATTCTAGGATTTGTATCTAATAGTTTATAATTTGATTTCCTTTGTATCTCGAAACTTATATATTTTCACATAAGTTTCCGCCATAAAATAAATATTGTATAAGTTATACTTTAATTAATTATGGTATAACTTATACCTTTATGATAGCTATAAAGATAAAAATTGACTGCAATGCTTTTTTGTGTTCGCCTATATAGCAAGAAACAGACCATTATAATTGTTAATCTCAACGCATAGTAAGGAAATATACTGATATAATTTTTTTCCTTCTAAAATAGTCTCATGTCTTTTCTGCACTTTTTAAAAGGTCTGATCGATGATATCAAATAGCAAAAGTTAATCTATAGCAGAATTCTAGATCAGCATTGTAAGAACTATAAAGTATAACATATACCATAACTCAATTAGGTATATGTTATACTTTATCTATTTAAGGAATATGTTATACCTTAAATGGCTTTAGTCAAACAAAAGCCGATATATATCAGTACTTTTATTTAGCTTCTAAGATAAAGGAATTAGTCTTAATTAATGTATAAGTTATACTTTAATTAAAGATAATATTTAAAGTATAAGAATAATGTTGATTAATACCGATATATAAGTTATACTTTAATTAAACATGAATTAAGAGAGAAGGTAAAATGATGACAGCAACCACTTATACAGTTGGGAACTTTAAAGGCGGCGTTGGTAAAACAAAAATAGTGACGATGCTTGCATTTGATAATGCAGTAGTCAACAATAAGAAAACTTTGGTTATCGATATAGATCCGCAAGCTAATGCTTCTCAAATACTGGCAAGAACTGTTGATTTGGATCATATTGATAAAACGATTGTAGATGGGATTAATGAAGGGGACTTATCTGTATGTATTACCCCGATTATGGAAAATCTTGATTTAATTGCCTGTGATACAAGTTTTAGATCATTTTCGAACTATGTTATTACTAACTTTGAAGATGAAAAAGATCAGATCATGGTTTTAGAGAACTTATTACAACCTATCAAAGAAAACTACGACTCTATATTTATAGACGTTCCGCCAACAATCAGTGCATACTCAGATAATGCAATGGCAGCTTCTGATTACAGTATTATCGCATTTCAAACTCAGGAAGAATCATTAGACGGAATTAGTAAATACATTGGCTACCAAAAGTTTATGATCAATAATTATGATATTGATCTCGAAGTTATTTCGATTATTGCATGTATGCTTGAACCAGATGATGATCTCGATAAAGATGTATTAAGTGACGCAATCAATTTATATGGTTCTGCAGTATCAAATAATATAGTTAACTTCCAAAAACGCTTGAAGAGATATTCAAGAGAAGGTATATCTCTTAAAAAGTACAGAAATGGAAATTACGATCAATGGGATTATAGAGCACATGAAACATTTATAAAAATACTTGCAGAACTTGAATCCCGTAGAAAAGTATTTGAAGAGTAAATTGGGAGGAAAGACATATGAGTGATAGAAAAGATTTTAATATTGATACCGAAATCGATCCAGCATATGCTGGTCTCCTGAAACCAGGAATAAAAAAGAAAAAATCAGTCTCAATAAGAGGAGAAAATGAATTTGGACAATCTTCTTTACTAAACAAAAAAAAGGATACTTCAACTTCCAACACAGGTAAAAAAAGAGGTCGTCCGATTGAGATAACAGATGAAAGATACAAAGTCTCTAAACCAAAAAAAATATCCCCTGCACTGGAAGTTAAGCTAAATATCTTACAAGATTACGTAGAAGAACTTCAATCTGTGTCTGGGAGAATCACCTTTGAAAAACTGATTGATACCTTAACTGAGGCTTATATTACCCAAAAATTGGGTGTAGCTAAAGAAGAACATCTGCGAGAAGAATTAAAAGATGCACTTGAAAAGCTGTGAATTTTCAGCTTAGACCCTAACATATAAAGTATAAGTTATATCCAACAGACCACATATAATGTATAACTTATACTTTATTTTTAGTTTTTGTTATCCTTATTTAATGGGGGTTTTACAATATTATCACCAGAATATAAAGTATAAGTTATACGAGAAACATAAATAAAGTATAAGTTATATCCGTCATGATACGGTATAACTTATACTTTAAATGTTTTTTATCTTGTACAAATCTAGCTGCTTTGTTATATTCAAATTAATAAAGCATATAAAAAAAGAGACGGAAAAATTAATGGCTTGCACCCCACTAATTTTTCTGAATCACATATAAACCTATGTCCTATGTGTTCTCGCTCGTCTCGGAAGTTATGTAAGTGGCTGACAACCACTTAGGTAATTTGATAAGTTTTTCGGACTGATGATCCGAACTTATAATCTTATCTTACCATTTTAAGAGGAGCTACTCAATATAGATACGCTTATTTTGTCATGCAATTTAATAATTTTTTGACTTTTTAGGCCATCAAGAGAACACAAATGACTTTCAAATTTGTGTTCTCTTTTTGTTTTTAAAAATATTTGTGTCATGCATGATTAATTTTACAATAGTTATTTCATAATCTGAAAGTGCTATTTATCAAAAATAAATTATACTCGATTTAAATCTAGTCAATCTATTGATATAACGGGCTTATTGAGCGTTTTATTAGTTGCTCAAAACGAACGATTAGTCGGTTGCAATTATTTTTTATGTGTACTTTTTTAGTAAATTAGTTTATATCTTAATTCATAAAACAACCAAAAAATCGCAACACTAACTTATCCAAGTTTATTTTAACGAAAGTAGGATTTCAAATGTCAAATTTTAGCTTTTACACTGCGAATGAAGTTTACGCAGAGAAATATTTTCAATTGCCTAAAGTATTTTTCACAAATGAAAAATATAAAAAAATGAGCAACGATAGCAAAGTAGCATACGCTATTCTTAAAGATCGATTTTCATATTCTGTAAAAAATAAATGGGTCGATAAACAAAATAGAATTTACTTCGTGTTCACAGTCGAGGAACTAAAAAATATGTTGAATTGCGCGGAGGGAAAAGTAGCAAAAGTAAAAAAAGAGCTGACAGAAATGAACCTTCTGTTTCAAGAACGCGGCGGATCCACCTGGATAAATGGCGTAAAAGTAAATACGCCAAACAAGCTATATCTAGGAAAACCGGAAGCTACAGCTGAAGACGTTTATTTAATAGATCAAGCAGAGTCCCAAGCGTCTACTGGAATTGCGAAAACCGCAAATCCAGAGAAAGCCCAGTCTAACAACGAAAATACTGGAATTGCGAAAACCGCAAATCCAGAGAAAGACGATGATACCAAGGATTCTTCTGGAATTGCGAAAACCGCAGACAATCTATTCTATACTCCCTCTTTAGACACTAATAGACACATAATAGACCCTAGAGAAGCAGAACAAGAGGCTGTATTGCTTGAAAATTTTGTCACCCTAATGCAAGACGACAGTATTGCTACCTTCGTACCAGAAAATGTTCTGAACCTGATAAAAACGTTCTCAAGTACATTGAAAGACGCTAAGAAGACCGTAAAAATTATTCATAATGCCAAATACAAAGCCGAACAAGTGTTACAAACAAAAATAGTTTTTGAGGAGTTGCCAATGTACGGAGTAAATACTAACGAATTGTATAATACATTGCTGAAAGCTTATCAAAAACAAAAAACTGAAACAGTAAACAGCATGGACAATCTGATTTTCACGTATGTTAAGAATTGGTTTATTGAAAAAGCAGGGCAGGCAGTCTTACAAGCCAACCAGCAACCAAAGAGTGGTCCTAAGATCCCCATGCATGATTGGTCGGAGTCTGTTTGATGATTGAGAACATGATAAAAAGTGGAAAGTCTAAGGTGTGTCTAAAGGTGTCTTCCCCTAGCTGCCTCTTTTGAAGTATGATAATATTACTGCGAACGTAGTAATATTGCTTAAGGAGGATTACCGACCATGTCTATCAATACGTACGTTTATCCCCATCCTGTCAACGTTTTTGTGATTCGGCAGTTAGGGATGACTATTGATGAATTTTGCGAGTTGCATTCGTATAAGCAGGGGACAGTGTCCAGCTGGATCACTCGAAATCGAACCGTAAAAACACTACCTTGCGATTTCCTTTATTGCTTATCACTTTCTTCAGGGAAGTCGATGGACAAAGTTTATCAAGAACTATTGATACTTGAACAGGATTTCTTGAAGAGTTTGAAGCCCAGGAAAAAGAAGACGAAAATAGATTGAATAGAGACCTTGAAGCCTGTTCGATGAGGTAAAAGCGAAATTATCGGCTTTTCTTCACGAAAAATTTGAATTTCTCCTGTAAACTTTTATTAAGTGAAGCTAGTAACTTAAAAAAGGAGGGGCAAGAATGGGGTTATTAAAGTCTGCTGTAAAGTATAAGGCGGCAAAAAAAGTAACGAACAAAGCTTTAGGTGATGGCGTTTTATCGAGTGTTGTAGCTGCAAATGCCGTCAAGAAAAGCAACCAACGAAGCAATGAGCGTCGTAAAAAGCGTTCCTAATCTTATCACTTCAGAAAGGTCAACTAGACAGTCTAATTGGATTGTCTGTTGTTTCGCTGTCACGTGAATGATAGGATACTGAGAAAGGAGCGGATGAGCATGAACAAAGCAAAGAAAGTAACTCTAGGCTTAAGTTTAGTAGGATTGACTACTGGTCTAGTTGTCTCTAAGAAAATGATCAACAAAATTCATGGCGTATCAGATCGTCATAAAATAAAAAAAGTAGTGAAGAATAATTTTGACGGAAACGAAAAACTGTTGGATGTCGTCGATCATTTATCTGAGGATGAGATAAGCACTGTAGCAAGAATAATAAAAAAAAGTGATATTTGACCGTTCGTCTTTATACGAGAAAAAGCCCACAGCTGATTGAAAATTGTGCGCTTTTTCTTGTCTTTTTATCGTTTTAAGGTTGCTACAAGTATGTCTTAAGCTCGATCACATAAATTACAACGCATATTCCATTGTTTGTTTGGTTCCACTCATGATAGACTAGATATAAAAATGTAGGAGGACTCTTATGGAATACAAATATGTTCGAGACAATATACAAATCACAAGACCTAGAAGTTAATATCAAACACTATTGATTTATCAAGAGTAAACTATGTTAAAAGCAAAATAAAAAGCCGGCTAACTCCTTTTTACGAGATAGCCGGCTTTTTTCTCAACTTTTTCGAAAATAGTATAACGGTTTTCCTAAAGTATGGCCTGCTTTTAACCTGGCGTATGACTGTTCTATTTGCTTGGTTTGACTCATATTAGGAAACAAGGTTTGTACGGTTTTTAGAAATTGGCCAATTTCTTCTAGAATTTTCTTTTGATCATCAATTGTTTCAGCTGAAAAATAGTTTAGACGATATTCAAAATAATCTGCCAACAGTTTGTATTGATGATCATTGAAGTAATCTATGTATTGTCTATAAACTGACAAAACTTGTTTTGCTTGGGAAAACTGATGCTGGTCAACAAGTATATCTAGAATGTTTGTTAAAGCTTGAGGTAGGTAGTACTGTACTGTTTTTTGAATAGAGTATACTTCCGAAAATTTAATATCTACTAGTTTGATGACTATTTTTTGAAACAAATTCTCATTTGCTGATAAGAAGATTGTAAAGTCACCGATAAATTGATAGTCAAGGGTAGTCAGATAATCTGTTTCAGCTATCTGATTAAAGATGTTAGTTAAGACTGAGTAATCTACAGGTGGGATCCCAGAATAGCGATCATGAAAATGGTTTTCGATCATTAGTGAAAAGCGTAAATGTTCGATTTTTTGATGCTTACTATTTTCGATCTTTCGGTAAAAATAGCTTATTTTTTCCTCAGTTGGATAGTCTAAGGCGTCACGAAATTCTTTAACGATTGTGAGATCCTCGTTTTCTATCAATCCAATAATGTCCTCAATATCCTGGTTACGTGCGTTTAACCTTAGCAGAAGTTTTTCAGTTTCATCCATTCTCAATCTCCTTGATCCGTGTTTTATTTTTGAGTAAGCAGATTGAGCAATGACCCCATCGATTAGTTCGGGGCGAGGAATTTTCTTTTTCTCTCTCAAAAACTCGATTGCTTTCAATTTTATTTTATCCAGAAGATTCAAAACCTTTCTTAATTTAAGGAAATCTTTAGAGAAATTTTCCAAAAATGGAAAATTATTGGTCATTTTGATCGTTTTTCAGAGCATATTTTGACCAAAACTTGTCAAAACTTAAAAATTTGTTAAGCTTATTTCAGACGCCGGCATCTAATAACAATTGAGGAGGAACTCACAATGTTAAACACTTTTAGTTTATTTGATTTTTTACGCGATATTCAAGTTATTAAGCCTTAGTGGAAAAGCATTAAATTATAGCAATAATGTCTGTAAAAAATTGCATTTAGTGAACAAAAACAATTAGAAATTTATTGCATATGGTTTACAACTGTGATATTTTGGAGTTAACTTAACAACTGATTTTTGTGAGTCTTATATCAAAGGCAAACAAAAAGGAGCCACCGATGATCCTCTCGCTCTATCTGGACTGCAATCCTTTTAGAGGTCGTTGAAGTTCAAAGGTGTCCATTCAACAAGATTTGCCCCTTGCTGAACGGAGATCGCTCCTTGTTGTTATAGCATAAGCTACAACGGCATTATTATAGCAAACTTACAAGTAATTATCATGAGATTTTGGAAATTTTTGTTTTTTCTCAAGGAAACTCTCGAATTGAGAAGGAACGACTGTCCAAGTTTCACGGATAAATACTTGTCCAAAAGCATTGGGGGAGACGATTGTTGTTTATTCTAAACGATTGCTTGGGGGCTTTAGGTGATTTGCAGCGTTGTATGCAGCTATAACGATTAAGGAGGGGATTTCACGTTTTCGTGAGATCCCCTCCTTTTTGTTTGTCTTTGAACAGTTTTTAGTTAAAAAATCTTGATCGGAGAATGATTTGAAATGACAAAAGGATATACGATTCACCTAAGCGAATTGATCACTAAAAGCGAGGTAGTTGTGCAGTTATTCAATGGTCAACGGTGGAAGATACGTAAAAATGCGGCCATTCGCTTCACAACCATGCTTCAAAATGGAAAGACTTATGACGTTGAATTCGCAGAAGGAAATACAAAAGCGATTTTTGATCAGATCAAGCTTGTTTTTGATCCAAAAGGCCGTGTGATTGGACAAAGGATCCAAAAAGGATTGCCTTTGAAATCAACACGAGTGAACGACATTTTCAAAGTCCAATTAGCAAGTTCTCCAAGTAGGTCTATGGCAATTTATCGTATGATCGACGAGCAACAAGACAAAGAATTTGGTGAGTCGATGGCGTCCTATTGGTACTCAAGCAAACGGAAAGAATTCATAAAAAAATAAAGGAGTGGGGCGAAATGAACTACGTACAGCTGGAAAAACCGAGTGACTTCAAAGATGGCGACATTGTTATGGTGGTATCAAATGAGCGAAATTGTGGGATTGATGAGACGACGTTTCTTGCACTAGTCGTTCAAACGGAAAAAAATAAGCTGATTTTGATTCCTCAAGACTTTCAAGCGCATTTATACACTGCTGCCAGTAAAGGTACTTCGTGGGAAACAGAAGTTGAATGGTTATTAGGAAATGACGTCGAAGTATTTCTGATCCAGCGTTTTGATGTTCTATTAGCTTCTTTCGATGAAGAATAGGCGCAAGAATATAAAACGGTTCTCTAAAACGTTTTATATTTGCTAGTTTTAGCAATAAATCTTCTGCTGAAAGTTGATGACGAACCTTCAGTAGTTCTAATTGAATAGGGCTTAGGACAGCCCCTCTGGACTTATCAGCATGGCTACTAAAGGGTCCAGCGACCATAACCAACATTCGATTGGTGTGCCAAAATCATTGAAGGATTTGCCAAGACTTACCTTTGGTAACGAGCAAATATCCGGCCTTCATAGGAGTTAAACTTCTCCGGTTGTAAAAGTTTGCGCTTGATTGTCCTATAAAACTAGTAAATATAAGACGTTTTAAAAGAAAGGAGTGGATCTGAATGAAGGGAATTGAAGACTTTGTTAAAGATGGATGGGAAATGACTATGCAAGTATCCCGCGACACAGCAAGTAAAAAGTACAATGTGTTTTTGTTTGGTCATCAAACATTCAATTGGGAGTTAGTCGGTGAAGGGAATACGTATGACGAAATGATGGTCGATCTAATCGATTGCGAAAAAGAATTTATGGAGACGTATCTATTGTCACTTTTATTTCAAAGGAGCGTGGGAGAACTTGGAACAATACTTACCGAAGAAACAGCAGCTTGATCAACGATTGGATCATTATTGCGTCTGGTTTTGGCGAATTATTTTAATGGGTTTTGTTGTAATGATCCTTGGATCTTACTTCTTAAGAACAGAAATGTTCTTTGGATTCTTGTGGGGACCATTGGCTATGTATGCAGCATGGAACTTGTTAATCGCCATACTAATTGGTATAGGCATTAAACTTGTATGAGAAGTCACAAGTAATTAATAGCCAAGTAAGTTGATTTTTGTTAAAATTATTAAATAAATGTGTATTAAAATTGCGAATTTAGAACTAAATTCTAATATATGGTTTATTTTAATTTTTATAGATTAAAAAAATAACATAGGTTTGTGCGTATTGATCTATATGTTATAAGGTATTTATCTTAGCTGAAATTTGCCAAGGACAACGGGGTCCATCCATATGTCAAAGCAGAGTCGCCCTTTTGTTTTGAACTTTTTCCGTTTTCTGTTGCGTTTCTTTCAGTGTGTTTCTCTCCAAGTCACGATCACTGATAGAATTCCTTGGTAAATTTCAGTTAAGATGAAATTTACTTATTCGTAGGATAGTAATAATAATTCTCCATTTCATCCATTGCTAGACCAAAAATATCACCAATACTAAATGATTCCGGGCTAGCAATCAATGATTCGATACTAAAATGGTTTGATTCAGGATCGGTCACAGTCAAGGGGAAGGTAATATCGTCAGTTTCAGTTGTTATGGTCGCAGTATTGATATCTTCAAAATGGACAAAGGAAATCAATGCTTCTCCTAAATCGATTAGTTCTTTGTTTGTAGCTTTCTGTAGTTGGTCAAAGGCAGATAGCTCTACTGATGTTGAAGTCTCTAGGTTTTCTCGATAGTCATTTCTGGTGCTTCGTGTTTGATAGATTAGGATGGCACTAATGCCGATAAAGATAATAGGTAATAAGATAATTATTTTTTTCTTCATGTACTCCTCCATATGAAAAAAGTAGACCCTACTTATAGGGCGCTACCTTTTCTTTCTTATAACAGATAATTGTTTTGCATATGCCTCGACTTCACTTTTCAAATACAGGCGTACAATTGCAGGACCTTTACCTTCTTTACTTTCGTAAAAAGGCCTAATAACACCTGTTCGAACAGATTGTTGGAAAGTTTCTGGAGATTGTTGGGTGATTTTGATTGCCTCTCGTTTTGTTAGCAGATTTTCTGAGATCCAAGCTTTCAGTTCGGTGGGATTCGTAATATTCATATTTTCACCTCTCATCAAAAGAACTAGGTAACAAATATAGTATATAAGAAAAAATTTTGAAAATCCAGACAAAAATACTTGTAACGCTATTATATTAATGGTATTATATTAATATAATAAAAACAAAGAAAGAAGGAAATAAATATGAAAATGTTAAAAGTGTTAGCAATTGGAATTACAGTTGGAGGTATGGCACTAGCCATTCACACCGAAAAGGCTGAAGCGGCAGAGTGGTCCCCACGATCAGCGGAACAAATCAAAGCAGATATTTCAGGAAACAAATACACAATCGTTTGGGGCGATACACTAAGTGCTATCAGCGAAGCAACAAACATTACAGTCGAAAAATTAGCACAATGGAATAGCATTAGTAACGTTGACTTAATTTTCGCAGGCAATACAATTTCATGGGATGGCAACGTTGCGACGATGGAAAATGCCCAAGGAGATACAATCAGCCAGGCTGTGATTCAAGAGACACCAGCAGACAGAGTGGATCCAACGAAACCAATCGGCGGTGGGACTGGATCAAACACATCAAACAACGGAAATAATGGTTCTGGAAATACGGATAACACAACGAATCCTCCATCAAACAACGATAATGGAGCAGGAAACGGCAATGGAACGGTAACACCCCCTGCAGGTGGAGATAATGGATCCGGAGACAACGGGACAACTACACCACCAACAGGTGGAGATAACGGATCCGGCGGTGGCGGTACTGAGGTAACACCTCCTCCAGGCGGAGATAACGGTACCGGTGGTGGAGATAATGGATCTGGTGGTGGCGAAGAAACGCCTGAACAAGAGCTGTACCGTGTAACACCACTTGGAAACAGTGGTAAAGAATTCGATACAATCGATGAAGCAACTGCATGGGCAAATGAACAAATGATGGATTTAAATAGTCACTGGGCTCAAAACTATGCTGGTTTTGTAACAAAACCTTTGTTGTGGTCAAATGGAGAAGTGTTGAGCCACTCTATTGATTTTTATAACTAAACAATCTTACTGAAAAGCAGCATGAAAGATTTTCTTTCATGCTGCTTTTTTGTGTCTGAGAGGAGTTGGAGGAATGATACGTGCACCATGCGCTGATTTTAGTAGATATATAAATTAAACAATCAGGAGGAAATCAAATTGAAGATTAAGAAATTTAAGAAAGTGACGACGTTTCTAGCTTTGTTGTTTACTATGGGGCAACTGTTTGTGTCGCCTGGTCTAGCTGTAGCAGATCACATGGAATACAACAGGATGACGGCAGTCGCCGAAAATGAAGAGGACGAGCAAAAGGAAGCATCACCATCGGAAGTAAAGTCGTTCCGTTCCGATGAATTAATAGACGAGATAAAGAGAAGTGCCGGTTTACAATCGGAAAATGCACGTGCTAATGATAGTCCAGATGCAAGTGAATTACCAGTCGTAGAGACAATTGGTGATTCACTTTTTATTTTGCCTTCAGGAACTGAAGTTAAGCCATTAGAGGATACAGAAGAAATTGAAGTATCGGGTGATTTTGACGAACGCTATACGATGGATTATATCTTAAAGAATGCAAAAAGTACGTCAGAACAAGAGGAAATGTTAGCAAAATCAGAAGAGTATGCTCGTTTAAAACAAAACTTTACTCGTTCTACAGGATTTACGATTGAAAATGTTCGAACGATTGACCATCGTGTGTGGAGAAATCTACCTAATGGAAATAATTTTCTACATGACAAATTTTATATGTTTCGAATTCGCGAAACTGGAGAAATTGCTTTTTGTATTGAAGAAGGTGTTCCTGTAATTTTAGGTGGGGGTGCTACGCAAGAAAACTTGAATCAAGTAATTTCTAATGCCACATTGAGAGCCAGAATATCCCTCATTGCATATTTTGGCTGGTACGGAAACTCGGACCAATCCAATGCGCAATATGTGGCCGTGCAACAAATGATCTGGGAAGCATTCGGTGGAGAAACGTTATCCACTACGGTGCCTAATTATGCTTCAAGAAAACAATTTGTCGAATCAGAAATTTCTAAATACAACACTAGACCAAGCTTTCATAACCAACGTGTAACTGTAAAAGTTGGAGAAACAGTCACAATTACAGATACAAATGGAGTCTTTGCTAACTATGCAATGAATAATATTTCTAACACCGCAAACGTTACGTTGCGTCAAGATGGAAATAGGCTTCATATCACTGCACATGCCAATTCAAACGAATCAGGAAGAGTAAGAATTTCAAGAATTCCTACAGACTTTGCGAATACAGCATTAGCTTATCGTGTAGGAAATGGTCAGCGAGTTAGTGTTTTACATGTGCAAGATCCTATATACGCCGACTTGGATATTGAAGTACTAAAAGAAGGGCATGCTGAAGTCTTGAAAGTCGATGAAGAAACAGGTCTCCCACTTGCGGGTGCTGTTTTCCGTTTTGTCACGTCCGATGGACAAGAAAAAGAACTTACTACCGGTGCAGATGGAAAAGCGCGTTGGGAAAACCTTATGGTGGATACAACTGTAACCATTACAGAAATCAAAGCGCCAAATGGTTATATTTTAAATTCAAACCCACAAACATTGACGATTCGGGCGAATGAAACGACCACTGTTCGATTTGATAATAAGGAACAGCTGGCGAATCTGACGGTCATCAAAGAAGATGAAGAAACAGGAAGTACCCCACAAGGTGCTGCAACGCTCTTTGGTGCGAAATATGACTTGACGGATGCAGATGGAAACTTCGTCGCAACTTTGACGATGGATAACGTTGACGGGATCTCTCAAGCAGAAATCAAAGGGTTGAAACTAGGCACTTATTTCCTACAAGAAGTAGAAGCGCCTGAAGGGTACAATCTGGATCCAACGAAACACGAAGTTCAACTAACGTACGCTGGTCAAAATGAAACAGTCGCAATTCACAGCCGTACTGTCACAGATCGTGTGATCAAAGGGCATATTGAAGGGTACAAATTCGGTTCTCGGCCATTGATTCCAAACTCTTTAGCAGATATATTGGAGCGAATCTCAGGAACCAACCAAGACATTAAACCTCCTTTAGAAGGCGTTGAATTAACCGCTACTGCTCACGCAACAGGACAAGAATATGTGGTGACTACAGGCGAGAACGGCTTCTTCCGTTTTGAAAACCTGCCGTATGATACCTATACGATTTCAGAAACAAAAGGTCCGGATGGCTATCTATTGATTGAACCTTTCGATGTAACTATCTCAGAAGACGGCTATACGCACTTCTTCTTACTGGAAGACCGAATCATTGAGTCTCGTTTGCACATTGTCAAAGTCGATGAAGCAACCGGTGAAAATATTCCTTATGCCGGCGCACAATTCAAAATCTTTGATACCTGGGCAAATGATGGCGAAGGGGCATTCGTATCGATGCAGCGTCCGAATGATACGGAAAGCACCGACGTCTTTGAAACAAATGAAAAAGGTGAGATCGTCACAACTGAAAGCCTTGCATGGGGCGTTGATCGCTATGAATTGCATGAAGTAAAAGCACCAGAAGGGTACATGTTACTTGAAGAGCCAATCGTCTTCAGTGTGACGCAAGAAGATTCTGACGGGATGATCCGAATTGAAGTGCCGAATCGTTTAGCACGTCAAGACGTCCAATTGATCAAACGCGATCGCTTGAACGAACAACCTTTAGCGAATGTACCATTCAATTTATACCAAATTGAAAAAGATGGGTCTGAAACGCTAGTTGATGAGTTTTTAACTGACGAAGAAGGCATGATTTCACTTGAAGGATTACCTTACGGCGAGTATAAATTCGTTGAAGGGCAACCATTACCAGGGTACCTTGAATTAGAAGAAGACATTGACTTCTCCGTTACTGTCGAAAACGACGGTGAATTGATTGTATTAGAAGCTGTGAACGAGCGTGAAGACTTAGAAATCACGACATTATTTGCGACGGTTGATGGTGAGAAAATCGTGGATCCTACGATCGATAACCGATTGGAAGACAAAGTATGGATCAAAGGGGACGCCATTGAAATTGGTCACACCTATACGATCGTTACTGAATACGTGAATCGCTTAACTGGTGAAGTTGTCAGCCGTGATACAACGCAATGGACAGCGAAAAGCAAAGAAGATGAATTGTCTGTTTTCCTTGATTTACCGGCAAACACCATGAAAGATGGCGACGAAATGACTGCCACTCATGTCCTTTACTATGATGAAGAACAAGAGGAAGAAGTTGGCCGTGAGGTTGATTTAGAGAACATGGATCAAACGGTTCATTTTGTCGCACCAAAACGTGAAGGGGAGCTGCCGAAAACAGGAAGCACAGCTGGTATGATTCTAACTGTACTAGGTGTGAGCATTGTAAGTATTGTCGGTGGATTCTACTTCTTCCGTAAGAAACAAGCGTAAGCACTTGGCTGCAAGGATAAAAGTTCCTTGCAGCTCTTTTTTTGAAAATGAAGAAGGTGGGGATTGAATTGAATAGGGAGAACATGCAGCTAGATAGAAAGATTTTATTACTAGGAATATTACTCTGTTTGTTTGGATGCTTCTTATTGATCCGTAGTGAAAAAAGTTCGGAAGATGAATTTGTAACACTCGATTCAATCGATTGGTTACTAGAAAGTGATGGAGTAGCACCTTATTTGACGATTGAAGTGATAGGGGAGACATTGAAGATAACGGACCAATCGAAGGAACATGAAATACTAAATCAGTCGTATGGATACTCAGATCAACCACCGCTTAACCATTGGGATTTAGAACGGAAATTGACTAATGAAAGACAAACAGTAACTTTCGGTTCTAGTCCGACAGTAAAGGAAGCTCGTTCGACAAATATAGAATACCTCCTGCTTATTTTGGCATCCATTCTTTTGCCTATTTCAATTCTGTATTATAAAAGTGACTCTATTGACTAAAAGCATTCATACCCCACGTCTAATCAGTAAACATTTTCAAGTTTCACCATTTTTCATATGAACCTGCAAAAATTGATTACACATTGCCTTTTATCTTCGATATGATAAGAGAGGAAAAAAAGGAGGATTTTTTAGTGAAACAATCAAAAAAATGGATCGCACTTGCACTGGTCTGCAGCCAGTTTTTAACAACTATCCCAGCTTCAGCTGCACTTGTTGGTCCAGAGGATGCAACAGAATCAACACCAACCGAAGAACAATCACCGGCTACTCCTGAAGACCAGGAGTCACAACCAAGTGAAACGCCTGAAGAAACACCAACCGAACCGGTGAATCCACCTGTTGAAGAAGGCCCTGCTGTTCCGGAAGTTCCTGAAGAAACGCCAGAAGAACCAAAACCTGCGCCGAAACCAGAAAATCCGGCACCGGTTGATCCGCCAAAAGAAGAAACAAAACCAGCACCAACAACGAAGCCGGATCAATCAACGAATCAGGACGCAACGCCGGAACCTGTGCAGCCAGCACCTGTTGAAAATCAAGGTCCATCATTGCCAGAGTTGTCAGAAAGTACGCCAGCTGAATCCAACCAATCGGCTACTATTGAAGTGACACCTGTAAAAGAAACGTGGGATTTCATCAAAGAAATTGGCGAAGATGCACGAAAAATCGGTTTAAAAGAAGACCTATACGGATCTGTTATGATCGCTCAAGCGATTCTTGAATCTGCCAGCGGTCAAAGTAAGTTAAGTCAAGCCCCTTACCATAACCTCTTTGGGATCAAGGGAACATATGAAGGAAAAGGCGTTACCTTTAAGACACAAGAAGATGATGGCTCAGGCAATCTGTATACGATCGATGCGACGTTCCGTCAGTATGAAGATTACGAAGCGACCTTCAAAGATTATGCGAAGCTTTTAAAAGAAGGCTTAGCGCACGATGACGACTTTTATAAAGGTACCTGGAAGTCAGAAACGGAATCCTATGAAGACGCAACGGAATTCTTAACCGGTCGTTATGCGACGGACACGCAATATGGCGAGAAGTTAAACGCCCTTATTGAAGCCTACGCACTGACTAGCTACGACAAGGAAAAAGCTGAATTGCCTGAAGGCAATAAAGAAATGATCCACCCTGTGTCGAATCCGGTCGTTTCTTCTTCCTTTGGCCCACGTGGGGGAGGATTTCATCGAGGGGTCGATTTTGCGGCACCACTCGGAACACCAATTTTTGCAAGTCTTGCAGGAACCGTGATTCGCTCTGAATACCATTCGTCATGGGGCAATTACGTTGCCATTGAACATGAGAACGGGCTAACAACACTTTATGCCCATAATAACCAAAATTTAGTGACTGTTGGTCAAACCGTTGAGCAAGGCGAAATCATTGCATCAATGGGCAGTACCGGAAACAGTACCGGCCCTCACTTGCATTTTGAAGTGAGTTTATCGCCAAGCTTGGCGCAGGATCAATTGATCGATCCAATGACTGTTTTGCCAAAATAAGCGTTACCTAAAAGAAAGTACTTCGGTGCTTTCTTTTTTTTATTTCTAAAAGAAAGGAAGAAAGAACCACATGACAGAAACTACAGAGGAAAAAGTCCTCCATTTAACCGTCGGAAAGGAAGTCCGACTGACCTTCACCGCAAAATTTGAGCGATTACGCTCGATCCAATTGAGTTTAAACAAAGTATCAGAATTGATCCGTAACGGCTTAGTGACACAAGAAACCTTGACCGAAGTCGACCGTATCGGACTGATCACGAAAAGCAATCATAATACCTACGTTCAAGTAAAAGATATTCGACAGGTTCCGATTGATCCAATCGAAGTCATGGTGCCAATCAATAAGAAGAAAACGAAGGCAAAATTTAATCCCGATGAGTCATGGGCGCGGCAGGGCTGGTTCGAATATATCGTCTCGGATACTCAAGAAATATCACGAGAGGATTTGTATAGTTTAAACCAGCTAAATGAAGCGTCTCAAAAGAGGAAAAAGAAAGGATCTAAATGATATGGAAGGGTTCGTTTTAATTAGCACATTTGTCTTAGGCATTGTCTCTGGCTATTCACTACAATCGGTCATTTTACCCGCATTGAATATAGAAGACTGGCTAAAAAATCGTTCGATTCAAAAGAAATTTTCCTGTAAGAAGAATGATTATACCTTCTTTGAGGAAGGGAGAGACGATTTCTACATTCTTACCATCAATAATAAGGAACGTCGGATCAAATTTTCCAAGAATCGACCGTATACGATCGTGTACGATCGGGAGGTTGAAATGGCATAGGAGGTATGTTTAATGGACTGTCGATTTATAGAAGTAGAAGGTTTATCCATGGCTTGTCCGAAAACCATGTCATTAAAAGAAGCGAATCGAATGCTTTTTAAAAAGAATGAAGAAGTAGATATGGAAGGCATTGACGTCACATTCCACTATGAGTTGATTCAAGATGATCGGGTCGTTTTACGGTCGCAACTTTCCTTGCCGGTCTTTGATTTTGACTGGTGGGAATTAGTCGAAGAATTTCTATATGAAAAAGGAGCTTCAGAAGAAGTCGTTAATCAATTTTCAATATCATTCAAAAATAGCTTAGAAGATGTTCCTAAAATAAAGACGGTCAAACCTAAAAAAGAAAAAAAGGCAAAACGTAAGAAAGAACGAATCCCAAGTGAAAAAGCAGAAAAGAAAAAGACACCGACCAAGTGGCTCTATGGTGTGGGGATGGCGTTTGTGTCCCTTGCACTACTTTTTGTTCTTGGCTTTGGTGTGAACCAAGTTTTTTTAACTGAAGGGCAAACCTTGACCTACGAAGAGCTTATCGACCAACAACAATTTGAGGAAGCCTATCAGCTGTACCCCAAAGAACAACAAAAAACAGAAACCTTTTTCTATTACTATGCGCTGGATAATCGCTCAGAAGCGACGTTACGTCGCTTTCGCGACTTTCACGAAGAACACGAAACGACGTTTGGTTCATTTGATTTGGCTATTTTGCAAAATAACTATAGTGGTGCTGTTTCAGCCTATGAAGAACAAGCCGAAGCTTTCTCAAATGATCCTGAACGGTTGGCCATCGTTGGGTATTGTTACTTGAAAGTAGGAGAACTGGACGAGGCGAAACAAATCAATACCCAGATCAACAGTATTGAACTTGAGAAAAAGATCGTCTTATATGAACAGCTGACCCTTCAAATACAGGCGGCTGAAAGAGAAATAGAGGCTTTACAAGAAGAGGCAACCCTTGATAGGGAAGAACTTGAAAAACAATTGAATGACCTGTTTGACTTGAAAGAAGAACGGCTAAATTTATGAAAGAAGGGAACGACGTATGACAAAAGAAACGTCTAAAAAGATGACCAAATGGCAAAAAATCGGACTAAGTTTGATTTGCATTACTGCTATTACAGGTTTTATGTATCCAGTATTTTCTCAAAATGACCAGTCAACACAACCTCAGCCAGATCAAGACACGAGAAAGCCCCTTGAACGCTTAGATGAGCAAGAGAACGACCGATCACCCTTAGATAGGGTCACTCAAGAAAACGATCGATCCTCACTCTTTGATCGTGTCTTTGGCAATGACGGTACCGAGTCGGTTTTCCAACAAGTTTTTGGTAATCAAAATAATCGTGAAACCCTTGATCGAACGCCGATTTTGGATGTATTGGCGCAAGCAGATGACCGTGAACAGAATCAAAATGTTGTTCATAAGCCAGACAATGACGGGCCATCATTGATTGATATGAATCGTCCAGTGACACCAGAAGAACCAGTCACACCAATTCCCCCTCTTCCTGAAGATATCGATCCTCCGGAACCCGTACCACCAGTCAATCCAGAAGAACCCATTAGTCCGGAACCACCAATCAATCCACCGGTTGATCCGCCAATCAATCCGCCTGTAGATCCACCGATAATTGCCGTGAACTACGAACGATTGGAACAGTTGGTGGGCCAAGCGCAAACAATCAATACGAATCAGTATTTGTCTTCTGGTGTCTCGACGTTCGTTTACGAACTTCGCGTGTCTGAAAGAATGTTGGAAGATCGTAATAGTACGCAAGCACAAGTAGACTTACAGATCAGTCGCTTGCACCAAGCGATCGATCAGCTGGTTCTAAAAGGGGATTCGACGACATTAAAAGCAACGATCCAACAAGCCGGCACGATTGACCGTGAGCGATTTACGCAAGAGAGTCTTGCTCGATTGGATGAACGTGTCTTAGAAGCGAATCAAATGCTTCAAACCGACGAACACACCCAAGAAGCCCTTGATCGGATGAATCGGCGACTAGTCAGAGCCATTGATCAGCTGGAAGAGCGGTCATCATTGGAACTTGCCTTGCTTGATTTACAAAGACTGATCGACCAGGCAGAAACGTTTGAAGCAGACCATTATACAGCTGACAGTTTCGCTCGTTTGACAGCTGCAATCGAAGACGCGCAAACGTTGGTAAATGAAGGAACTGGTTCTGAAGAAGCGATTCGAACCATGCATGAGCGCTTAGAACAAGCGATCGACCAATTGATTGATGTAGCGAATACGGATCAACTGGTTTCACTTATCGCACACGCACGGTCATTAGACAGCGAAAATTACACACATGACAGCTGGAATGTCTTAATTGAAGCCTTAAATCGAGCAGAAGAACTGCTACAAGCACACGAGCCAAGCCAAAATGACGTTGACCAAGTTGCTGAAAATCTCAGATTAGCGATTGATCAGTTAGTCCTGGAAGAAACAGAAGAACCAGCTCCGGATCTTGATATAGATTCAGAAGAACCTCTACTACTACCAGATTTACCAGCGATTGAAATAGAGTCAGATGGTGAAATCGATCAAGTGACTATCGTTGAATGGTCAAATGAACCGTGGTCAAGTCCTAGTACAATTGAACTTGATCTACCAGAAAGCACTGACACTGAAGAAAGTGAAGCACTAGAATTGATTGACGTCCACTTAGAAGCATTCTCTACTGAGGAGCCTTTGGAGCTGGATTCAGAATGAAAAAATTTATTGCCTGGCAAATCGGACCAACTCTTCTTCTAGGAGGGCTTGGTCTTTTATTGTTGATTGGTCTTATTGCTGGGGGAAACCAACAGACGCTACAGTCAGGAACTGTTTCAGGAGGCAGCATTTGTTCCCCCACAGGCGATTATGACAAAGATAAGATCGATGAGGTCTTGGAGCGAGCCGGCGCCTTTAAAGGCAAACGAACAGCCTTTGAACATGCTTCGGCCAAGCATAACGTTGATCCTGTTTTAATGATCGCCATTTCTATACACGAAACCGCGTGGGGAACGAGTCGTGCCTTACTTGAGCATAATAACCCTTCAGGGCAGATGCGTGGAAACCAAATTATTCACTTTGATACGTTGGAAGATGGATTAGAAATGACCGGACAAACCTTAAACAATTTATGGAATGAACGCGGCTTGAATACCATTGAAAAATTAGGTTCAGCTTATGCACCTGTGGGTGCTGGTAATGATCCAACGAATCTAAATATCCATTGGGTACCAACGATTCATAAATTCATTGACGAATTAGGTGGGTTGTCCGGTGGCTGTGAAGGCGAAAGCGTAGAAGGGGATTTGATCACTGGTGCAGATGGTTTTGTGGTGCCAATGAAGAATTTCACGATCACTTCTCACTATGGCCCAAGATGGGGAGCATTTCATCGAGGAATCGACTTAGCTGCTCCTGAAGGCGAACCAATCTATGCCGCAAAAGATGGTATCGTTACTCGCTCGGAATATCATTTTTCCTGGGGAAATTATGTGACGATCACCCACGAAGGCGGTGCAACGACACTGTATGCCCATAATCAACGAAATGTAGCAACCGTTGGTCAAAAGGTCAAGCAAGGGGAATTGATTGCGTATATGGGGAATACGGGACATAGTACCGGTCCGCATTTGCATTTGGAACTTTGTTTAGACAACAGCCTAGCCCAAGACCGATTGGTAGATCCCTATCCAGTCTTTTTCGGAAATAAATAAGAAGAAAGGAAACAAAAATGCAACCGTCAAAAAAAATAGCCCTTGTGGTCATGTGTGGTGTCTTGTTGATTCTGTGCGTCTTTTTTCTCTCTCGTCTGTCACTTAGTGATAGTGAAGAAACCCTTCAATCGAGCAATGATACAGCGATACAAGGGAATCGGGAAGTAGAGCAAGAGGCGCAAGAATCCACTACAAAAAGCACAACCACAAGTGAACAGAGACAAACAAGAACTGAGTTAAGTGACGAATCATTCACCGATGCCCATGCAGCTTTTCTACGTGCTGCATTTATCTATGATTCGTTAGATACACAAAAAGAACAAATGAAGCCCTTTGCTTATAGTGAGGATCGTTATCCAGCATTAGGAATAACCGAAGGCGTGCCCGTCTATCAAGACCTTGCGTGCAAAATTATCGAAGAGACGAGCTTCTTTCGCCAAATTGATGAACAAAATCAAGAAGTGCTAACAAGGATCCACGTTCTCTACGATTCAGATCATAACCATGACCATGAAACAGGGGAACATGCCCATAAAGAAACTAATCAAGTCCTGCTTGTCACCGTTCATTATCGACAATCAGGCGAGTCCTGGTTGGTCTATGACTTAACCTACGAAGAAGATCCATCCAATAGCCAATTCTATTCAAATTAAAAAGGAGATTTCCCATGAATAATCAAGAAACAAATCAAGCGAATGACCAAAGAAATGAGAAAAAAGAGCAATACGCACCAAACTTTGAACAATACGAAAAAAAAGAACAAACCATTATTTATATCCTTTGGCAGATTCAGAATCGAAAAATTCGGGTCGGGAGTAAGTTATTCTTTGAACCATTGAATAAAAAATTCGGATTATCAAAGTCTCAGTGGCCACTCGTAAAAGAGTTTCTATCCGGTGCTGGACTACTCGTCGATCAAGTAGTGATTGCGGAATCAATTCCGAAATATTTGAAAGAAAGGTATGACATTGTGAATGAGTGAAACAGATTTTTTTGATCCCAGTGCGTTGCAGGAGTCCACCCAGAGCCAGAAGAAAAAGAAAGAAAAACCGCAGAAAGAAAAGCGGCCGAAGAAGGAAAAAAAGAAGAAAAAAGAACCGAGTAGCCTCCGATTTCATCCAGTAACGGTGAGACAATGGCTCACCTATTTCTTTTACTTCACATTCTTGGTCATGTGCGTCGTTTCATTTCTTTCTTATAGCCGTATGAATCAGCTCGCTCATATTGCCGCTACGGGTGTAGAAGAGGCAAAAGCGGTAGCTGAATCAACGTTAGAAGCAACGCAAGAAGGAGACTGGAGCCGTCACGTTGGCGAAGAGTTCTTGACCCATTACTTTACGATCGAAGAAGGAACGTCACGTAGTGATCTGGAACAAGTCTTTTCCCCTTACCTGGCACAAGGGCTATCGATGAATGACTTAATTCAATTTTCTGTCGGAAATACGCGATCCATCCAATCGATTCAAGCAATTACGCAGAAAGAAAAAGAAGCAGACGAAACAGGCTTCACCTTTGAAACGACGTACGACGTCGTTTTTGTTGAGAGGGAACAGACAAATCAAGTACGTGTGTCCTTACTTACCAATATTGAGAATGGCGAAGTGAAAGTCTTACAGCCACCTAGTTTTTTGAGTATGACATTCTCTGAAAATCATGAAGGAAACACGGCAAAAGCAACGATTGATCCATTCCTGTCGGAAGGAGAAAGTCTTGAAGAAGGGGAAGCTGCACGTGTGGTTTCATTCATTGAAGACTTTTTAACCCTTTACGTTCAAAATGATCCGAATCTGAAGCTAGTGAGTGATGTCGCAGGTGTCGGAGCGGATCAAGTCAGAAATATTCAAGTATTAAACTTAGTCGAAAAAGAGGGGCAGTTGATTGCAGAAACGTCCTTCCAATTATCATTTATTGAAGGCAATTTCTTTACCTCAACTGCTCGTTTAACGATTTCTGGGGAAGCAGGCTCTTACTTTGTCGATTCTGTAACCCCTTTTTAAAAAAAATAAACCTTATTTGGAGGAATGAAACATGTTTGATTTTAGTAATTTATTTAGCGAATTTGCCCCACAGCTAGTTTTTATCTTGGTGGTGGTCGCAATCTTTATGGCCATTGCAGCGTTTATGACTCAAGGGATCGGACGAGCAATCGCATCGATTATGTGTGTGCTTGTATTGATTGCTTTAATTATTGTCCTTGATAACGCATGGGAAATCGGAAACTGGTTCAAAGACCAATTCTTTGACCCTTCCGCTTCTAGCACAGCCATTTTTCTATCGCGTTTTTACTTGTGAGGGATAACCAATGGAATATAACTACACAAGAGAATGGAAACAACCTCATAAAGTCTATGCCATCGGTGCAATCAATTTGAGTCGTTTTTTCCCTGAAGGGGTCAAAGTTTCATTTTTGATTGGTATCGGGGTCATAACCGGACTTGTTTTTGGCTCCTGGCTTCTCTCTTTGGTGTTTGGGATTACTTTTTTAAGTAATCTCTTTCGCCAAACATGGATCGTTCTCATTTTCTTCCTGAGCGTTGGTTTGTGGGTGCTGTTTAGCCTGTCATGGGATAAGAAACGCTTCTCCTCTTTTCTGATGGGGCGATTTAAGGCAAGCGCCAGAGGAAATACACAAACAGAACATGGTCATAAAGTAGGATTCATGGAAACACCCCTTCAGTTTGTAGATAAAAGGAAAAAAGGACGTGTCTATCAATGGAAACCCAAGTAGCCTATGCACAAACCCCTCAAGACAGCTGGTTTCGCAACTTTATCTTCATGAAGGACGGTCATGTTTGGGTAGCCTATGTGATCGATAAGACCTACTTTCCATTAAATGAACCAGAATTTTTTAAGCCCTATATCGAGGATGGCCAAGAACTGTTTGCCCATGATGAGTATGAATACAGGGTACTTGATATTTCTGAGCGATTTCCTTTGAAGAAACAGTTCGACACAACAAAAACGGAGTTGGTCCGTGGCCCATTAAAGAGCATTGGCGATTACTATTATGACGAGGCCTTCAGTATTTTGAATCAAGAACTGAAAATCTCTCGATCAAGAACACTCTTATTAGTGAAGTTAACTAATAAGCCGATTCCAGTAGATCCAATCGACTTTATTCGACTATTCAAAGATGATTTTGCTAAAAAGGTTCGAGAGGTAGTGACCGGGCAACCGGCACAAACCCAAGTAAGTTCTAAGGTTTATATTGAAAAAGAAGAAGCATTGTATCAGGATCTTTTACATGCCAAACGTGTCCGACGAGCAACGGAAACAGAGTTGAAAAAAATTCAATATCACCTCTATCACCCCAACACAGCGGTTATTCCAGAAGAGTTTAGTGACGCAGAAATGACCGAGGGGATCGTGACGATGCATAAAGGCTATTTGACCATTGAACAGATGGATCAAACCCACTACACCGTCTTTCTTCCACTCGTGGGGATGCCAAGTTCGCTATTTGGCAGTGGCTTTATTCATGAAGTGAAGAGCAGCTGCTATTTTCCGATCGATATTTTCACACCAGCACGCTTTACTCCGACTGAAAAAGATATGAAACATGTCCGCAAAATGTTCAAGCGGATCAAAGAACAAATGGACGACCATGATACGGCGAATGCCGAGTTAGACGATGACGAGGTAATCTTGATTGGGGACGAACGATTGAAGAAACTTCATCATGATCTAAAAAGAGAAAACCGACGAAAAGTCGGTTTTTCTCTTTGGTTTATGATCAGTGCCGACTCCTTAGAAGAGCTTGAAGAACGAATCGATCATTTGAATCTCGTCTTCAAAGGCACGGACTATAAGCTTTATCGCCCACTGGTCGATCAACTGACCTATTTCTATCAAAGTCAGCTAGGGGCGCCTTATACCTTCTTTGACTATGAACAACATGCCACGACGAGTTATCTCATGGATCTAGGATTTGATCTTTACAGAACAGTCGGAAATAAATATGGTCTTCCACTTGGTCGAATCATCACTCATAAGGATTTTAAAAATGTCAAAGAAGCGATTCAGTTCTCAAGTAACTTAGTCTACTTTTCACCTCATTTAACGAAGAAAAATGTTGAAGGAAGTGTCCATGCCAACGGGAATACCGTCATTACAGGACCTTCAGGGGAAGGGAAATCCACCCTGGTCAAATATATTTTCCTCTGGCTTTTATTCTTTGGTCAAAAGACCCTCTATATTGAGCCAAAGAACGAAATGGTGAAATATGTTCACGATGCCAAACGCAAATATAGTCATTACCCCGAGTTTGTGGCGCTTTGCGATAGTATCCATTTCCTTACATTATCAACGGATGATCAATACCGAGGCATCTTGGATCCATTGATGTTATTACCTGGTGAACAAGGCATGTTAGAAGCAAGACAAGTCTTGTTTCAACTAGGAGAAGTGAATCAAGACCCGTCAAAAGCTGCTCGCTTGAAGCGAATCATTATTGATGCCATCGAAGCAGTGGATCAACAAGCAGACCACCGGCACCTCAGTGCCGTTATTGACTTGATCCGACAAGAGGATAAAGATTTGGGGGCAGTATTAAATAGTTACAAAAAAGGGATCGGGAAAGTCATTATTGGAGACGATGACAGTGAATCCATCGGGTTTCATTCCCAGGTCACCGTTTTAGGGATCCAAGGACTATCCTTACCAACAAAAGAAGAAAAGGAATATGGGAACTTGGGACCTGATAAAATCGCTAGTGAAGCGATTATGGACGTGATCATGCATTTAGTATCGATCTTCTCAACGAATATGGAAGAAGATGCGAGTGTCATTATCGATGAAGCCAAAGGGTTTATGGATACGCCGCGTGGAAAATACCTGGCTGAAGATAACTTGCGTAAAGGGCGAGCGTATGGAACGGATATGACGATCCTCATGCAGTCTTTCGCCGATTTCGACAAAGAAACGGCGAATGATCTGATTTCCTATAAATTTGCCTTTAAACCAAAAGCCAAGGATCAACAAGAACAAGTTCTCTCCTTTTTTGGCATGTCCGTCAACAAAAGCAACAAAGAACGGATTGAATCCTTGAAGCAAGGAACCTGTCTGTTTCAGGATCATAAGGGCAGAAATCAAGCCATTGCAATCGATGTCTTATTCGCAGAATGGCTTGAAGCAATCAAATCGACCGATACGTCCGATGAAGGAACACAAAAAGCTTTAGCGCTTGAGCAAGAGGATGAATTCTAGAAAGGAGGAACTTATGAAGAAAAAGTGTCTACTGTTTCTTGTCTTACTGTTTTCGTTCATCGGATTCAGTGCGTCACACCCGATTCAGGCAGAAGCGAAAACAGAAGTCATGTATGTAGCCGTCAGCGAAGAAAAAGGCTTTCCAGTAGTGAACAACGAGCCGACAGAAGACAAAGATGAAATCTACAATAGGTATGAAGAAAACTCCTTTTCTTTAATGAATAAGGAGTTTTCAAGCCTGAATAAAATCAATGAATTTCGCCAAAACTTAGATTCCATGATCAAAAATTGGGTGTGGTCGGCTGCTTCAGCAATCGGACGGTTTAACGCGCGAATGGTGAAAGGTCTTTTCTCCTTGGATCTGGCGACGCAAGTGAAGGAACCCTTTCAGGAATTGTCTTTAGACTTAGCCAACTCTCTGGTCAACGTAGCCACAACCTTTGGTTTGGTTATGGTTGCCCTTTTTATGGTCATTAAATACGCAACGACCGGACAATTCTTTGAAGCCGTTAAAATCTTTGGACTAGCGATACTGACTATGATCTCCTTTGCGATTTTTACGGATCCAAAAGGCAATGAGTTTTTCTTTGACGGCGTGATCTCGATCGATCACCAACTGGAAAAAGCTCTTGCAGGGGTCAATCCAAACTTCAAGCCGGAAGGACAAACACACTTTGTTCCTGGAAATGGTGAAGAGGATGACAATGATTTAGCGAACCGATTGGCTGCAGAGGTCTTTTACAACAATGTGTATGTGCCATATCTTTACATGCAATATGGTACCGCAGATGAAGCCGAGATACGAGAACAAGCCATCGAGTATAACGGTCAAAGTTTTGATCGGATTGGTGCATTATTAGATAATGATTCTGCTTCAGAAGCCCAGGTAGCGTTTGTAGAAGACGTGACAGACTATGAAGTGGACGAACTAGGAAATACGAATCCGATCTATACAAACGCCTTTCGATGGACTGGACTAGCGTTTTTGTATGTGATCACGAACGGACTTCAGTTTTTCATTTATGGCCTATTAGGAATCGTACGAATCGCGTTTCAGTTCTTATTGGTTGCGATTCCTGTCTTTTTCCCGATCGCATTGATATTTGCCATGGTGATTCAAGGAAAAGATGTCTTGGGGAGTTACTTCAAAGGGCTTGGGACGATCATGTTTATCAAAGGTGGGATCAGCCTACTGATGGTGATTTTTATGAGCTATGTGACATTGGCTTATAGTGTAATGAATACCCAAACAACGGATCCGCTAGACCGTGTCATTACGTTTATTGCTTGGATCTTAGCACCGCCATTTCTTTGGACCTTTCGACGGTTCTTAGGCATTATCTTCACACCTGGACCCTACGCAAGCAAATTAAGTCGTATGGGAATGGCTCTACGACACCCTATTCAAGCAAATAGGCAAGCGAAAGCTGAACAAGCAGCGCAAAAGGCTGCACGTCAACAGCAACGAGAAGATGCCAAAGAGCGGTATAAGAAGAAACAAGCTGCAGCTGAAAAGAATGGCGCTTCCAGCCATGGGTTGAACGAGGTAAACAAGAAAAATAAACCTGAAAATGCCCTTAGAGCCGAACGAAACAAAGCCGCAGAAGCGAATAAAAAAGCTGAATCTACGGACAAAGAAAAAGATGCAAATGGCCAAGATTTGAATAAGCCAACGGACAAAGACAAGCAGGACTTGCGCGCCCAACGCGCCGCTCGTAAAGAAGTTGATCCAAAGGCTTCAGAACAACTAGGAGCAGATGACAATGAATTGAATAAGACTAATAGTCAATCTGGACCGGTCAGTGATCGACGTCAAAATAGACAGCAATCCGCAGATTCTCCTCAACAATCTACGCCTACTCCTGAAGAAGCGTCGTCTCAAGACTTGAATAAACCACGTCAGGGACAGGAAGAATCGGAGAAGCGGACAAAGCGTAAGGAACAGTCAACTGGTTCTGGGGAAGCGCAGGGCAGAGAGAAACAATCAGAACGAGCCTCTTCTAAGGAAGCTGCCGTTGGATCCAAAGTCGCTAAGGCAGGAAAGCAGACACCTGCTCAACAACGTCAAGAACGTAGTGAACCGACACAAAGTCCTTCAGATGTTGGCGCAAAGACAAAGAGTGTCGAAACTAATGCTCGTCAAGTAGATCGTACCACAGGAGAACTTGCGTCGAATCAAGGGTCAAATTCAACGCATAAAAAAGGACAAACGGTTCGAAATCCAGCGAAGGCACCGAAAAAAGAACGCGGGAAATCCGCAAAGAAACAAGCAACGAGTAATGAACAAAAACATGCCGGAGCAGACAAATACCTTAAGAGGGACAATCAAACCGTCCGTCAACCAGTGAGGAGAAAGTAACTATGAGTATATGGAATCAAGGAGCATTTGACGCCGCCTTTTCAGATAAGTCCCCTTCAGGAGGCGGCGCAAAAGAGCCACAAGGAAAGTTAAGTCAGATCAGCCTAATCGTTTCTGGGCTGTTGTTGGTCTTCTATCCTTTCACGATTGTCGGGCTCATTCCTTTTTGCTTTTTGTATTGGATCAGTCAAAAAGAAAAGAATGGCGCTTTAGGGAAACGTGACTATATCCCCTTATTTGAACGATACCTTGTGCTATCAGCTGTCGTTTATTTTGGTGGATTACTCGTCAATTTTCTTCTAGCGTTTCTTTGGACACCAATTATTTACCTCAGCTGTTACAACTTCTTTCCGCTTAATCTCTTACCAAACAAGCTGCCATTTACTGTTGGCAGCTTGTTTGCGTTGTTGCTTGGATCCGTCACACAATGTGCATTTTTTGCCCTTGTTGTTGGATTCGTCAGCAAACGGAAAGTAAAGTCCAAAGAAGAAGAACTATCAATGATTCGAAAAAGTAAAGACTACAAGAAACGAAAAGAGAACAAGTTTGACATTGTAAAAGAAGAAAATGAACGATTTAAAGAAGAACAAAAGCAAGAAAGAACTCGGACACGAGAACGAAGAGGAATGGGGGAAGCCACGACCAATGAACCACCTTTATTCGTGGGTGTTGATGAATTTGGCCATCCTTATACCATGTCATTTTCTGAGTTGAATCAACACGCGACCTTTACCGGAACGACAGGAAGTGGAAAAACCACCTTAAATATGATTTTTATCGACTATGCGATCGAACACAATATTCCGATCTTGTACATCGATGGAAAAGGAGCCAAAGACACCTTAGAATCGATTGAGGGTATCGCTAATAAGTACGGAAAATCAGTCAAAGTTTTTAGTGATACGGAAAACGTCCGGTACAATCCCATCAAACATGGGAACAGTGTTATGGTTCGTGACCGATTGATCACACTTGCCGAAACGGAAAGTGTCTTCTATTCTGGTGCAGCGAAGTCACTGATTCAAGCAACGATTCAATTCTTAGACTTGTTTGGAATCGATCGCACGCTTCAACAAGTGTCCGAGTATTTCCTACCAAGAAATGTATTAATGAAGTTTTTGGATGCGCAGCTAGACGAGAAAGAAGACTTACTGTTCATGGCTGTTGAAGAAAAAGAAGCGAAGAAAAAGAAGTCCACTTCAAAGAAAAAAGAGACGGAAGATAGCGAGGAAACCGACGACCAGCGAAAGAAAAATCGCTTGGAAGAGTTGGATATTGAAGATGAAATCAGTAGTGATCCCGTCGGTGAAACATTGATAGAGATTAATCCGGACCACTTGCCACTAGAAGAACTATACTATTTGATCCGACGCTTTCGCTATCTTCTTCCTCAAAAAGAAAAAGACATGTTCAAAAAATTGTTCATGCGTTATGAACATAAAGACAATCCATTTTACCTTTACGCCACGTCAGAAGCCCTGCAAACAAACATCAATATGTTGATCGATAGCGAACTAGGGTATCTGTTTGACACGTCTGAAGAAGGTGTAGAAGAGCTTGATTTATTGAAAGACAGCCAGAATAATGAGGTCATGTTTCTGACATTGAACGGGTTGGTGTACAAAGATTACATTAAAACACTCGCTCAATTTTTTGTTTCCGAAGTGAATTACTTAGCTTCTGAGAATTATATCTACAGTGAATTTAAACCTTTCTTACTTGTTTGTGATGAGCCGTCTGTCTATATGAACGATTCATTTTTAGATACGGTAAACAAAGGAAGAGGGGCCGGCCTTCATACAATTTTCAGCCCACAGATGTTAGCAGACATTGATCGAATCAATCCAATACTGACAGAACAGATGGTTGGTAACTGTAATACGTACTTCGTCGGTCAGATCAATGCACCAAAAGAATCCGACCTATGGGCTTCTTTGATCGGGACTTATAAGGACGTCGAGAAGACCTCAATGGTGGAACAAGAGCATGGGTATAGTGACGTTGAAAAGACTGATTGGGTAGCTTCAAGAGGAACCGTTCGTAATGTTCGAAACTTATCCGTCCATCCAGACGAGTTCAAAGATTTGCGAATTGGTGAGTTTGTGGTCTACCGAAAAGCAAAGAGTGTACGTGAACAAGCCGTGCGTGTGTACACCACAAATCCAGCTAATCGATGAAATTTATTCATGATTTTTGTTAATAGGGTGTTAATAGCCTGTTAATAGGGCGTTAATAAGGTGTTAATGAGGGACCGTGGGCGCCTTGCCGCTGAACGTTGTCACACCAAGGTTTATTCTTCCTTTTTGCTAAAGCAAAATCCCTGACCATTTACGGACAACGTGGGAAAAATCCCACGTCTTACCGGAAATGGTCAGGTACCGGAATAATAAACCTGTGACAACAGCGGCAAGGCGCCCACTAAGTGGAACAAATTATGATAGATCAAAGTGAGAATAGTAGATAATTGGGAGATGGAAAAGATTAAAGGGATCAACCCCCTACCCCCATTCATGGGGGTCTCTAACTATCACCCTCCGCCCTCTTTCAATCATTGAAAGAGGGAACTTACAACTACCCCTTGCGCCAACGCCCCTTCACCAAACCTTGAAGGGGCTGTCGCTTTTCTATGTGCCAAAAATGGCAAAAGAATATTGTCTGGCTAATTTGGCCGCAAATTTAAGAAACAAACAAAGCAAGCGAAAGGTGTGATTGAAATACGAGAATTACTCTATAGCAAATATAGTATCTATGACAAAGAAAATACAGAGTGGCTAATACTGAATTTACTTCATGAGTTAAGAATTATGACAGCTCAACAAATATTTTCGCTAATTAACCTAGAAATCGACTATACACTTATGTCGGTTTATAGAAGATTGTCTTTATTAGTTGAGCTGGACATGATCGACTATATTCATGTTCGGGAAGAAGGTAATACTCGATATTTCTTTCTAACAAAGAAAGGCCACAATTCAATTGGTGGTCTCTACTCATTTCCCAAAGTTCCTGAGTATAATTTGAACCACCATATCGAAGTTACAAATTATTTGATTGAATCCATTCGCATGGCAAAAACAAAGCCAACATTTCTCCTGGCTCAGTCAGAACGTCGGCAGATGTACGAGAAAAAAGATATGTCCAAAGCAAAAAAAGGCACGCTCTTTCATGTTTCAGATTATATTTTACGATTCGAAAACCAAATGAACAAAGTTAGTAATTGGCATTTTGAAATTGAATTGACACTCAAGTCTCAAAATCGATACACCAGGGCAATCTTTCCGAAATATCTTCGCGTTCTAACTCAGAAAAAAAATGCACAATTAGTTTATGTGACACCCAGCAACATAATTTATAACTCCCTGGACACGTTCAAGGAATATTTTATATTGAAACAACAAGACGAAAAATTAAAGATAGATCCTACAGCGTTTGATCGACTGCACATCGTATCCAGTAATGAATTTACTTCAGTCTTGAAACAAATGTTAGATGAAAACGACTTTATCAATGAAAGATAAAATCTAAAGAATGGAGACCAGCTATGAACATGATCGTGGCAATTTTTGAGGATCAGTTGCATTAGTATGATTTTTTTTTGTTGCCCCGACACTCCGACCGCCTCCACCGTTTACTGGGCAACAAAAAAAGGAAAGACGAGCTTTCCCTTTTCGGCGTTTATGTAGTTTTTTCAGCGCTACCATGGTATAATAAGTATGTAAAGAGGAGTTGCGCTAACAACTCCCCTTGTGACAGCACCGTTTAAAGAACGGTGACGATTGTACTATTTAATAAAAGAAATAGCAGACCTCGCTAAAGTGACGGCTATTTCTTTTTGTCGTTTTTAAGCAACTTGACAACCAGACTGATCAAAGCAATGGTAAACATACCAAAGCCAAGGATGGTCTGAATTGTTTCGTATGCAGACAAAAGGCGTCTCCTTTCATAAGATATTGGAAGTACGCTCATACGCACCACCTCACTTTCAATGGATAGCCACCGTCATTAAACTTTACTGTCAACTA
>Ga0129309_1000351_pt1 | contig 37522 bp, 46 predicted proteins | sample L1105metagenome_FD_94439 | JGI IMG/M metagenome (GOLD analysis project Ga0129309, IMG submission 94439) | Ring-tailed lemur group fecal microbial communities from Wisconsin, USA - L1105 metagenome | ecosystem: Host-associated > Mammals > Digestive system > Large intestine > Fecal | place: USA...
CTTCTGCAGGGCCTGCATGAACGTCGGGATCTGGGGAAACAGGTCCCCGGCCATGGTGAGGGTGCCGATTTGGCGGGAATAGCGCCCGGTGCTGAGGGAGGTCCGGGCCGGCGTGCAGATGGGGTTGGTGGTCTGGCAGTTGGTGAAATGGGCGTGGGCGGCGATGCGGTCAATGTTGGGCGTCACCGCGCCGCAGCCGTTTTCCGCATATCCCACGTACTCCGCCCGCTGCTGGTCCGTCATAAACAGCAGGATATTCTTTGGCATACAATCCTTCCTTTCCTTGCCGCCCGCGGAGCGCCATCGCTCCTTGGGGGCATTTATCTGTTCTTTGGAAAAGGACCGGCCGCCTGATGGACAGGCGGCCGGTTTGATGTTACCACCATTTGATCAGATCTGTCACCTGGTTCCGCAGGTCCACAAATTCCTGGGACATAACATCCCGGGGCAGGGGAAGCGGATTGTGCAGGACTGTTTTGACAGAGGTGGGCTTGTTGGTCAGAACCATGATGTTCTGGCTGAGGTAGACCGCCTCTTCGATGTTGTGGGTGATGAACAGCACGGTGGTGCCGGTCTTTTTCCACAGCTTCAAAAGCTCGTCCTCCAGTTTGAAGCGCAGGTCGATGTCCAGCTGTCCGTAGGGCTCGTCCATCAGCAGCAGCTCCGGCTTCGTGGCGAAAGCCCGGGCAATGGCTACGCGCTGCAGCATACTGATGGAAAGCTGGCTGGGATAGTAGCTGCGGAACTTCGTCAAGCCCACGATATCCAGCATCTCCTCCACGCTGGCGTCCGCCTCCTCCTTTGGGACCCGCTTGATCTCCAGGCCGAAGCGGACATTCTGCTCCACGGTCAGCCAGGGGAAGGAGGAATACTCCTGGAAAATGTAGGAGATGTTCTGCTTTTTGGGGTCCACCGGGATGCCGTTGACCAAAATCTCGCCCGCGGTGGGCTCGTACAGCCGGGTGAGGCTGTTGAGGAACGTGGTCTTGCCGCAGCCGGTGGGACCCACGATGCAGAGGAACTCGCCCTCCTGCACCTCAAAATTCAGGTCGTCCAGCACCAGAAGATCGCCGAATTTTTTGGTCAGGTGATTCACCACGACCTTGGGTTCTTTTTTCTCCATGTCAGCCGGCCTCCTCACAGGGTATGGTCCACGACCGCGTCGATCTCACGGCGCAGCCGCAGAAACTCCGGGTCCGTGTAGTTCCGGGGACGGGGCAGATTGATCTCATACTCCGCTTTGACCCCGGTGGGGCAGTTCCGCAGGACCAGAATCCGGTCCGCCAGGTAGACAGCCTCCTCAATGTTGTTGGTCACGAAAATGACCGTGCGCTTTTCCGCCTGCCAGATGCGGGTCAGCTCGTCCTGCATCAGGTAGCGGGTCTGGGCGTCCAGATGTCCGAAGGGCTCGTCCAGCAGCATGACCAGCGGCTCGTTGCAGTAGGCCCGGGCGATGCCCACACGCTGCTGCATACCGCCGGAGAGCTTGACCGGGAAGGAATTTTCAAAGCCCTGCAGGCCCACCAGGTCGATGTACTTCTGGGCCCGGCGGCGGCGCTCCTCTTTCTTCACGCCCTGCATCTTGGGGCCGTACTCCACGTTGCCCATGACGGTCAGCCAGGGGAACAGGGCGGTGTTCTGGAACACCATGCCCCGCTCGGGACCGGGGCGGTCCACAGGCTTTCCGTCGCAGATGATCTCTCCGGCCGTGGGCATTTCAAAGCCGGCGATCATGTTCAAAATCGTGCTTTTGCCGCACTGTCCGGGACCGAACAGCACCAAAAATTCGTTTTCGCGGACCTGGATGTTCAGGTCGCCCACGACTTTATACATGCCCTCCTCGGGCTTGTCGAACTCCTTGTCCACATGGCGGAATTCGATCAAAACATTCTTATTTTCACTCATTTGCCTCTCACCGTCCATGCACACAGTTTACTCTCCAGCACCCGCATCAGCGTGGTGATCAGCAGGCCCGTCAGGGCGATGGCCACGATGCCGATCATGATCTGGGTCATGTTGCCCACGTCCTGACCGCGGACGATCAGCCAGCCCACGCCCTCGGAGGAGCGGATCATCTCCGCCGCCACAATGGTGGCCCAGGCGGAGCCCAGCGCCACCTGCAAACCGGAGAAGATGTAGGGGACCGTCGTGGGCAGTACGATGGTCAAAAACAGCTGCCGGTCATTGGCGCCCAGCATTTTGGAGGCGCGGACCAACGTCTCGTCCACGGAATGGACGCCGTTGTAGGTGGTCAGCGCGATGGTGAAGAAGCAGGCCAGGAAGATCAGGAAATACTTGGACCCCTCGTCAAAGCCGAACCAGATGATGGACAGGGGAATCCACGCGATGGGGGGGATGGGACGGAGCATCTGGATATAGGGCATGAAGATGGCGTCCGCCACCTTGTACCAGCCCATGAGCACGCCCACCAGCACGCCGAAAAAGCCGCCGAACACATAGGGGATCAGCATACGGCGCAGGCTGATGAGGATGTGCATGGTCATGGTCTTCGTGCCGATGGGCTCAATGAACGCCTTGAAAAAGCCGCCAAACACCGTGACAGGGTCCGGCATGACCTTTCCCAGGGAGGTCAGCTTCGTGGCCGCGTACCAGATGCAAAGGAAGATAAAAATACCCACAGCGCCCAGGATCAGGCGCTTGTTTTTCTCATAAGCTCTCATCTCAGTCTGCCTCCCTTGACCACCTTATCTCCGATCTTGCGAATGATGGAGGACAGGATCGCGCCGGTGATGGCGATGACCACCATGCCGACAATGACGATATCCAGGCGGAAGATGCCGCGGGCCTGCTGGATCATGAAGCCCAGGCCGCGGGTGGAGGCCAGCAGCTCAGCGGCCACCAGCGTGGTCCAGGCGGAGCCCAGGGCCACATCCAGGCCGGTGAAGATCATGGGCAGCGCCGACGGAATGGCCACCTTCGTCAAAAGGTCCCAGTTGCTGGCGCCGAAGGTCTGTCCCACCCACAGGTGGACCGTCTTCGTCTGCTTGATGCCCGAATAGCTGTTGATGACCATGGCCACCATGGCAGAGATAAAAATGACCAGGGCCTTGGACATATAGCCGATGCCCACCAGCGTGACCATGACGGAGGTCCACGCCACGCCGGGGATGGTACGCACCAGGTCAAACACCGGACGCACCAGCATATCGACCTTGTCGTTCCAGGCCATGAAAATGCCCAGGGGGATGCCCACCAGGGCACCGATGAGATAGCCGCCCAAGGCGACCTTCAGGCTGGCTACCAGATGCTGCAGCAGCGTCGCGCCGTCGGGCTTTGTCTCGACCCACTTTTTCAAAAATGTCTGGCAGACCTTCACCGGGGACGGCAATACGTTGGAGCGGAACAGCCCCAGGCCGTCTGTGACCAGCCACCACACAAAAATACCCACACAGACGGCAAGCACGCTGACGAGCAGGTACTTATCCATCCGAATGCCTTGCTTTTTCTTCACAGGAGTGTCTCCCTTCTCAGCTCGCTCAGAAAAAATTTTGATTGAAAAAGGGGGCCATGGAGCATGGCCCCCCTCTCAGGAACGGTCTTTTTACTTAGCCCAGGGTCGCACCCTTGACATCATAGCCGAAGGCATCCCGCATGGGGCCGGGGTTGATGGCCTCTTCAATGATGGCCACCTGGTCCTCCTCGATGGTGCCGATGGAGGCGAAGAACTCGCCCACCTGCAGAGCGCCGGAGCCCAGATAGAAATCGTCAGCGGCCAGGTCTTCCGCGGTCAGGAAGGGACGGACCTCCGTCTCATAGGCCACATCCTCGGGAGTGGCGGGCTTGCCGTTGTCGGAGTAGTACTTGTAAGCAAATTCATTGCGCAGCTCGGGGTCCTGCAGCTCCTCGGCGGCCTTGTACATGGCCCGCAGGAACAGAACCACATCGTCATAGCGCTCTTCCAGAATGTCCTTGCGGACCAGGAAGCCGTTGTTGAAGTTGGTGCCGGTGGCGTCCATGCAGTCAGCCACCTTGACGAAGCCAGCCTGCTCCATCATGTTGGCATAGTCCACGTCCGTCGCCACGAAGACATCGCCCTCGCCGGTGAGAACCGCCTGTGCCGCGGCGGCACGGTCCATGTTCAGGTACTCATAGTCAACGCCGGCTTCCAGGCCGAACTGGCTGAAGTAGGAAGCAGCAGCCCACTGCTCCATGGTGGAGGTGGGACCCAGAACCCGCAGGCCCTTCAGGCTCTCCGCGCTGCCGTACATATCGGGCTTGCCCTCGATCTCGCCCTTGTAGTTCAGGGCGTCGCAGTCGGGACGCATGTAAATGGAGAGGGTAGAGGAACCACTGTCGGACTCGCCGATCCAGTCACACAGGCCGGAGGCCATGGAGTACACGGAGGCCAGGCCGTTGGAGGCCAGGTCCAGCTGCTCGGCCGCCAGGCCTTCGTTTTCGGGAGAGCCGTTGGGGAACATGATGAGGTTGACATCCAGGCCCAGCTCCTCGTAGTAGCCATGCTCATAGGCATAGACCGTGGGGATGGAGATGATGTTGGACTGAACGCCCACGTTCAGAGTCTCGCCGCTGGCGGTAAAGGTCCGCTCCCCGGAGGACTCGCTGCTTTCCGCCGGAGCCTCGGTCTTCTCAGAGGCCGAGCTTTTGCCGGAACCTCCGCAAGCGGCCAGGGTCAGCAGCATCAGGACTGCAAGGGACATTGCAAAGAGTTTACCAAAACTTTTTTTCATGGGTCTGCTCCTCCTTCTTTCTTGGTTTTCTACATTCTATCCAAATCTCTTTGAAACGTCTTGCAGAAATTTGATGTATTTTTTCGTTTTCTTGACCTGTGCGTAAATTTACGAAAAATCTTTGGGCTTTTTAGGGCGCAGATCTGAGGGCGAACAGCCGAATTCCTTGCGGAAGATGGTGGAAAAGTAGCTGATATTGGGGATACCCACCTGTGCCGCCACCTCGGAGATCCGCAGCCCGGTGGTCTCCAGCAGCTCCTTCGCCCGTTTCAGGCGGTGGGCCGTCAAATATTCGGAGAAGGTCATGCCCACCTCCTGTTTGAAACGGCGGGACAGGTATTCCCGGTTCAAAAACACGTGGTCCGCCACCATGTTCAGCGTCAGGTCCTCGGCGTAGTGCTGCTCCATAAATGCCAGCGCGCCGCTGATGGCGGCGGAATAGGCGCCGCTCTGGCGCTCCATGGCCTCCAACAGCAGAGCGCCGCCTGCCTCCAGCGCCGGAAAATCCTCCGCCTGGGACAGCCGCCGCTCGCAGGTGTCCAGCTCCGCCGGGCAGTGCTCCTTCAAAACGGCGCACACCTGCCGGATGGTCCGCTTCAGCGTGACGGCATCGGCGTGCTGGCGCTTGGCATATTCCAGCGCCTCCAGCAGCGCCGAACGGGCAGCCTCCCAATTGCCCTCCTCGATGCGGATGGCCGTCTGCGTCATCAGCTTCTGCAAATGGGCGGCCCGCTCCGCATAGGGTGCTTCGCTGCTCCCTTTTTCCAGGTAAAAGGCGTCGTTGTGGGCCTCCAGCGCCTCCGTGATGGCTTCGCCCAGGCGGGCCATTCTGAAAAACATCCGGCTGTGGCCCAGGTGCCCCGTCATCTGTTTCCGGACGTTTTGGAAATACCGATCCAGATCCGTATACAGTGCGTCAAAGGTGTCCCACTGCTGGCCGGTCCTGCGGATATTCAACAGCAATACCGTCAGGTCGTCATTATAGGCATAGACCACCGGATTTTCATAATCCGCCTCCGTGGCCGCCAGGACCGCTTCCAGGTTGCCGCTGATATTCTGAAAGCACAGGGCGATAAAGCCGTCATCCCGCAGAAAGATGTTGTTTTTCCGCAGGTTTTCCTCTGTGATGACATAGATGCCGCCGCTGTCGGACATCAGCTTTTTCAGATAGTCATTTTGCTTCAACAGGCCGGTCTGCCGGTCCAGGCCGCTCCGCTTGCGGCTGCTGCGCAGCTCCTCCAGCACTTTTTTCATGTATTCCGGCGTCAGCTCGGATTTCAGGATATAGTTATCCGCCTTGTTCTGGATGGCCTGCCGGGCATACTCAAACTCGTCATGGCAGGTCAGCATGACCACCATGGTGGAGGGATACTCGGCCTTGATGGTCCGCAGAAGCTCCAGGCCGTCCATTTTCGGCATGGAGATGTCCACAAACGCCAGGTCCACCGGCGTTTCCCGCAGAATCCGCAGCGCCTTTTCTCCGGAGGCCGCCGTCCCCACGATCTGGACGTTGCTGTCCGTGTCCCGGATGCATTGAACCACATACTGATTGATGAGCGCCTCGTCGTCAACCACCAAGATCTTCATACTTTTCCTCCTTTGGAATGTCATTGCGCACGATGCGCTGGGCCGCCAGGTTCATCAGCGGATGGTCATAGCCGTCGATCCGGAGGATCACCTTTGTAAACTGCTGATAGATGCTCTGCACGATGACATTGGAGCTGCCGCCGTACACAATCCCCAGCCGCTTTTTGACGTTTTGGATGCCGACGCCGTGATGATTGCCCACAGACGCGTACTGGTCGGTGGAGATCTCCTGCAGCCGGGCGGGGGACACGCCCTCGCCGTTGTCCTCCACCGTGATCTCCAGCACTTTTCCGTCCACCGCCGCCGTGATGGAGATTCGGCAGTCGCTCTCCCGGTCCGCGAAGCCGTGGAAGAAGGAATTTCCCACAATGGGCTGGAGGATCATGCGGGGGACCGGAATATCCAGCAGTCTTTCCGGGATATTGTGTACAAAGGCCACATCCTTGACTGTCCTGCAATTCATGATGGATACGAAGTTGTCCAGCAGGTGGATCTCCTCCCGCAGCGGCACCATGGGAATCTCCGTGCTGGTGGGGATATAGATGAGCTCCACAAATTCGCTCATCATATTGCTGGCCTCCTGGAGCCGTCCCATGGCCATGAGGCTCTTGATGGCAATGAGGGTGTTGTGCATGAAATGGGGGCTCAGCTGGGTCTGCAAAAAGTCATATTCCGACCGCAGCTTTTCCGCTTCGCGGTTCTGGATATCCACGATCAGCTTTTGCAGCTCCACCACCATGTGGTTGAAGACAGAGCCCAGAACTGTCACCTCCTGATAGCGGGACTGCACCGGCACCACCTCCAGCTCCTCCGGGTCCATGCGGCCGATGCTCTCCGTAAAGACCGTCAGGTCCCGCAGGGCGCGCTGCACCTGCACATACGATGCCAGGATGACGAGGACGCCGGTGGCGATCACCGTCAAAATACACGCCGCCAGCACATGCACCGCGCTGGTCAGCAGGTTGGAGATGTTCTGCTCCTCCACGAACGTCCAGCCGCTTTCGGGGTCGTGATAGTTGGATACCATGTAGCTTTCGTTGTTTTTTTGGAGGATGCGGGAGTCGTTATACCCGTATTTTTCCGAAAAGGTGTTCATATTGGCCAGCCAGGTGCCCACCATCTGGGGCTTGGAATGGCAGACCACAATGCCGTTCTGGTCCAGGATGTAGACCTTGTCGCTCTCGCCCACCAGCTTTTGCAGCGCCCGGAACTGGGCCTCCTGGGACGTATTGATGACAATGACCGCGGCCGACTTCCCATCCTGGTCATATACCGTCCGGCCATAGGAGAGGTAGTAGCTGCTGATATCCTCCACATCCACGAACCGCAGGTTCCAGCTCTCCGCCGTTTCGCCGCTGTAATGCTTGATGTACCAGTAGGAATTCAGCAGGTTCCGGATGCTCTCATCCGTTTCATTGTCCGTCATATAGACCTTCCGGGCGTTGATGACCACGTCGATGGTGGCGTCGATACCCACCTTGTCCAGAAGCTTCTGCATCTCGTCCAGGCTTTTTTGCAGGGTCTGCTCCTCCACCTCGCCGTCCACCAGCTGGGGATACAGCTCCTCATAGATCATATCCATCACGTTTTCCATGGAATGGCGGTTGCTGCTGCTGACGTCACTGATCTGCTCCAGCACCTCCACACGGGCCTGCCCCTTTTCCATGAGCACAAAGCGCACCGTGAAATAGAGCACCGTGGCGGTGGCCATCACCAGCACGCACGCAATGCTCAGCATGACCGTCCGGAACACCACCTGGAAGATCTTCCGCGGTTTTTTCCGCCTTTCTCCGCACATATAAGCCATCGTTTCCTCCGCTCCCGTGCGCCGCTGCGCACGCGGTCTTTGTTGATGTCGAAAAAAGTATATCAGAGAATGCGGCGAAAAACTATCTTTTTCGCCGCTGGTCCCTTCCGGTTGACAAGCCGGGCCGCAAAATGCTACTCTGGATGCAGCCCCGCTCCGTCAAAAGGAGCGGGAGATCAAACAGAAATGATGTGAATGACCTTGCGGGCGATCTTACTGCTGTTCGACTCTTTGAACCGCCACTGTCTCTCTCCCTACGGCTGCGGCTGGACCATCACACCCAATTTTCAGCGTCTTGCCCGGCACACGGTCCGCTTTGACCGCTGCTACGCCGGCTCCCTCCCCTGTATGCCGGCCCGCCGGGAGCTGCATACCGGGCGGTACAATTTCCTCCACCGGAGCTGGGGCCCCATCGAGCCCTACGACGATTCCATGCCCCAGATTCTGAAGCAGCACGGCGTATACACCCACCTCATATCCGACCACCAGCACTACTGGGAGGACGGCGGCGCCACGTACCACACCCGCTATAACTCCTGGGAGTGCGTGCGCGGCCAGGAGGGGGACCCCTGGAAAGCCCGGGTGGCGGACCCGGTCATCCCGCCCCACCTGGGACAGGCCAGCCGCCAGGACACCGTCAACCGCGCCTATTTCACCTGCGAGGAGCAGCAGCCCCTGGCCCAGGTGTTCCAGCTGGCCCAGGATTTTTTGGAGGTCAACCGCGACGCGGACAACTGGCTGCTCCATGTGGAGCCCTTTGACCCCCATGAGCCGTTTTTCACCCAGGAGCGCTACCAGGCGCTGTACCCCGATGACTACGACGGCCCCCGGTTCGACTGGCCGGACTACGCCAGGGTCACGGAGTCTCTCAGCGCCCAGGCGCACTGCCGCAACCAGTACGGCGCCCTGCTCTCCATGTGCGACACCTATCTGGGCCGCCTGCTGGACACCATGGACCGCTATGATTTGTGGAAGGACACGATGCTAATCGTTGCCACGGACCACGGCTTTTTGCTGGGGGAGCACGACTGGTGGGCGAAAAACCGCTCCCCCTTCTACGAGGAGCTGGTCCACACGCCGCTGTTTATCTGGGACCCCCGGGAAAAGGCCGCGGACACGGCCCGGAGCGCCCTGGTCCAGACCATCGACCTGGCTCCCACGCTGCTGCGCTTTTTCGGCGTGGACCCCACCCCGGATATGCAGGGGCACGACCTGCGCCCTGTGCTCCGGTCCGATACGCCGGTCCGGGAGAGCTGCCTGTTCGGCATGCACGGCTCCCACGTCTGCGTCACAGATGGGCGCTACGTCTATATGCGGGCCGACCGCCCCGGCAAGGCGCTGTATGATTACACGCTTCTCCCCCTCCACCAGCGGGCCATGTACGCACCGGAGGAGCTGCGCCGTCTGGAGCTGGTGCCGCCTTTCTCCTTCACCAAGGGCTGTCCCCTGCTGAAGGTCCCCATGCCCAGGGACTTCTACCCCTTCATGTCCTGCGTGGAGGAGGAGCGGCGGGATTTGCTCTTTGACCTGGACAAGGACCCCCGCCAGCTGCATCCCCTTCAGGACAGTCAGCAGGAGCGCCGCCTGATGGGGGAAATGGTGCGGCTTATGCGGGAAAATGACGCCCCCGCGGAGCAATTCGCCCGCCTGGGGCTGGAAGCGGAGCAGTGACCACCCTTCAGAAAACCGAAAAACAGGCGGAACCGGCATCCGTGGATGCTGGTTCCGCCTGTTTGTTTGTATATTCCGCCTGTCACGTATCCACGCTGAAGGTCTTCAGATTTTCCACAAACTCCGCCGCCAGGGGGCTGAGCACATGGGCCTTCCGGCAGATCCAGCCGATGGAGATGGGCTGGTCAAAGCCTTCGATGGGCCGCTTTTCGATGCCCAGGGCCTTGTTTCCCTCCGAGATGACGCCGATGCCGAAATCATAGCCGTTGCAGGCGGTCATCACCTGGAGGCTCTGGTAAAGGTCACTGATGATGTTCACCTTTTTGGGATAGAAGTCCGCCGCCAGAAATTCCTCATGCAGGATGGAGGGGGCGTCCGCGTCCAGGGCGTACATGATGCAGGGATAGGGCTGCAGGTCTTCAAAGGTCACGGAGGCCTTGGCCACCAGTGGGTGGTTTTTGTGAATGAACACGGAGGGAACACTGGTGATGAGCTCGTGAAATTCCAGGCCGCTCTCTTCAAACACACGGCTCATGAATTTCCGGTTATGCTCCCCCACGAACAACACGCCCAGCTCACTTTCGCCGTCCGCCACCTGCTGGATGACCTCGGGGTTTTGTCCGATGAGCAGCTTATAGGTGTAGGAGTCCATGGTGGACTTTTTTTGCAGCATGGTCAGCGCGTCGATCACAAAGCAGTAATGCTGGCTGCTGACGTTCAGCTCCTCATGGGTGCTGCGAATCTCCTGCTTGAAATGCTGCGTGATCTGGTCCGCGTCCTTGAGGAGGCGGTTTCCCATCCGGACCAGCTCCTCTCCCTCCGCCGTCAGGGTGATGCCGGCGCTGGAGCGGACAAAAATGGTGATCCCCAGCTCCTCCTCCACCGCGCGGACCATTTTGCTGATGCCGGGCTGCGTGACATACAGCGTTTGCGCGGCCTTGCTGAAGGAGCCGCATTTCGCGATCATGGCAATGTATTTCAGCTGCAGCAGAGTCATGGCGTTTCCTTCCTTTCGTTGGTGCTGCGGTCTTTTCTTCCATTATAGCGGATTTTCGCCAAAAATCATCCTATTTCAGTAGGAAATTCCTGTTTCTTTTCACGGCACCTGCCCATAAGCGAAAGTTATGTCAGGTGAGAACATTTGGTTATTGGACAAAATGAGGCCGTTTGCGTATATTAAATATAGTAAATCCGTGGGAATTATATGATTTATTAGAAACACAACTTGGAGGGGAATTTATGAAAAAGCAGATCAAGGCAACCGATATCCTGTTTATCGGTCTGGCATTCTTCGCAACCTACTTTGGCGCCGGCAACCTGATCTTCCCGCCGATGCTGGGTCTCAAGAGCGGCACCAACTGGACCGCGGGCATGATCGGTATGCTTGCCTCCGGCGTGGGCCTGCCCATCCTGGCCATCCTCATTCTGGGCAAGTGCGGTTCCGTGCAGAAGATCTCCGAGCATGTACACAAGAAATTCTACACCGTCTTTATCGGCATGATCATGATCCTCTGCTGCTGCGTCTCCATCCCCAGAACGGCGGCTGTGGGCATCGAAATGGGCCTGCAGGGCGTCTGGGGCGGCGCTCCCTATCTGGTCTCCGTCATCATTTACTTCCTGATCGCCTTCTTCTTCGCCAAGGACCGGGGCTCCGCCCTGGACAAGGTGGGCAAGATCCTGACCCCCGTTATGACGGTCATCCTTTTGATCCTGGTCATCAAGGGCGCCATCAGCCCCATCGGCACGCCTGCCGAGCCCACGGTGGACAACGCGTTTTTGAACAGCTTCCTGGGCGGTTACAGCACCGGCGACGTGCTGGTGTCCTTCCTGATGGCCACGGTGTTCTTCAGCACCATCCGGAACAAGGGCTATGAGGGCGAGCAGCTGAAAAAGGTAAATCTGGGCGCCGGCCTGGTGGCGGCGGCCTGCCTGGCCATCATCTACGGCGGCCTCCTCTTCATGGGCGCCTGCGTCAGTGGGGAGTTCTCCTCTGACATCGGCAATGCCGAGCTGCTGCTGACCGTCATCCGCCGCAGCGGCGGACAGATCGCCATCTACGGCCTGTGCCTCTCCGTCATCCTGGCCTGCCTGACCACGGCCATCGGCCAGATCACCGCCGTGGCGGACTTCTTTGAAACCGAGACCCACGGCAAGCTGCCCTACAAGCTCCTGGTCATCATCGTTCCCGTGGTCACCACCGTTGTCGCCAGCTTCGGCCTGGACACCATCGTGAGCCTCACCTCCCCCTGGTTCTCCTTTACGTACCCCATCGCCCTGGTGCTGATGCTGCTGGGCATTTTTGAGAAGTTCATCCCCAACGACGGCGGCTTCAAAGGCGCCACCTATTTCACCGTGGTGTACGCCTTCCTGGACCTGCCCGCGGAGTACGGCGTGCACATCGGTGTTCTGGATAAGCTGCTGGGCCTGATCCCCCTGTACAACTACGGCTTTGGCTGGGTGGTGCCCGCCGTGGCCGGCTTCATCATCGGCCTGGTCGTCTATCCCCAGCTGAGCAAAAAAGCGCAGTAACCCGGTCACAAATTTAAAATGGATTTCCACATAAATGGAGGGGTTTTTCATGTCGATTCAGAAAAGTGATACGACCAAATATATCCACACCGGCAACGGCGAGCTCTGCTATGAGCTGAACAAGGCCCTGACGGTACCGGAAACATTCCCCATCTACCTGTCCTCCGCTTACATTTTCGACTCCATTGAGCCTATCGACAAAATCTGCGACGAGGGCGCCCCGGGCTACGCCTATTTCCGCCTGGGCAACCCCAACGCCGACGCGGTATCCAGTATTCTGGCGGAGGGCGATGGCGCCGAAAAGGGCCTGGTGTTCGCCTCCGGCATGGCGGCCATCACCACCTCCATCCTGGCCGTGGTGAAGCCCGGCGACCACATCGTGGCCTCTCCCATCATTTACGGTGAGGCGTTCTATTTCCTGAAGTACGAGCTGAAGCGCTGGGGCGTGGAGACCACGTTCATCGACTTCAACACCCAGGATGTGGCGGACTATATGCGGCCCAACACGACGCTGGTCTACGGCGAGACCATCGCCAATCCCCTGATGTCCGTGCCCGATATCCAGCATCTGGCGGATGTGGCCCATGCCCACGGCGCCAAGCTGTTCATTGACAACACCTTTGCCACCTCCATCATCGCAAAGCCCATGAAGTTCGGCGCGGACCTGGTGCTTTACAGCGCCACCAAGTACCTGGGCGGCCACGACGACCTGGTGGGCGGCGCGGTGCTGGGCTCTGAGGAGCTCATCAAGAATATCAATTTCTATCTGGGCCTGTACGGCCCCAACCTGGGGGCCACGGAGTCCTGGCTGCTGGCCCGCAGCCTGCGGACGCTGCCCCTGCGCGTGAAGAAAATGTCCGAAAACGCGCTGGCCCTGGCCCAGTTCTTCGAGTCCCACCCCAAGGTGGAGAAGGTGTATTACCCCGGCCTGGAATCCTCTCCCAGCAAGGCGCTGGCGGATCAACAGTTTGAGGGCAACGGCTACGGCGGTATGCTGTGCGTCAATTTCAAGGGCGGCATGGCGGAGATCAACAAGCTGATCCAGAGCCTGCAGATCGTACGCTTTGTCCCCACGCTGGCAGGCGTCGGCACCACGCTGACCTATCCGCCCAAGGCCTCCCACCGGGACCTGAACCAGGAGGAGCTGGCCGCCATCGGCATCACCATGGGTCAGATCCGGCTCTCCTCCGGTCTGGAGGACACGGCGGACCTGCTGAACGATTTTGACCAGGCCCTGGCCAAGCTTTGATGATAGGAAACATCCCGGCGGCATACCGGGCGGAAAAACAGGAGGTAGATAACAATGAGCCAGATGAAACTGAAGCACCCGGAATTCGACCCCAGCAGCGTGAAGTTCGATACCGTGGAAGTGCATGGCGGCGAGCCGCGGGATATGTACGGCGCCCTGATCCCCCCCATTTACCAGACGTCCACTTTCTACTTTGATTCCACGGACGACGCTGTGGAGGCCTGCGCCGACTACGCGGAGAGCTTCGCGTACAGCCGCATCACCAACCCCTCTCAGGATTATCTGGAGCAGAAGCTGGCCGCCCTGGAGCACGGCAAGGGCGCCGTGGCCTATGCCTCCGGCATGGGTGCCGTGTCCGGTGCCCTGTTCGCCCTTTTGAAAAGCGGCGACCACGCCATCTTCACAAAGGCCAAGTACTCCGGCACCGAGGACATCACCACCGACTGGCTGCCCCGGTTCGGCATCTCCTACGACACCTTTGATGCCGCGGACCTGAGCCAGATCGAGCCGCTCATCAAGCCCAACACCAAGCTCATCTACATTGAAACACCCGCCAACCCCACCATGGTCCTGGTGGACATTCAGGGCGTGGTGGACATTGCGAAAAAGCACGGGCTGAAGGTCTTTGTGGACAATACCTTCGCCTCCCCCTACAATACGAACCCCCTGGATTTCGGCGTGGATGTGGTCATCCACAGCCTGACCAAGTACATTGGCGGCCACGGCGACCTGCTGGGCGGCGCGGTGATCTCCAACGACACGGAGTTCCTCCGCCAGTGCCGCCTGGGCACTCTGATGCACTTCGGCTCCGTCATCGCGCCCTTTACCGCCTTCCTGGCCAGCCGCGGCCTGAAGACCCTGGGCGTCAGAATGCGGCAGTACAACGCCAACGCCCTGAAAATCGCCCGCTGGCTGGAGAACAACCCCAAGATTGAGACCGTCCGCTACCCCATGCTGGAGTCCAACCCCCAGTACGAGATCGCCAAGCGGCAAATGCGGGGCGGCAGCGGCATGATCAGCTTTGATGTGGCCGGCGGCCTGGAAGCGGGCAAGAAGTTCATCAACAGTCTGAAGCTCTGCACCCTGGCGGTCTCGCTGGGCGACACGGAGACTCTGGTGGAGCAGGCCGCCGCCATGACCCACACCATGATCCCCAGGGAGACCCGGGAGGCTGCCGGCATCACCGACGGCATGATCCGTATGTCCGTCGGCCTGGAGGACCCGGACGATATCATCGCCGACCTCAAGCAGGCCCTGGGGGAGTGATTTGTCTCAACATCCGAGCCTCTCTACCCTGGAAATAAAAGAAGGAGCCTGCCCCTATGGGGCAGGCTCCTTCTTTTATTTCCGCAAAAGCAAATAGCACTGGTATTTGGCAGCGGCGGGCACGGCCGTCAGCTCCGGCACCAGCACGCCGTCCTCCAGGCCGTCCGTCACCATGGCGTCCACCCGGTCCTCCACGGTGGGCACATAGACCCGGTCCAGCCGGGCCATCAGCGTGTTCCACAAGTCGATGCCCGCGGTCTCGTCCACGCCCTCATTGCCCAACACGGTCTCAGAAAGCTCCAGGGACAGCTTCACGTCCCGGTCTCCCAAAGCCTCCTTCACCGCCGCCAGCAGGTTCGCGATCTGCTCCGTGTTGTAGGCGGCCTGGGTCCCGTAATTGGCATCAAAGCCATAGGCGATCTTATCCAGCTTGCCCACGGTGGGATACGTCAGGTCCGTCAGCAGGATCTCGTCAAAGCCCAGGTCCGCGCAGGCGCACACCAGGCGGGAAAGATAATCCTTTGTGGCCTGTTTGGACGGGTCCAGCCAGTTTTCGTTGTTCCCGTCGTAGAAAATATAGCCGCCGGTATTTTTCAGGCCCATGGTCTCCCCATTGCTTCGGGCAACGCCGCCGTCCCGCAGGCAGGAGATCCGGGCCACAGTGTACCATTCGCCCTCCAACAAAGACGGCAAAACCTCCGCCGCTTTGGACGCCGTGCCGGCCACCGACGCGCCGCTGACCGCCGCCGCGTTTTCAAAGGGATAGCGCAGCTGGCCGCCGGAGGCCTTCATGGTGACGCAAAAGGCGTTTTGTCCACTGGCAGCCGCCAGCTCCGCCGTCCAGTCCGCCGGGTCGTCTCCCAGCTCCACTGCCTGAAGAAGGGACTTCTTTTCCTGCTCCTGAATGGTGATGTTCACCGGCTCCTCTTCCTCCGGCGGCTGGGACTCCTCTGTTTTTTCCGGAAGCACCAGTTTCGGCGTCCTCGTCTCATCATAGACGATGTACTTCTGCATCATCATAAAGCCGGCGGATGCCAGGATGACCAGCACCAGGAGCACCGCCAGCACGAGCTTTCCCTTGGAGCTTCGGCCGCGGTAGCTATGATAACCTCTGGGGCCTGCCATCAGTTCACCTCGTTTCCTTCGTCAGAGGGACGCTCAGCCCTCCAGGGCCATCATCTTGTCCACACGGCGGGCATGACGGCCCCCCTCAAACTCCGTGGACAAGAACACCTCCACCATGCGCTCGGCCATGTTCTTGCCGGTAAAGCCGGCGCCGATGGCCATCATATTGGCATCGTTGTGACGGCGGGTCATCTCCGCCTCCAGGCAGTCGGCGCAGTGGGCGCAGCGGATGCCCTTGATCTTGTTGGCGGCGATGGAGATGCCGATGCCGGTGGTGCAGATGACGATGCCCTTATCGCACTGGCCCTCCGCCACAGCCCGGGCGGCAGCGGCGCCAAAGTCGGGATAGTCGCAGCTCTCCAGGCCGTAGCAGCCAAAATCCTCATATTCATAGCCCAGCTTCTCCAGCACCTTGATGATGTGCTGCTTCAGCTCATAGCCGCCGTGGTCACAACCCAATGCAATTTTCATGGTGGAATCCTCCCGTTTTCTTAAAGTAGCATTATTATATGCCTGCTGATTTCAAAAATCAATCACAGTTCGTGCCATACCGGCTCCATCCGCCGGAAGGTGCAGAACCGCCGGAAGCCGCACTGGCGCAGCAGTTCCTGCCGCTCCCGGATGGCACAGCCCACGTATTTCGTGCTGTGGGCGTCGCTGCCCAGAGTGATGATCTCGCCGCCCAGCCGGCGGTACATCCGCAGCCACTTTTCATCCGGCAGGGGCGTGTGGCCCCGGTTGGTGTTCAGCTCGATGCCCCGGCCCTTTTGGATGAGGATGCGGAGGATCTCCTCCACCTCGGCTTCAAAACCGTCAAAGGTCAGGTGGAAGCCCCGGTTTTCGTTGAGATACCGCAGGGGCAGCGTCAGGTGGCCCAGAACGGAATAGGTCCCGTCCCAGTTTGCCAGCAGGCGCACCTGCTCCAGGTAATCGGCAATACCCCGGCGGGCCGCGGCGTCGTCGTTGGGGTCAAAGTAATAGAGGTCCTTGCAGTCATACGCCTGGGAGAGCATATGAATGGACCCAATGATGAAATCCAGCTCCGGCGCGCCGGCCAGGAGCTTTTCCGTATGGGCAAAATTCCAGGGTGCGTCTCCCAGTTCGATGCCCAGCCGCAGCGCGATGCGGCCGCCCGCGGCGGCCCGGGCCCCGGCGAATTCCTCCGTCAGGGCCTGCCAGTCATAGGGTCCCCGGGGCTGGGCAGTGCCCCAGGCGATGGGCTCCACATGGTCCGTGAAGCACAGCTCCTCCAGGCCCGCCGCGATGGCCGCCTCCGCCATATCCGCCATGGGCGCTTTGGCGTCCGGAGAAATGCGGGAATGGGTGTGGTAATCAGCCAGATACATGGCAGGCCTCACTTCTTAAACTTTTTGAAGAACTTCTTCCGCTCCTCATAGTTGCTCTCGCCCACGCTCTCGGCAAACTTTTTCAGCGCCTCTTTCTGCTCTTTGTTCAGGTTGCGGGGGGTCTCGATATAGACGGTGACGTACTGGTCGCCCCGGCCCCGGCCGTTGATGGAGGGGATGCCCTTGCCCTTCAGGCGGAAGGTGGTGCCGGACTGGGTGCCCTCCGGCAGGGTGTACTTCACCTTGCCGTCGATGGTGGGGATCTCCAGCTCCGCGCCCAGGACCGCCTGGGTGAAGGTGATAGGCGCCTCGCACAGCACGCTGGTGCCCTCCCGGCGGAACAACTCGTGGGGCCGCACCGTGATGGTGATGAGCAGGTCGCCTGCGGGGCCGCCGTTTTTGCCGGCATGGCCCTGGCCCCGGATGGAAATGGTCTGGCCGTTGTCGATGCCAGCGGGGATGCTGGCCTGGATGGTCTTGCGGCGGCGGACGGTGCCGCTGCCGTGGCAGTCCTTGCAGGGCTGGTGGATGATCTGGCCCTTGCCGCCGCACTTGGGGCAGGGGGAGCTGGTGGCGAACACGCCCATGGGCGTCTGCCGCCGCACCTGCACCTGGCCGGTGCCCCGGCAGTCCGGGCACACCTCCGGCGTGGTGCCGGGGGCGCAGCCGTTGCCGTGGCAGGTCTCGCACTGCTCCATCCGCTCCACGGTGACCGCCTTTTCGCAGCCGAAGGCCGCCTCCTCAAAGCTGATGGCCAGGGACATACGGATGCTCTCGCCCCGCTGGGGTGCGTTGGGGTTGGTGCGCCGTCCGCCGCCGCCGAAGCCGCCGCCGAAGAAGCTGCCGAAAATATCGCCCAGGTCTCCGAAGTCAAAGCTGCCGTCGAACCCGGCACCGCCGGCGCCGAAGTTGGGGTCCACGCCGGCGTGGCCGTACTGGTCGTACCGGGCCTTCTTGTCAGGGTCCGACAGGACCTCGTAGGCCTCATTGACCTCCTTGAAGTGCTCCTCGGCGTCCTTGTCGCCGGGGTTCAGGTCCGGATGGTATTTCCGGGCCATTTTTTTATATGCTTTTTTGATCTCGTCCTCCGGGGCACCCTTGGTCACGCCCAGGACCTCGTAGTAATCACGCTTGTTCTCTGCCATATTGAAAACTCCTCATATTCCGAAACGCCGTATCAGGGACAGGCGGCACGCGCTGTCCCTGATACGTTTTATGAGAGGGTCGCTCACTTGTTCTTGTTTTCGTCCTCGTCCACAACCTTATAGTCGGCGTCATAGTACTGGCCGCCCTGGGCGCCGGCGTCGGCGCCGGGCTGCTGGGCACCCGCCTGGGCGCCGCCCTGGGGGTTGGCCTGCTGATACAGCTTCTCGCTGACGGCGTAGAAGGCCTGGGTCAGCTCCTCGGTAGCGGCCTTGATGGCGGCGGTATCCTGGCCCTTCAGGGTCTCCTTCAGCTTGTCGATACCGGCCTGGACCTTGTTCTTGTCGTCGGCGGGGATCTTGTCGCCCATCTCGGCCAGGGTCTTTTCGCTCTGATAGACCATCTGGTCAGCCTGGTTGCGGGTCTCCACTTCTTCCTTCAGCTTCTTGTCCTGAGCGGCATACTGCTCGGCTTCCTTCACGGCCTTCTCGATGTCCTCCTTGCTCATGTTGGAGGAGGAGGTGATGGTGATGTGCTGCTCCTTGCCGGTGCCCAGGTCCTTGGCGGAGACGTTGACGATGCCGTTGGCGTCGATGTCGAAGGTCACCTCGATCTGAGGCACGCCCCGGCGGGCGGGAGCGATGCCGTCCAAGTGGAAGCGGCCCAGGCTCTTGTTGGCGGCGGCCATCTCACGCTCGCCCTGGAGGACGTTGACCTCCACGCTGGTCTGGTTATCGGCGGCGGTGGAGAAAATCTGGCTCTTCTTCACAGGAATGGTGGTGTTGCGGTCGATGAGCTTGGTGAACACGCCGCCCATGGTCTCAATGCCCAGGGACAGGGGGGTCACGTCCAGCAGCAGCAGGCCCTTCACGTCGCCGGTCAGCACACCGGCCTGGAGGGCGGCGCCCATGGCCACGCACTCATCGGGGTTGATTCCCTTGAAGGGCTCGGAGCCGGTGAAGTTCTTCACAGCCTCCTGCACGGCGGGGATACGGCTGGAGCCGCCCACCAGCAGGACCTTGGAGAGGTCAGAGGGACGCAGGCCAGCGTCGGACATAGCCTGGCGCACGGGGCCCATGGTGGCGTCCACCAGGTGGGACGTCAGCTCATTGAACTTGGCGCGGGTCAGCGTCACGTCCAGGTGCTTGGGGCCGGTGGCGTCAGCGGTGATATAGGGCAGGTTGATGTTGGAGCTGGTGACGCCGGAGAGCTCGATCTTGGCCTTCTCGGCGGCCTCCTTCAGGCGCTGCATGGCCACCTTGTCGGAGGACAGGTCCACACCGTCGGTGCGCTTGAACTCGCTGACCAGATACTTCATGATGCACTCGTCGAAGTCGTCGCCGCCCAGGCGGTTGTTGCCGGCGGTGGCCAGGACCTCGATGACACCGTCATCGATCTCCAGGATGGAGACATCGAAGGTGCCGCCGCCCAGGTCATAGACCATGATCTTCTGGGACTGCTCCTTATCCACGCCGTAGGCCAGGGCCGCGGCAGTGGGCTCGTTGATGATGCGCTTCACGTCCAGGCCGGCGATCTTGCCGGCGTCCTTGGTGGCCTGGCGCTGGGCGTCGGTGAAGTACGCGGGAACGGTGATGACGGCCTCGGTGACGGTCTGGCCCAGATAGGCCTCGGCGTCCGCCTTCAGCTTCTGCAGGATCATGGCGCTGATCTCCTGGGGGGTGTAGGACTTACTGTCCACGGTGACCTTGTAGTCAGAGCCCATCTCACGCTTGATGGAGGAGATGGTGCGGTCGGGGTTGGTGATGGCCTGGCGCTTGGCCACCTGGCCCACCATGCGCTCGCCGGTCTTGGAGAAGGCCACGACGGAGGGGGTAGTGCGGTTGCCTTCCGCGTTGGGGATAACGACTGCCTCGCCGCCTTCCATGACGGCCACGCAGGAGTTGGTAGTACCAAGGTCGATACCGATTACTTTAGACATAAATGATTCCTCCTAAATCTATCGAAAACGTTTTTTGTTTACTCTTTTGTCAATTGGCCACCTGGACGATGGCGTGCCGGATGACCTTGTCGCCCAGCATGAAGCCCGCCTGAAACACCTGGGCCACCACATTTTCGCCCAGATTCTCGTCGTCGATGTGCATGACGGCGTTCATCTTCTCCGGGTCAAAGGGCTTTCCCAGGGCCTCCATTTCCGTGACGCCCTGCTTTTGCAGGATCTCCTTGAACTGGGTGAAAATCATCTCCAGTCCCTTTTTGTGAGGAGAGTCCTCGCCGCCCTCGCTGGCAGCGGCCCGCTCCAGATTGTCGTACACCGCCAAAAACGCGCTGATGGTGTCCGCCTTGGCGTCCTGGTACAGGGCGTCCTTTTCCTTGGTGGTGCGCTTGCGGTAATTGTCGTACTCCGCGGTGAGACGGACGAACTGGTCCTTCACGGACTCCAGCTGCTTGGCGGCCAGCTCCGCGGCCTCCATCTGCTGCTGGGTCAAAGTATAGGTTTTTTCTTTTTCCTTTTTCTTCTTGCTCTTGCCGGTCTTTTCCGCCGGCTCCTGGGCGGTCTGCTCCGCCTTGGCAGTCTCCTGCTCCGCCTCCGCCTGGGTCTCCGGCGTTTCCTCGGCAGTGGGCTGCTTCGTCTCTTCGCTCATTCCTTCGTATCCTCCTTCGGGGGTAATTCCTGTTTTCCGAACAGCCGTGTCAGCCCATCGGCAAAGCCGGAGAGCCGCGCGGCCACAGATGCGTAATCCATGCGGGTGGGGCCCACCACGCCGATGAGGCCCCGCATATCGTCGCCGATGTCATAGCTTGCCACCACGACGCTGGTGTTTTTCAAGGCGTCGCTGACGTTTTCCGGTCCGATGAGGATCTTCATGGGGCCGTCATCCGGCAGCGGCAGGCTTTCCTTGCTGTCTGTCATAAAGCTCATCAGCTGGTGGGCTTTGTCGGCGTCCCGGAACTCCGGCAGCTTCAAAAGCTCCTTGGTCCCGGCGGTGAAGATCTCCCGCTGGCCGGCCTCCTCCAGGGAGTCCGCCGCGTAGGAAATGGTCTGGGACAGCAGCAAAAACAGCTGAGGCGGGATCTGCTCCGCCACATTCATGAGCCGGTGGTTCATCTCCGCCGGTGGGACACCGGTAAAATGTCCGTTCAGCAGATTCACCAGAGTGGGCAGCTGGTCCAGGTCCACTTTCAGCTGCAAACGCAGCAGCTGGCTTTTCACCCGGTCATCGCTCATCATCATGACCACGATGCAGCTGCGCTCATCCACCGGCAGCAGCTCAAAGCGCTTGGCGGTGAGGGCCTTGCGGCCGGTAACGCTCATGTAGGCGGGATAATTCACAAAGGAGCTCACCGCCCGGCCCGCCTGGGAGAGGATGTGGTCCAGCTCCTCCATCTTCATTTGCAGGGACTGGTTGATCTTCTCCGTCTCCGCCAGGCTCAGCCGCTGCTGTTCCATCAGCTCGTTGACGTACAGCCGGTAGCCCTTGGGGGAGGGAACCCGTCCGGCGGAGGTGTGGGGCTGCTCCAGATAGCCCAGCTCCACCAGGTCCGCCAGCTCGTTGCGGATGGTGGCGGAGCTGACCTTGCCGCCCATCTCGGAGGCAATGGTCTTGGAGCCAACCGGCTCGGCGGTGCGGATATAATCCTCGATGACGACCTTCAATATTTTCTTTTTCCGGTCCGTCAGTTCCATCTCTCCGCTCCCGTTCGGCCGTTGTTTTCAGGGGTTAGCACTCAATTCCCCTGAGTGCTAAAGCGAGTTTACCACCACGGGAAAGTATTGTCAATGGATGCTTATAAACAATTTGTGAACAAACGGAAACCTGTTTTTGAACTTTTGCAAAAAGGGCCGGTTTTCCCGCCGTCTCCCGGTTTTCCGCCGGCAAAAGCGGCGGGCATCCGCCCGCCGCTTTCCATTGTTTTCCCGCTCACCAGCGGAGCTTCCCCACCATCTGCCGGGGGACCAATCCGGCCCGCCGCAGCGCCGGCAGCAGCGCCGCGAACAGCACCACCAGCAGCGCCGTCTGGAAGGGGAGCATAATGAGGTTTTTCCAAAAGCTGCCGGCGGCCATGACAGACCAGGCCTTTCCGTAGAGAATGGCGGACCACAAAGAGCCCAGCACCACATTCTGGATATTCGTCAGCAGCTTTGCCAGGAACACCCGCCGGATATTGAGCTCCGCCCGGTACAAAAAGAGGGCATAGATCAAAACGCCCAGCATGGTGGTGAGGGTGTAGCCGGGGAAGAAGGGGTAGCCGCCGCCACCGGTGAGGAAAAAGCTGAGGATATCCTCGGAAAAGCCGAACACCACGCCCAGCACCGGGCCGCACACCAGGGCGCAGAGGGCACGGGCCAAAAAGCCCCAGGTGATTTTGGCGCCGCCGAACAGGGGCACGGAGGGAATGTGGCCCAAAACGACGCACAGCGCAATCATCAGTGCCGCAAAGGTCAGCTTCCGCAGGTCCCGGAGCTCCCGGGCCGCATCGCGCCAGTAGGCAGCGGAAAACGGATGGGGATAGAGAGACATAAAAATACCTTCCTTCTGTAAATTTCGGCAGTCCGATACCGGAGCGCCGCACAGAGGAAGGTCGTGGCCGTGTCCTGTATGCGGCAGCGGGATGCGGAACACACACTGCAAGACCGGGCACGGTCCTTTCGTCCGGAAAACAACTCCCCGTTTTTCCGGCACTTGGTCTTGTTGGCGGCCGAGCCAGCGGCTCCGCAGGCAGCAAGACCTTTGACACGTGTGTTCCTACTCTGCCTTTATGATGCCATGATATGCCATTTGCAGGGAAATAGCAATAGAAAAGGTCCCCAAATCTTGCGACTTGGGGACCTTTTTTCAGTGGAACATGCAATGATTCAAGCCTTGGGAGCCTCAGCGGCAGCCTTGGCAGCGGCTTCCGCCGCGGCCTTGGCCTTCTCAGCCTGAGCCTTCTTGATGGCCTTGTACTTCTCCTTCTCCTCGGCGGTAGCCACGGGGGAGATGGCGTCACGGGGGCAGACCTTGGTGCAGAGCTTGCAGCCCACGCACTTGTCATAGTCGATGACGGCCACGCCGTTCACCACATGGATGGCGTCCTTCTTGCACTCCTTCTGGCACAGGCCGCAGCCGATGCAGGAGTTGGAGCAGACGCTCATGGCCGCCTTGCCCTTCTCCTGATTGGCGCACAGCACGTGGACCTTCTTGGAGACGGGGACGGAGGTGATCAGGTGACGGGGGCAGGCCTTGGCGCAGGCCATGCAGGCGGTGCACTTCTCAGGGTCCACCACGGCGGCACCATTGGGACCGATGCTCATGGCGCCGAACTGGCAGGCAGCCACGCAGGAGCCGAAGCCCAGGCAGCCGAAGTCGCACTCCAGGGGGCCGGCGGCCACCTTGGTGGCGGAAATGCAGTCCTTCACGCCCACATACTCGAAGCGCTTCTTGGCGTTGGTGCCGCCGTTGCAGCGGACGAACGCCACCTGGCGCTCGCCGGTGGGAGCGGCCATGCCCATGATTTCGGCGATGGCGGCAGCGTTTTCAGGGCCGGCGGGCGCGCAGGCGTTGACGGGCGCGTCACCAGCCAGGATGGCGGCGGCGCAGCCGCCGCAGCCGGGATAGCCGCAGCCGCCGCAGTTGGCGCCGGCCAGGTGGCTCAGAATGGCCTCCTCACGGGGGTCTTTTTTCACCTCAAAGATCTTGGAGGCGATGGCCAGGACCAGGCCGAACAAAGCGCCCAGCACGCCCAGCAGGATCACAGCATATGCAATATTCATCTCAAACGCCTCCTTACCAGATCTTCAGGCCGGAGAAGCCCATGAACGCCAGGGCCATCAGACCAGCGGTGATCAGGGCGATGGGGAAGCCCTCAAACGCCTTGGGATACTCCGCGAACACCAGGCGCTCACGGATGCTGGCGAACAGCACGATGGCCAGCAGGAAGCCCAGGCCGCCGGTGATGCCGTAGACCACGGACTCAATGAAGTTGTAGTTGTTCTGGATGTTCAGCAGAGCGACGCCCAGCACAGCGCAGTTGGTGGTGATCAGGGGCAGATACACGCCCAGGGCGGTGTACAGGGTGGGCATAGCCTTCTGCAGGAACATTTCGATGAACTGCACCAGAGAGGCGATGACCAGGATGAAAGCCACGGTCTGCATATACTCCAGGCCCAGCTGCACCAGCAGCAGGTTCACCAGCCAAGTGATGGCAGAGGCCAGACCCATGACGAAGGTAACGGCCACACCCATACCGACGGCGGTGTCGACCTTCTTGGAAACGCCCAGGAAGGGGCAGATGCCCAGGAACTGGGAGAAGATAAAGTTGTTTGCCAGAACGGCGCCCAGCGTGATCGCCAGGAGGTTAGTAATCTGTTCCATACGTTCCTATCCTCCTTATTTCTTAGACTTGGACAGTGCCCACTGCATGGCGGCGATCAGGCAGCCAAGCACCAGGAAGCCGCCCACAGGCAGGGTCAGCATACCGGCGGGGAACTGAGAGGGGATGATCTGGATGCCCTTGCCGCCGGCCAGCAGGCCGCCGCCGAAGGTGCCGGCGCCCAGCAGCTCGCGGATGATGCACATGGCCAGCAGGACCAGGGTATAGCCGATGCCCTGGAACACGCCGTCAAAGAAAGAGGCCACGACGCCGTTCTTGTAGGAGAAGGCCTCGGCACGGCCCAGGATGATGCAGTTCACCACGATCAGGGGGATGAACACGCCCAGAGACTCGGCCAGAGCGGGGACGAACGCCTGCAGGAACAGGTCCACCATGGTGACGAAGCCGGCAATGACCACGATGAACATGGCGATACGGATCTTGTCAGGCACGATCTTGCGGATGGCGGAAATAATGACGTTGGACAGCGTCAGAATGACTGTAACAGCCAGGCCCATGCCCAGGCCGTTAAAGAACGATGTAGTGATGGCCATGGTGGAGCACATGCCCAGCACCTGAACCAGAACGGGGTTCTGATACAGGAGGCCATCCATAAACTGCTTCTTCAAATTCATAAGTGTTCGCTCCTCCCTTCTCAGCCCATGACGCCGGCCACAGCCAGCGCGGCATTGACGCCGGTGGTGACGCCGCGGCTGGACACGGTGGCGCCGGAGATGGCATCCACGTTCTTGCCCACGGACAGCGTGCCGTCAGCGGCGCTCTTGCCGATGAACTGGTCCAGAACGCCGTTTTCGTTGTTCATGACCTTGGAGCCGATACCGGAGGTCTCGGAGTTGCTGACGATGGACACGCCGGTGACAACGCCCTCGGCGTCCACGCCCACCATCATCTCGATGTTGCCCTGAGAGCCGGAGGCCACGATCTTCAGCGCGTGGGCACCGTTGGACTCATAGGCCTCCGTCAGCGTAGCGCCGGCGCCGGAGGCGGCAGCAGTCATCTCCGCGGTGAGCTCCACCGTGGCAGGAGAGCCCTCCAGATCAGGCAGGACCTCCTGAATGGCCTTTTCGGTGTTTTCCTTGTTGATGGCCGCGATGGGGCCCTCGGTGACGCTGTTGACCAGACCCAGCAGGCCGGCCACGATCACGCAGGTCACAAACAAAGTCACGGTCAGCTTGATGATATACTTGGGGTCCATATCGACCTTTTCTTTCGTCTTGACTTCGTTGCTCATTTCGCAGCCGCCTCCTTCTTATCGGATTTTACGACGCCAAAGCGGGTGGGCTTCGTGTACTTGTCAATCAGGGCCACACACAGGTTCATGACCATGATGGAGTAGCAGACGCCCTCGTTATAGGAGCCAAAGTAACGGATGAGCACGGTGAACAGGCCGCAGCCGATGCCGAAGATCAGCTGGCCCTTCTTGGTGACGGGAGAGGTGGCATAGTCGGTGGCCATGAAGAACGCGCCCAGGAACAGGCCGCCGCCGAACACGCTGTACAGCATCCAGTCCACGCCGCTGCCGGCCTTGGGGAACAGGAAGGTCAGCACGGCCACGGTGGCGATGTAGGCCACGGGGGTCTGCCAGTTGATGACCTTGCGCCAGATCAGGTACACGCCGCCGATGAGCAGCAGCAGGGCGGAAACTTCACCCAGGGAGCCGCCGGTCTTGCCCAGGAACATATCCACCACGGAATAGGTCTCCTTCAAGGTGGCAAAGCTGGCCTCCACGTCGGCGCCGGAGCCCTTCATCATGCCCAGGGGAGTGGCGTGGGTGACCACGTCAGCCACGGAGCCCATGAGGGGTGCCTTGTTGGCGGCGGGGTCCAGCCACGTGGTCATGCTGCCGGCATAGCTGCCCAGCAGGAAGGCACGGCCGGCCAGGGCGGGGTTGACAAAGTTTTTGCCGATGCCGCCGAACAGCTGCTTGACCACAATAATGGAAAACAGGTCGCCGATGAGGATCATCCAATAGGGAGTGGTCACGGGGCAGACAAAAGCCAGCAGCATACCGGTGACCACGGCGCTGAGGTCGCCCACGGACTGGGGCTTCTTCATTGCCTTGCGGTACAGCCACTCAAAGAACACGCAGCCCAGCACGGACACGGCGGTCAGCGTCAGGGCCTTCACGCCGAAGCACACCACGGCCCAGATGAGGGCGGGCACCATGGCGATGATCACATCCAGCATGATGGAACGGGTCGTTTCGGCAGAGCGGATATGAGGATTGGAAGTGGCAATGAGCTTCAAATTCTTGTAATCCGTCATTTGTTCACAGCCTCCTTCTTCTCTTCCGCGGCCTTTTTGGCCTCTGCGGCAGCCTTATCGGCAGCCATCTTGTTCTTCACCAGCTGCTTGCCGGTCTTGAACATCTGAGTCAGATGCATACGGGCGGGGCAGGCATACGCGCAGGCGCCGCACTCCATGCAGTCCATGATATGGGCGTCATTCAGCTCATCCACCATGCCCTTGGCGGCATACTGGTACATGAACAGGGGCTCCAGATGCACGGGGCAGGCGGCGACGCACTTGCCGCAGCGGATGCACTGGGGATGCTCCACGGTCTGCTCCTCGTTCTCGCAAAACGCCAGGATGGCGCCGGTGCCCTTGGCCACAGGGATGTCGGCGGTGTACTGGGCCATGCCCATCATGGGGCCGCCGGCAATGAGCTTGTAAGTGCCGTCCTTCACGCCGCCGCAGGCGTCCAGCAGAGCGGAGACAGGGGTGCCGATGGGGCACTCGATGTTCTTGGGCTCCACGATGCCGCTGCCGGACACGGTGACGACCTTGTGCACCACGGGCATACCCTGGGTGATGGCCCGGTAGATGCACATGGTGGTATTGATGTTGAACACGGCGCAGCCGATGTTGGCGGGCAGTCCTCCGGGAGGCACCTGCTTGCCGGTGATGGCCTGGCAGAGCTGCTTCTCACCGCCCTGGGGGTAACGGCAGCGCAGAGGCTCCACCACCACGGGGGCGTTCTTCTCCGCGATGACCTTGTTCATGGAGTCGATGCCGTTTTGCTTGTTGTCCTCAACGCCGATGATGACCTTGTCCACACCGAACATCTTTGCAAGATACGTGGCGCCGCCGATGATCTCCTCGGGACGCTCCAGCATGGCGCGGTGGTCGCCGGTGATATAGGGCTCGCACTCGGCGCCGTTGATGATGACGGTGTCCACCTTGCCGATACCGCCGGAGATCTTCACGTGGGTGGGGAACGTTGCGCCGCCCATGCCCACGATACCGGCGTTTTTGACGATCTCCACCATCTCATCGACGGTGAGGGCGTCGGGGTCCGCGGGAGCCTGAACTTCTTCGCTGAGCTCGTCCTGGAAATCGTTTTCGATGACCACGGACACCATGTTGCCGCCCATGGAATAGGGGCGGGGCTCAACAGCCTTGACCTTGCCGGAAACACTGGCGTGGATGGGCGCGCCCAAGCCACGGAACTCGCCGATCTTCTGGCCCACCTTGACCTGATCGCCCGCTTTCACAAGGGGTGTGCAGGGTGCGCCAAAGTGCATCGACATGGGAATGACCACCTCTGCCGGGGGAGCCAGCTGCTCGATGGCCTTTTCATTGGTCGCGGCCTTCATGTCATGGGGATGAACGCCGCCAAAGAAAGCTTGTGCCATTGTCTTCACCTCATTTTTACTCCTGATAGCGTCCAGGGCACATACCGGCTCCGTCCCGCCGGCACGCGGGCCGGGGCGCAATTCTGCCCTGGCGATACTACCACATACTGCGTTTGATTCTACACCTAAACTCGATTTTTGTCCAGTCTGTGAACGACAGTTTTTGCGGAAATGCGCCGTTTATCATTAAGTGCGAAAGAGCTAATAAGCTCCGACGCACTTATTTTTTTATTCAGAACGGAGGCGAGACAATGAAATACGAGTGTCTCAAGCTCGAGGAGCGGGAGATTATCGAGGCAATGTACGCCGAGGGCGCGAAACCTTGCGAAATTGCAAAGCGCGTCGGGAAGTGCCAAGCAACGATTTACCGAGAGCTCGAGCGCGGAAAGACGGGGAAAACGGACTCTCGCTTTCGACCGGAATATAGCGCGGCGGTAGCGGAGGCTCGCGTAAATCAGTCGTACAAAAATAGAGGCCGTCGGAAAGCGGCTATCTGAAAAAGGAGGTTACTCATACCATGAAAAAGCAGGAGGTTTTTATATCGCACGTTCTTTTCCCGTGGGAGACTTTCGCCGCTCAAGGAGAGCGGGAACGCCGGGAGCGGGAAAACGGCGGTATCCGATGGACGGAAGATTTCAAACGCGAGGTACGAGAGAACATTTTGAGGTATGCAAACGAGCCCGCTTTCACGGGTGGATTTACAAACGCAAACCTCGACACGATGAATAAGGCTTTCAGAAATAGTAGCCTTAACGACGTGTATAACCTTGTACCGTGCCATTTTCGAGCGGAATTGTTCGACGGCGTTACTTTTCCTATTTTCGATAGGAGGTAACGAGACTATGAATATATTTGAAAAAATCACGGAGAGCCCGGAGGCGTTGGCGGATTTCCTCCGCCGCCTCCCAGTATTAACGGCTCCGTGGGACGAGGCTTTTCATCGGACATATTGCGATAACTGCCCGGCGGAGGATTGCGACGGGTGTAATCGCCCGGAGAGAAATAATCCTCTTTGGTATTTAGGACTATCGGCGGCGGAGGCCGAGCTATGACGGGCGCAGACTTTACGCGCACTTGCGCCGGGTGCGACCAACTCGTAACCGAGCCGTGGGTAAAAAATCAAGTCTGTTTTCGGTGCTTCGCTCCGGGGAGTTGCCGGGGATTTATCGTCGGCATAGAGCGGCTAATACCGTACGTCCCGGCGTGGTGTCCGAAAATGATAAATAACGAGGAGGGTTAAAAATGGATAGCGTAAGCTCGAGGGTTAGGCTCATGGGCAATTTACAGGCGGCAATTACCGAGGCCGTCTCCGGCACGATGGAGGAGCGCGGGCGCGGATTTGCCTCCGACAGGGAGGCGTGGGCGGAGCTCAAAGAGTGCGTAGAGCGTACGGCTCAAATGCACAAGGACATTGAAAAGCTCCATAAAGAAATGTGGAGCGCGGTCAAAGACCACAACGGAGACGCTTTCGCGGCACTCTCTCAAGAGTTTGAGAGGAGCTCGGCGCGGCTCGCCGAGGAATGGGCGCAAACGTCCGCCCTTGCAAAAATCGCGGTTATCAGCGACTACGGAGAATAAGGGAGGCTCATACCATGAAAAAGCTGTATTCAAAGAAAATCGGCGGCGAGGCTTTCGCTCTCGACGCGGCGCAACTGGATTTGTTCAAAAAGAACGGGTACACCGTTCCGAGCCCCGAGGACGTTATCGCAGACGCGGCGGTACATATCGAGCCGCCGGAGGGAAAGCGAGCCTATGTCGTCTTTGATTTCAAGACGGGCGTTTTCTCCGTCCGGGCGAGAACGGCAACGCTCGACGTAAAACAGGTCGGCGGCTTTGTGGGCGAGGTCGTACAGGCGGCTCTCTTGTGCCGTTTTCTCGAACAGGCAGACCCGGACAGGCCAAAAGCGGATACCACGGCGGAGGGGAAGCTCTCCCCGCTCGCGGCTATGATTAAAAACGCGCTGATAGCGGCGGCGGAAAAGAGCGCGGCGGACAAGCCCGCGCCTCCGGCCTCCGAGGGGAATAGAGCAAGAGCGGAGGAAACGACGGAGGTCGTAGAATGAAAGTACGGGTAGCGTGTCCGTATTGCGGAATGAAAACGGAGCTCGAGGTCGAGGAATTACGAAACATATCAAATCTCGTAAATTGCGACATCATGGAGGGCGGTTGCGACGGGCTTTTCGTTGCGGACGTGTCCGTTAAAGTTACCGCCGCCGCCCGCAAGGTTGAGGGGGAGGGCGGTAACAATGATTAAGCTCGGCGACCGCGCTACGGTCAAGCCCGTTACATTCTCCGTCGTTGGCGCGAACGGGAAAGAGAAAGCAATCTCAGGGCGAGTGGTATATATCCACCCGAGAGGCCGATACTGTACGCTCGAGTTTGAGGTAGGCGTATGGGAGACGGTAAAGCTCCGGGAGAGCTTTCAACTCGTAGAGGGGGAAATCCTGCAATGAAAAAGAAAAAGACAGCCCCGGCGGGATACCACCCGCAAGCGAGCGGCTCGACAAAGCTATACCTCGTACGTCACCCGGAACACGGCGAGACGACCGTAAACGGCGTGAACAAGTACGACGCAGTTACAGCCGCCGCGCGGGAGTGGGGCGTACGTTGGTCGGCAATCGCCCGGGAGTGTGAGTATATCGTCCTTGCGGACGAGGCGGAGAAATGACGGCGCGGGAGCGGCAGAAACGCCGCCGGAGACTCCGCCGCCGTCGCCGGGCTATCACACTCGCCGCGCTTTCCGCCGTGCTCGTGCTTATCGTAGCTATACGAGCGGGACACGAGCAGACAGAGGACAAGCCGGAGCAGACCGCGCCGACCGTCTCAACGGCAGAGACGGCCTCGCCGACATACATTAACGCGCTCCCGGCAGTATCCGAGAAAATCTCGATAACTCCGCCGCCCGCTCCCGAGCTCGTGAGCAGATATGCAGACCTCGAGATTTCGGAGGACGACAGATATACGCTCGCTTGCCTTGTGTACCACGAGGCGCGGGGCGAGCCGTTCGAGGGACAGGTCGCCGTTATCGAGGTCGTATTAAACCGTATGCTATCCCCTCTTTTCCCGGATACGGTCGAGGAGGTAGTTTTTCAGAAATACGGCGGCGTATGGCAATTCTCACCCGCTCCGTACATCTGGACGGCAGAGCCGAGCGAGACACAATACGAGGCGGTCGAAACCGCAATATCCAGTACGGAGAACGTGCTCCCGGTCGAGACGGTATTTTTCTCGGGGGCTCCGTACAACGACAATATAGTCGCTATTATCGGAGGTCATTATTTTTGTGCTATTGAGGAGGATAAATAACCATGAATAAACCCGTATTTGTATTTGACCTTAACAGGGTGCTCCCGGAGGAGCAGGTCGAGGAACTCCGTGTAAAGCTCGCCGCGCAGATTGAAAGCGGCGTACTTCTCCTCGGAGACGAGGTTACTTTTGTCGAGGCTTTCTCTGCTGACGAGGCCGCGCCCGTGGTGGCGTTCGAGGGAGAGCCGGAGGAAACGCCCGCAGAGTGGGCGACTCACGGCGCGTATAAGCTGACCTCCCGCCGTTCCGCCGGCGTCGGCGTTAAGGAACTGAAAGAGGCAATCAAGGCCGGACTCGCCCGACCGTTCGACGAGCTCGAAATCGAACTCTCCAACGGAGAAACGGTTACGGCGGTATGCGGCGGATATGTGGGAGGAGGTCGCGCCCGATTTGTGCTGAAAGATTGCCTCCGAGAGCCGTGGGTTATGAACAAAACAGCGACCAACGCGGGCGGATACCTCAAGAGCGAGGCTCGCCGCCACGTCCTCGAGGATATTCTCCCTCTTTTCCCCGAGGAGCTCCGCGAGGCGTTCGAGCCTCGGCACATGGTCGAGGAAGTCGACGGCGAAAAGCACGAGTACGCCGATACTTTGTGGCTCCCCTCCGCGACCGACGTTTTCGGAGTTGGCGATTGGTGGAAAGACGAGCCCGACAGCGTACAACTCGAGATTTTCAAAGAGGAGCGCGACCGGGTGAAATCTCGCCCCGATTACGGTACTTGTATTTGGTGGCTCCGTTCGCCTCATTCGAGCACCTCGACGCACTTCGTGCGTGTGGACACCGACGGCACAGTCAACTACGGCAGCGCGGCCTACTCGGATGGCTTTGCGCCCGGCTTTGATTTGTAAAATTCGGAATTAAAAACCCTCCTCGGCTCAATGCCGGGGAGGGACTACCACAAGGGAGGGTATCGTATGACACTCGGAGATTTCAGAAAAATTGTGGAGCAGTACCCGGACGAGTGCTCGCTCCAAATCAGAACAGAGGGCGAATACGGACGAGCCTCGAGCGACGTTGTATCACGCGTTATTATTACGACGGTCGACCCAGTGGAGGGAGACGAGAGCTCTATCCGCCCGTGGATAGAGGTGCAGGCTTGAGACAGCGCAGAGAACGCCCGCCGAAATGGAAATACGAGTTTGATTGCCGGAAGTGCGACAACATTCAAGAAATACACGACCCGAAACGGCGGCGGGACGGAGACTATTGTATCGCGTGTCTCGAGAGAGCGGATAAAAGGATACCGAGCCCGATACACGCAGACGAGGAAAATCGCGTCCTCCGTTGCGATTGCTTTACGCCTATCCCGGAGGACGACACGGAGGCGAAACAATGAGACATAAAAAGAAAAGCCGCCTCGCGGCGGTTGAGCGTTTTATCGTGCTGACCGCTACGGCGGCTTTGTTCATCAAGGCGCAGAGCTACGCGCTCACATGGCGGGGATACTTCGCCGTCGGCGGCGAGTTTATGCTCCTCGCAAAGCAAATTATACGGGATTTCGCGGCGGACATTGTAGAGCTCTTTTACAATGCGCCGGAGGATTGATTATGTACGAAAAAAAGAAACCGCCGACGCTTTGCGAGAGCGTCGGCGGGGGACTCGTCCCGGAAAAGACGGTCGATTACTCATACCTTTATTATTATATCACTCTCCGGGACAACGTGCAAGGGCAAAAAAGCGGAAAGAAAGCCGCTTTTCGGGCTCGTATGGAATAGTAACAAACCGACCATGCCGGAGGGTGTCACATGAGGACGACATACAGAGAAAAGCGGTACGCTTGCGGAGAATATCTCGACGTTTATATCTACCCTGTTTTTTCGCAGATAAGCAAGACCGGGAGACGCGGGAAACGGAGAGCCTCCTCCGAGGCTCAAAAGAAACTCAATCAGAGGCACAGAGAGGAAAAGCTCGTCCGCCTCCTACACGCGAACTTCACCCCGGACGACCTCGAAATCCATCTGACATACGAAACACAGCCGGAGAGCCCGGAGGAGGCGGCTCGTTTGGTGCGTAATTTCATTCGCCGCGTACAGAGGGCGAGGAAAAAGCAAGGGCTCCCGCCGCTGAAATACATAGTCGTTACCGAGAGAGGCTCGAAAAACGGTCGCTATCATCATCACGTCACGCTATCGGGCGGAATGGACAGAGACGAGCTCGAAAGCCTATGGGGTTTAGGCTATGCCAACTCCCGCCGCTTGCAATTCACAGAGAGCGGCCTTGCCGGACTCGGGCATTACATCGTAAAAGACCCCGTAGGGAAAAAAGCGTGGAACGCCTCGAAAAACCTCATAGACCCCGAGCCGAAAACAAGGGACGGACGCATATCCGGCAGACAGGCGGACGAGCTCGCAAAGGACACGACGAACAATGCGGAGTTTGAAAAGCTATATCCGGGCTATTTTCTCTCCGAGGCCGGAGCATGGCATAACGACATAAACGGAGGACGGTATATCGTCGCCCGGTTTTACCGCCGGGACGGTGTATTTATAAAACCGAAACGGAAACGGAGGAAAAAAGAATGACAGTAAACGAGTTTGCGAAAGACGTACACGAAAACGCCGTCGCGCATGGTTGGTGGGAGGGCGGAGAGCGCAGTTTTCCCGAGGTTGCCGCGCTCATTCATTCGGAGATTTCCGAGGCTCTCGAGGAATACAGGGACGGAAACCCTATTATCTACGGTTGTTGCGGCTTTCCCGGGGCTACTTGCGAACACGCGCAGACGTGCGACAAGCCGCACGGGGACGGCTCGTGCAAACCCGAGGGGCTCGCGGTCGAGCTCTGCGACGCGGTTATCCGCATTTTCGACTACCTCGCCTATTTAGGCGTGGATATTGAGGCCGTGCTCGTAGCAAAGCACGAGTACAACAAGGGGCGCGAATACCGCCACGGCGGGAAACGCGCATAAACGATAGCACAGCACGAGGAGGGCGAGCTATGATTAACTATTTCGACGCGGCGGAGAATACTCTCCGCTCTCGCGGTATGCTTGAGACGGCGTTACGAAATCTCGAGAAAAGGAAAGAGCGCATTTTGAGATACGCCGCGCCGTCCGAGTACCCGTCGGCTGATATGTCAAAGCCTTATACGAGCACGAGGGCGGTAAACGACACACTCGCGGAATGTGTAGAGCTCGCCGAGACTATGCGGGAAATCAGAGCAACGGAGGAGAAAATCGAGGAAATCGACTGCGTTCTCGGGCAACTGGACAAAGAGGACGCGGAAATCCTCCGGCTTTGGTACATCGAGCGCAGGAGCAAAGAGGAAATAGCGGAACGAGTGAGCTACTCGTCCCGCACGTCCGTATATGACTTGAGAAACAAGGCCGTCGCAAACTTCGCGCTCCTGTATTTTGGCGCGGGTGCGGGGGCGCACATCTGACCTCGCCGGAGCTTTTGAAAAAAGTTTGAACAGAAATTTGCTTTTCCTCGTGTTAAGATTATAGGCGTAAAGAGAGGTCGAGGGAAAACCTCGCCGCCGTGCGCCTCACTCCGCGATAAGCGGGGCGAGGCGTTCTCTTTACACTCACGGAGGGACAGCTTATGCGAGCATTTGCAAAAGCGTTTTACGAGTCGGCGGCATGGCGGCAGACGCGGGCGTATATCCTCAAGCGGGACGCGGGGCTATGCGTCTACTGCGGAGAGCCGGGCGTTATCGTCCACCACAAGAAAGAGCTCACGCCGCGAAACATCGACGACCCTATGATTACTTTGAACGAGGACAATCTCGAGACAGTGTGCCGAACGTGCCACGCAATCATACACGAGGGAACGCCGCCGATTGCCGACGGCCTCGCGTTCGACGCAGACGGAAATATAATCTCTGCGCCACACTCCCCCCGGGGTGTCCTCAAAACAACCCCCCACAAGTAACCGCGCCTCAATCCTGTTTAGAACTGCCCGGGTCGCGCGTATGAGGGGGGGTTACACCGAGCGGGAGGAGGTTTTATACATTATATGGCGACAGAAAAAAAGACATACGAGGAGCTCCCGATTTCTGAAAAAATCGAGGCAAAAAAGCGGAAAATTAAAAAACTTTTCCGCGATTTACCGCCCGAAAAAAAGCAGTTTGCCGAGGGGCTTATCAATCAATTTGCCGTAACCTCCGTCACACTCGAGCGGCTCGCTGACGAGATTAACAACGGCGATTTGATAGAGGATTTCGTACAGGGAGCGCAACGCCTCCGCCGGGAGTCTCCGGCTCTCAAGGCATATAACACGACGATAAAATCGTACTCCGCCCTCACAAACCAACTTGTCGGGTTATTGCCGGAAAAATCGAAAAAGGCGGCGGGCGACGAGCTTATGTCGTTTATTACACAGCCCGCAAAGGTCGCTAAATAGTGAACTACGTCCGCGAGTATTGGGGGCGGATTTCAAGCGGAGAGATAATCACGAGCAGACGCGTAAAAGCCGTCTACGCAAAACTCGTAGAGGAAATGGACGCGGCGGACGAGAGCTCTCCGTACTACTTCGACGAGGCGGTCGGAGAGCGGCCTATCGTTTTTATCGAGAGATTTTGCAAGCAATCACAAGGAACGCTCGGCGCGTCTCTGACGCTCGAGCTTTTCCAAAAGGCATACATACAACTTCTTTTCGGGTGGCTCGAGAAAGAAACGGGATACCGACGCTTTCGAGAGACGCTCTTTCTTGTTGGACGAAAAAACGGTAAATCGACGCTCCTCGCCGCCCTTGCCCTGTATATGCTCGTGGCGGATTACGAGGGCGCGGCGGAGATTTACAGCGTCGCAACAAAGAAAGACCAAGCGAAAAAGGTACTCACCGAGGCCGTAAACATGGTGAAGCAGAGCCCGGAGCTCTCCGCCATTCTGAAAAAGCGGCGCAATGATATTTATTTTCCGGCGACGGCCTCCGTGTTTGAGGCGTTGGCGAGCGACTCGAACACGCTCGACGGCCTCAACGCTCACGCCGTCATTATCGACGAGCTACACGCTATCCGTGACCGAAATCTATACGAGGTTATGAAGCAATCGACCTCGAGCCGCCGACAGCCTCTTGTGATTATGATTACCACGAGCGGGACGGTGCGAGAGTCAGTTTTCGACAATCTATACGGGTATGCTTGCGACGTGGCAGACGGAAAACAGACCGACGACCGTTTCCTCGCTATCCTCTACGAGCTCGACGCTCGGGAGGAGTGGACAGACCCGCAAGCGTGGATAAAGGCAAACCCCGGCCTCGGTGCTATCAAGCAATATACGACCCTCGCCGAGTTTGTCGAGAGAGCCAAGAAAAACCCGGAAGATTTACCGGGCGTTCTCTGCAAGGATTTTAACATTAAGGCAACGGGCGCGGCCTCGTGGCTATCCTATGAGGACGCGGTATGCGAGCTCACTTTCGATACGGAGCTTGTGTATAACACCTACGCCGTCGGCGGGTGCGACCTCTCGGCAACGACCGACTTAACGTGCGCCTCGCTTATGATACGGCGGTCGTCCGACGACCCGATAATCTACGTTTTACAGCACTATTTCCTACCGCAAAAGAAAATAGACCAGCTCGACGAGCACAACACAAACGAGGCTCCGTACAAGATTTGGGAGGAGCGGGGCTTTCTCACGATTTGCCCGGGCTCCCGCGTAGATTATTCGGCGGTTACGGAGTGGTTTTGCCAAATGCGGGACGAGCTCAAAATAGACGCGTTCAAAATCGGATACGACCGCGCTCTCGCCGGGTATTGGGTGGACGAAATGAAAGCAAACGGCTTTGATATGTGCGCCGTAGCACAGGGGCCGTTTACATGGAGTCAACCTATGCGCGAAATGGGCGCGGCTCTCGCTGATAAGAAAGTAAATTACA